>JACCDP010818115.1_pt1 | contig 24946 bp, 13 predicted proteins | sample 7445841 | NCBI WGS metagenome assembly JACCDP01 (sample SAMN15323441, study PRJNA562643) | freshwater metagenome | isolation source: river surface water | place: USA:Blue River Watershed | collected 2017-08-17
CATTACCAGTTCGTTTGATTGGTATGAATTCAGATTTAATGGCACAATACTTAGAGTTTGTTACCGATAGATTATTAGTTGCGTTAGGTTGCTCTAAAGTTTATAATGCGGAGAATCCATTTGATTTTATGCAAAATATCGCATTACAAGGTAAAACTAACTTCTTTGAAAAGAGAGTAGCTGAATACCAAAAAGCGGGGGTTAATAATGGTGCTGAAGATTTAAATTCAGCATTTGGTGAAGTTGATTTTTAATTTTAAAAAGATTTAATGAAATGAAAGTAAAAAAGAGAAATGGCGAATTAGAAGAAATGAGATATGACAAGATCACTAGAAGAATTAGTGCTCTATGTGATGATCTTAATACAGAATATATTGACCCAACGTTTATTACCCTAAAAGTTACGCAAGGAATTTATGATGGTATATCAACATCAGAATTGGATGTATTAGCAGCAGAAACCGCTGCTTCTATGACAACTACTCATCCAGACTATGCAAAATTAGCTGGTAGGCTAGCGGTAACTAATTTACACAAGACAACACCTAAAAAGTTTTCACAAGCAATAAAAGAATTGCATTCGTTTGTTGAACCAAGAACAGGTAAAGAATCATCATTAATTGCTGATGATGTTTACGAGTTTGTTATGGAAAACAAAGAAATTATTGATGGTGCAATTGTTTTAGATCGTGATTTTGATTTTGAATATTTTGGCTTTAAAACACTAGAGCGTTCTTACTTATTAAAGATTGCTAATCGTGTTGTAGAAAGACCTCAGTACATGTATATGAGAGTTGCTGTTGGTATTTGTGGTGGTGATATTAAAATGGCATTAAGAATCTATGATGATTTATCACAACACTTCTATACACATGCAACACCAACATTATTTAATGCTGGTACACGTAGACCACAGATGTCATCTTGTTTCTTAATTGGAAACAAAGGAGATGATATTGATGGACTATTTGATACAATCAAAGATGTTGCAAAGATTTCTAAATGGGCTGGAGGCATCGGTCTTCATGTGCATGATGTTCGTGCTAAAGGCGCATATATTAAAGGTACTGGTGGCGAATCTGATGGCTTATTACCTATGATGAAAACATATAATGAGGTTGCTCGTTGGATTAATCAAGGAGGAAAACGTAAAGGGTCGTTTGCTATTTACTTGGAACCTTGGCATGCAGATGTTTTTGAATTTATTGATTTAAGAAAAAATCATGGTAAAGAAGAAATGCGTGCTAGAGATTTATTCTTAGCAATGTGGACCCCTGATTTATTTATGCAACGTGTAGAAGAAGATGGTGATTGGTCATTATTTTCTCCTGATGAAGCTCCTGGGTTATCTGATGTATATGATACACCAACACAAAAAAATTTCACAGAACTATATACACAATACGAGCAAGAAGGTAAAGCAAGAAAGGTTGTTAAAGCTAGAAAGTTAATGGATGCTATTTTAACAGCACAAATTGAAACTGGAACTCCGTACATGTTATATAAAGATGCTGCGAACTATAAGTCAAACCAAAAAAATCTTGGAACAATTAAATCCTCAAATTTATGTACTGAGATTATTGAGTATAGTTCTCCAACAGAACAAGCGGTATGTAATTTAGCATCTATTGCTTTACCAAAATATATTATTGATGGTGAGTTTAATCATGAATTATTATATGATTACACATATCAAGTGGTTAAGAATTTAAATAATGTTATTAATTTAAATTTCTACCCAACAGATGAAACTAAAAACTCAAACTTTAAACACAGACCAATTGGTTTAGGTGTTCAAGGTTTAGCTGATGTTTTCTGTATGTTAAATTTACCATTTGAAAGTGATGAAGCAGATAAGTTGCAGACAGATATTTTTGAAACAATTTATTTTGCCGCGATGACATCATCAAATGATTTAGCAAAACAATATGGCCCATATGAGTCTATTGTTGGTTCTCCAATTGAAAAGGGGGTATTTCAATATGAGATGTGGGGTAAAACGGATAAAGATTTGTCAGGTAGATGGGATTGGAAAAAATTAAGAAAAGAGGTCGTTAACAATGGTGTTAGAAACTCTTTATTGGTTGCCCCAATGCCTACAGCATCTACTGCACAAATTTTAGGTAATAACGAAGCATTTGAACCATTTACAACTAATTTATATTCTCGTCGAACATTGGGCGGTGAGTTTATTGTAATCAATAAACACCTGGTAAATCAACTTCTTAAATTGAATTTATGGAATGATGATATTAAGAAGAAATTGATTATGGAAAATGGGTCAGTTCAAAACATTCCAGAAATTCCGGTGGAAGTAAAGGAGGTTTATAAAACTGTTTGGGAGATGTCGCAAAAAAGAATTTTGACAATGTCGGCGAATAGAAGTGTGTTTATTGACCAATCACAGTCTTTAAACTTATTTATTGACAATGCAACAAAACCAAAATTATTAGCAGCACATTTATATGGTTGGAAAATGGGATTAAAAACTGGTATGTATTATTTAAGAACAAGATCTGCGGTAGATGCATTAAAAGGTCTTGGTATTGATACATCAACAGCTAAACCCGTGGAACAACCAGCACAACAAAGTGTGACATATACGACACCAACAAATAATACCATTATCAGCGAAAATACACCAGAATTGGTTATGACGAGTGAAAGACCCACAGATTCACCATTTGAGTGTGAGGGATGTGGATCGTAAGATAATGGGTGGCTCCCTCAAAGTTTACTGTCGTCAAGGCGTACCTTGAGCATCCAGGACTTGATTTAATACAGGGGGCGAATATCAAGTCACTAATATTGTGAACTCATCGCGACATTTTTTAGGAAGTGTCGCGATTTTTTATTTATATCCATTTTAGTATTCTTTATATTTATTGTTATGGCTACAAAATACGGTTTAGACTTTCCGTTCAGACAGAGTAAGATTGGTGATTATGTTAAAATGACTATCACCACTGAGGAAGAGATACGCGCTAATCTCATACATCTTTTATTAACAAGAAAAGGTAGTAGATATTTTTTACCTGATTTTGGTAGTCGTTTATATGAATATATATTCGATTTGAACGATAGTGTGACTTATGCACACATAGAGGACGAAATCAGAGATTCGGTTAGAAAATACATACCAAATTTAGAAATAAATTCAATAAAAATAACAAACGCAGAATTAGACCCAGAACAACAATCTATTGTTAGTGAGGAAAGTGATGCTAGACTTTTTAGAGTTAGTGATGCATCAACAAAACCATATACTGCTAAAATAAGAATTGACTATACAACCAATAACGGTGCGTTTGGTTCTTCTGATTTTATAATTATTAATATATAACATGGCAAAAAACATTTCATATACAAACAGAGATTTCGCTGGAATCAGACAGGATCTAGTTCAATTAACTAGAGATTACTATCCTGAATTAATTAACAACACAAATGATGCGTCGATATATTCTGTATTGTTGGATTTAAACGCTGCGGTTGCTGATAACCTACATTTTCATATTGATAGGGTATGGCAAGAAACCATGTTAGATTTTGCTCAACAAAGACAATCATTATTTCACATTGCAAAGACATATGGGTTTAAAGTTCCTGGTCCTAGACCATCAGTTGCATTATGTGACTTTAGTATAAATGTACCGGTTAGAGGGGATAAAGATGATGAAAGATACGAGGGTATTTTAAAATCTGGTGCACAAATTTCTGGCGGAGGTCAAATTTTTGAAACAATTACTGATATTGATTTTTCGGTTCCATATAACGAAAAGGGAGAACCTAATAGATTAAAAATACCAAATTTTGATGGTAATAATAAATTGATTTCATATACAATAGTTAAAAGAGAACCGGTTGTTAATGGAATTACAAAAGTTTATAGACGAGTTATTACTGCTCAAGAACAAAGGCCGTTTTTAAAGTTATATTTACCTGAAAAAAACGTTTTAGGCGTTACCGGTGTTATCCATAAAGACGGAACAACGTTTGCCGGTAATCCAACAGATGCTGAATTTATTAACAGCAATAATAAATGGTATGAAGTACAATCATTGGTTCAAGAAAAGGTCTTTATACCAAACAGAACAGCTATATCTGATAGAGCAAATTTTAAAGCTGGAGAATATCGCAGAGTGTCTAATAAGTTCATAACAGAGTACACACCAGAAAGTTATTTCTCATTAACATTTGGTTCTGGAAATATAGATCCATTAGAAAACTTAGACAATTATATTACAAATAATCTTAAAGTAAATTTAGGAACTTATTTAAATAACCAATCACTTGGTGCCATTCCAAAGATAAACACAACATTGTTTGTGAAATATAGAATTGGTGGCGGTAAAGAAAGTAATTTGGGGGTTAATGTAATCAATAACATTGATAACGTTGATTTTGAAATTACTGGCCCAAATTCAACAACTAATGATCAGGTAGCACAATCTTTAATTGTAACAAATATAACACCAGCTGTTGGTGGTTCAGACCAACCAGGAATTGAAGAACTAAGAGGTTTAATATCATATAATTTTGCTGCACAAAACAGAGCAGTTACTTTAAATGACTATAAATCATTAATTGAAACAATGCCATCAACTTATGGTGCGCCAGCTAAGGTAAATGTGATGGAAGAAGATAACAAAGTAAGAATAAAACTATTATCATATGATGAGTCTGGTAATCTTACTGACATTGTTTCAACCACATTAAAAAATAATATTCTAAATTATCTATCAGAATTTAGAATGATTAACGATTATTTAGATATTGTTAGTGGAGAAGTTATCGATTTAGGTTTAGAGGTTGATGTTATAATGGATAAAAACCAAAACCAAACAGAAGTTTTACGTGACATTATATCAAGAATTACTGCATATTTTTCAATAGATAAAAGAAAAATGGGAGACCCTCTATTTGTTGGTGAATTAATGTCAGAAATTACAAATGTGTCTGGTGTTGTAAACGCCGTAGAGATTAGAGTTTTTAACAAAACCGGTGGGGAATATTCTTCTTCAGAGGTCTCAGTAGCATATAAAGACGCGGTTACAAAAGAAATTGGTCAAACCGATATGACTATTCACATGAAGTCAAATCAAATATTCCAAATTCGCTTCCCTAATAAAGATATAAAAATCCGCGTTAAAACCACAGGAACGACTACATATTAATCTATTTTTTAGTTATCTTTTAGTACTAGAAAACTTAAGAGTTTCTATTTATAGATAGTATGATTCAAAAGCACCGTATTAATACAGAGATTGGTACAGACAAAACGATTAATATCGAGCTTAAGCAAGATTTTGATCTTTTAGAGATTCTGTCATTAAAGTTTACTCAACAAGAAGCTTATACATCAATATGCGCCGATTATGGTGTCGTGTGTGGTAGAGTTGTTGTAAATAACGGATTTGGTGTACCTAATGCTAGGGTTTCAATATTTGTACCAATAAATGAAATAGATGAATCCGATCCGGTTGTTTCCGCTTTATATCCTTATAAAATCTCCACCGATTCAAATGAAGATGGTTATCGTTACAATCTTTTACCATCTAGAAAACAACATGGTGGACATACCCCAACTGGCACTTTTTTTGATCAAGAAGACATTTTAACCAGAGAAGAGTGTTTAGAAGTTTTTGAGAAATATTACAGATATACAGCAAAAACAAACTCTGCTGGTGATTTTATGATCTGGGGGGTTCCTCTTGGGGATCAACAAATTCATGTTGATATTGACTTATCAGATATGGGCTGTTTTTCACTTAGACCATATGATTTTATTAGACAAGGAACCTCTGAAGATAGATTTGATAGATTTTACAGATTTAAATCAGATAGTGATTTAGATGGGTTACCACAGATTGTTTCATTTAAAAGAGCTGTGGAAGTTGCTCCTTTTTGGGGTAATAAAGATTTATGCCAAATTGGGATTAATAGAGTCGATTTTGACTTATCTAACTTTGGTATTAAAGTAGCACCAATATCTCTTGTTTTAGTTTCAACCGTAACAGATAATGAATCAGATGCGGTAAAGAAAAGTGGGGTAATCAGAATGAAAACTGGTTACAGATGTAAACTACAAACGGAAACTGGGTCTATCGAAGGAGTTAGATATACAGGTAAAAAAATTATTGGTTCTGACGGTGTTTCAATATATCCAGAATTAGAATATTTTAATCCTGGTATAATTGAAGAAGATGGTTCATCGATGATGGTTGTTGAAATGAACATGGATTATACCTATACAAATGAATTTGGTGAGTTAGAAATAACCAACGATTCAAATAAAGGTATTCCAACAACGACTGTTGCTCGTCTTAGAATGTCACTAGATAATAGTGATCAACAAGCAAGAAAGGGTACACAATCGGCACATTATTTAATTCCAAATATTCGTGAATTTAATAATTACACAAATGGTACTAATAATAATGGCGAATATAGTGAAGCCTTGTTATCAACATATACATTTTCAGACGTTTTTGAAGATTATTTTAGAGTTCCGACGCCAACAGGTGTTACATTGGAATCTTTGACAACGGTACAAAGAACACACAAAAAAGAATTGATGTTAGGAGAATATCCTGATTATATTCCAAAAGACTATTTCTATAAATTTATTTATGGTAAAGTTTATACACCATCTTCTTTTCAGGGATCACACTACGAAACATCTGCTATTGAAAGTTTTTTTGGTTTATCAAGAAGAGACGCTTTTTTAGGTATAAAAGAAATTAGACCAAATGCTGAGGATGATTGTTCTGGTAGTGCAAATTATTTACCAACAAATTTTGGTTTTAAAAATAGAATCAAATTTAATTTAATAATTGCGGAGATATTATTGTTTGTTCAATTTGTATATTCAATTGTTTTATTAAAGTTTGCTGAATTAGTTGGTAGTTTCTTCTGGAGTGTCGCACAATTTTTCTATGACATATATTTTGGGTGGCCATTTAACTGGAGACCATTTGAAAGATTTTCAGAACAACTAAAAGACTTAGCATACAGAATTTCAGATAGATTAACACAACAATTGTCTTTAACTGTTTATCCGGATTGTGAAGAATGTTCAACAGATGATAGTGGTATTGTTAAAGATATTTCTAGTTCTAACAATTATTGTAGAGTTTCAGAGGCTAGTTTTTACAGTTTTCAATATAATATTTCTGGTGGGCTTGGTAAAGGTGTTCTTTTAGTTATACCAAATAATGCTAGTTCTGCTAAATATAAAAATTTAATAACTGATCCCACTTTATTACCAGATAGATTTGTTGGGCAATATGCCAAAGATAATGGAGGACAATGTAGTGGTACAACATCACCATCATATTCAGAATTAGATGGAATATCATCTTTAACCGCAACAATTCCTGACGATCCATCGTCTAATCACAGATACTATGCTGAATTTTATCCGTCACCAAGTTCTGGTACTCAGGGGTCTTTTACTCCCTTTATTGGTGCTCTTAAACCTTTAATTTCACATACAGATTCATCTGATATTACTGTTAGAACTTATTCTTTTCCAAGTGGTGATGGTGTTCTTGATCTTATTATGAATTCGTTTTTACCAACTGTTGGCGGTAGTGTTGCAAATGGCGCAAAATATATTAGTTTTACATTTCAAGAATGGTTAGATATTACGGGAGTAAATTTGGATGAATCTGGAGTTGTTCCCAATAATACTGTTTTAAGAATTTATGATAGAGCGACAATTAAAGATCCGTCATTAGTTGGTACTACTTTAACGATTGAAAGTGGTTGTGAAAAATATGATAAGTTCTATAACGAAGCAAATACATATAAATATTTTTTTGGAACCGGAGCATATGGCTCACCAACAGATCCATTAAACCCACCAACATACGCTACTGGATATCTTGAACAAACTTCAGCAACACCACCAAGTGGCGCCCATTCGTTATTATCAACAATTTCTGGCGGAGCATCTACTAGAAGATTACCATATAAACAAGCATGGAGAAAAATATCTAATGCAACATATGACAGAAAAACAAAATCTGGTTTAACTGAAATTAGAGATGGTGTATTCACGGTAATTCCAGTTATTGATGGGGAAACAAAAAATACAAATGTTATTCTAGAATGGTATCGTAGAAAAAGAGTTGGCGCATATTTTTGTGGAGGCGTTGTTAACTTTTCATATGTTGATAATTGGTTAAACGGTTTATTATATTTCTTTAAATTTGATTTTACATTAAGATGGGATAACGTTAGCGTTCTTGATTTGAATCAAAGAGGGTCAAAATTCCCAAGAGAATTAGTTTTTTATAATGTATTAGATCAGAAATTTTATTATAGATCAACACCGTATAACCCAACAACAAAAACATTCATTGGTCAAAATGTTGGTACATATGTGGAGTTATTACATCCAACAACATTTTATGATGTTGGCGTTAGAGATGAGTTTTTTGATGAGATTTGTTTTGACCCCAAGGTAGATCCAAATTGTTCCGTTATTAGAGATTTAACTGTAACATCATATCAAGATCCTGGGCAAATATTAGAACATGTTATAAACTATCGAATGGATGCTAGCCAGGCTAAATTCGATATTAATGATTTCTTTACTGGTCAAGGTATGGGCTCTAATATGAGAGTATTAGATGGCGATATTAGACAACTTATGTCAATAAACTGTGAAGCGGGTATTGAGGCATTTGACTTAGATACGGTACAATACTTTATTTTCAATGGTGAATATCTAGACCCAGAAGATCCAACATATGCATCATATTTTAAAAATGGTGACGGTTCTTGGGGGGCAACACCAATTGATTTTAAATTAGATCAAAATGGTAGAACGGTTAGATTGTGTTTAAATAAAAGACTTGGTGATTACACACAAGAAGTTCCATTTTATTTATGGGATAAACTTGACGAGGGTTTTGGTGTAAATGACTTTCAATCTTTTAAGAGAAATTCAATTGCCGTTAGACCACTACAAAGAATGTTATCATTATCTGGTAGTACTGCAACCACAACAAATTATTTAATGGCTGATGGTGAAGAAGAATATATTTTAAAACCAATGACAAAAACACACGGGACTTTTTCTTATACAGGTAATTTTCCTGATATGTTAGAAAGGTTTGAAGTTATAACACTGTCTGGATCGACACCACCAAATGCGACTTTATATGTAGAGGGAGATTTATGGTTAGAAGTAATCACATATGGAACAGGAGGTTTTAAAAAAGACCCATACACTGGTAACATATATACAGTTCTTAATGGGGCGTGGAGTTCACCTATAGCATATGTAAGCAACCAAGGCGCAAATAATACAGAAATGTTTATTTTCCCTACAGCAAATAATTATGCTGGGCCATTACAAACATTATCAACTGGATTTCATTTTTATTTTGGATTAAGACCGGGAGCAACGGCTTATGATAAGTTCATAAAATATTACGGACCTAAAGGAGCGTTCCCATCAGCAGAATAATGGAAAAGAGACAAATATTATTACCTGAAAAAAAATACTATCAAGCGCCATTTGAAGATCAAACGATGTCTATTGGTTTGGAAACCAGAGAAGAACTTTTAAGAGAGGGGGACAAAACAATTATTTTAGATTTAGAAAGATTGTTTAACAAAGAAAGAAATGATAGTAAGAAATATAAAATATATGGTAAAATAAGAATGATTTTTAGAAACATGTATAAGGGAGAATCTACTTATAGTAATTTAAGAGAATATCTTTATCTACATGGTGATGGTTCTGATTTAGGTAATTACGAGGGTTACTTACCATATGACGAGTTTGCATTTTTAAGACGTGACATTTATAGAAATGTTGTGAATACCCCTACGGGCACCACAACAAATAATCTTGGTACATATGCACCAACATTTTCTTTACCAACACAGATACCAAACAAACATCAGAATATATCAATGATGGATGCTCCGTATCATAATTGGAATTTATATTTGACATATGTTTATGCTCATGATGCTAACTACCCTATAACATACACATTAACTGGCGGAACAAAAACAATAGCCGGTAATGTTGCTGGAAATGGAATTCCGTGTAGAGTTGAAAGTTTATCTAGTTATTACAGATTAACATGCCCAGTACCACACGGTATTAATGAAGGCGAATATGTTATTATAAGTGGGAAGACAAGATCAATTGCTAGTTTTGGTAATGAAAAGTTTGATTCAGAAAAATATGTTTTAAATTTAAGTAAAGCACAATTTAGTGGCACACCATTATCTACAATTGTTTTAATTAAAAGATGTATCGATAAAAATAATGTTACTGGTAGCACATCAAATTATTATGTGCACAAACATAAAATTATAACTAAAACAACTGATTATATTTTAGATAAAGCAGGATTTGAAACTCCAATATTTGAAGAGGAGAAAAAATTGTTATTTGAAAACAGTGCCGGTATCGACGATTTTTTAGTTGAAAGAAATAGACAAGAAGCAGTTTTATTCGATTTCAGAGATGAGTTTGTTTTAACTGGATTGACAAATAATTTAGGTTATAATCCAACAGAAATATATCTATCAGTTATTTTTAGAAATGGTTCTGGTTATTTTGATTATCCAGTAAAAGTTGGTTATCGTTTTCACTTACACGATTCTTGGGTTGATGAACACTTTAATGGGACAACTGCTAATGAACCATCATTAACAAGCTCCCAATATCTTAAAACAGGAACTACAATAACATTTTATACTGGTAACACTTTAACAACTGGAACCACTCTTGTTGGGGCATTTGTTGAGTACAATCCTATTGAAATGAAAGAAAGAATAGTTTCAGAAGCATTTCATAAACTAACAAATCCAACAGAAATTTTTGACTTTGGTCAAACATCTGGCAGTACATACAGCGGAACATCCGTTACTAATAAATTGGGGTTATACTATCAACCCCATTATAGAATAAAATTAAGAGAATTATCACCTTATGTCGAAACTTTTAACACAAACAACATTCTGGATTTACCAGACAATGCCAAATACGATCCATCTGATGGGTTATGGAAATGGAGAGACATCTACGATCATGGCTATATCGACCCTGATGGTTACGGAACGGATTATCCATTTGTAAATGGATTACACTATGTAAAAAGTGATATAAATTTCTATTTAAGAAATGAAAAATCATTTAAAAATAAAACAGATGGTATAAAAGACTTTAATGATTCAAATATAGATTGTTAACATGAAATTATTATTTAAAGATACAAATCAGAATTTAATCTACAACCCAGAAACTGACATTCAAACAAATGCTGGTTGGGAAGAAAATTTTTCTCAAATAGAGGAAGAAATTTTGGTTAGCTTAATTAACCCAGTAGAAAATTATGAGACTGTTAGATTTATTCATGAACCATATAATGTTACAATCAACGGTGTAACCGTTAAACAACCGGATATATGGTTTTATTTTTATTTTTTAAATGGGAGTAACACATATGACAATGGTTTGAATTATGATTTAGTGGGTATTAGCCCAAAAGAAAATGCTAAAATGTTAAAACAAACTGTTAATAGTTTTTTTAGATTAGAATTTTACACAACTCCAGATACTGAAACACAAAAAATGGTTATGGCGAAAAATTTATCACTACCTCTTGGTCAAAAAGTGATGTTAACAGATTTGATGGAGGATATATTTTTACCAGTTTTTACCGGTAACAATTATAGAAATAGTGAGAATATGTATTTGTTTTGGTTTCCAAATGAAAATTTAATAACTGGAAATACTTTTTATATGACAGCCAGATTTTTAAATGCTGAAGACGGTAGCGTAGTTAGATTTTTAAATAACTCAAGTAAAACAATTGGAGCAAATGATAAACCATCAGATGAATTATATTATCAAGTGGTTTTTGATAAAGCTTTACACACATATAGAGTTTATCAATATGATGCAACATCAAAAGGTGTTACTCGAAAAGGGTCATATTCAACGCCAATAAACTTTTATGAATTATCAACATAAACATGAAAAAAGATAGATACGAAATATTAAGAAAAAGTATTGTTAGTGGATCGCTTGTTTCAACAACTAGTCAAAACTGGTATGATGAGAATGACAATTTAGTTCCATGGTCTGGTAGTGTTTATATTGGTCCAAACATTGGTGATGGTATTTTTAATTATACTGGTAGCGTACCGGTTGGTTATTATAAATGGGATGGCTCAACATGGAATTCTACACCAGTTAGCGGAATTACAGAAGCACACCAAATTCCAATAATACTTAATTGTTCAGCAGATGAGTTGGGTGGTATGGTTACTTTTGATGGTGATATTGAACAAATCGAACAACTTTGTAATTTTACATATACATCATCAAATAATACTCTTACAGTATATAATTCAACCAATACCAATGTATTAAAAAATATCATTGAAGCGACTTTTACAATAAATTGGGGAGATGGAACAAGCTCAAATATAACAATTCTTGGTTCCGCAACAAAGATATATTCAACACCTGGAGTAAAGACTGTAACTATTACAATGAATAGCCCATGGAAAGTTCAAAATTTAGTTAAAAAAATAACATTACCAAAAGTAGTTGGTGATCCAACACAATTGGGGACAATGACTTTTAATGTCCCATACACATCAGTTACTGGTCAAACACAAAATTATTTAAATGTTTATGACTATAACGCAAATCAATATACTGGAACCACAACTTTTTTTGCTGTGGGCACAAGCAGATTAATTGAGAAAAAATTGTATGGCGGAAATAACTATAGTGGATTAACCTATGGTTCTATTTCTGTTGAGGATGAGTCATATACATATACCGGATATACGATTGACGGGCTATCTTTCCTTGATTTAAACGACGGAACCACGTATATTACTGGTAATACCGCCAATTTTAAATCGGAAGAAGTTTTTGTCAAAAAATTAACTAGAAACGAACACTACCTCGGTTTTATTGACGAACCGCTAATATTTTCAGACGTTTTTGTTGAAAGAGGTAAGATGGGCGTATCGGAATTTAATCTAAGATTGAATGAAATTGACAATGTTGGAGAATTAGATGTGTATGGAAATGGATTTTTTAATGTGAAAAAACAATAAAATTATATTTATAATTAAAAGAAAATGGCAGTAGGAAGTTATGGAACAATGAGACCGGCGGATGTGTCCCCAGAAGATGTAGAAATCATTTTACATTATGCTTCTGATAGGGCGGCATCGACAACACCTAGCTTGACAAAGTTAGATTCTGCGGATATTTTGACTCCGGTATATCATAATACAAATACAACGGATGATACATTCGCACCTAATAATGAAATATTGGGTGGTATGTACAATTTAAGACTGAATACTGACACATTTGGAGATTTAGGAGTATATACACTACACATCAGGCCAAAGCAAATTAGGTCAGTAATAAACGATTGTGGTGTGTTAGCATCATTACCATCGGTTAGAGGTATTGTTATTGACATAAGTTCAGTGGCTAGTGAAGATAGATCAAAATTTACACCGCAAGGGTTAGTTGGTTACAGAGTCGAATATATCGGTTTGACGGATAATAAAAAGGTTCCTAATTTTTATAAAATAGTTACTTCATCTTTTTATTGTGAGGCGATAACGACCAATTTAACAAACACAACTCAAAAATCGATTAGATATAGATATACCGACACCCAAACAAATTTGATGTTTTTAACTTTAACACCAACATCTTCTCCGGGGAATAAACCTAACATTGTGCCATTTATTGGTCAGCCAGGTCAGAAGGTGATTTTAACTAATACATATTTTAATCCAACAACAGTTGAAATTGAAATGGTTGAACACGACGCTTCAACATTGGCTAACGCACTTTATGGTAATCAAAGTAAGGCGGTATCTAGTGGTATATACACAATCTACAATAAAGATAACAATATTTATAAGCAGTTCAACCTATACGAAGTTAAAGACGAATTTAATGAAACATTATATGAGATTCGTGAGGAAAAAACTGATATAGATCAGACATTAAACTTTGACGATATTACTCAATAATGGCAAAAACAACAAGGGTTCCTCCTAGTAGGGCAGCAAGTGGGTCACAAACATTTAGCGATAGTTTAGTCGGTAATCAAATTACTGACGGTACTAGTCAATTGACCAATGCCAACTTTGCTCTAGATAAGGTAATCCCAGAAAAAGATAGTAAAAATTTTAGAAGTGTTCCTTTTTCTGATTTTCTAACTCTTGATGATCTTAAGATTGAGAATAATGTTCCAACAACGATTAAACAATCTAATGGGGAAAAAAGACCAATTAGATTTAATAAATCTAAAACTGAAGCATCTAAATCTTTATTTGGTTCACTAAGAGAAAGAATTCGCGTATCCATTGAAAGAATTGCAAAATATTTCCCTTCTGGTTTATATGTTGATGCGGATTCAATTTCGGGTATAAACCAATATACCGCAGAAAACATTAGTTATGATGTTAAAACAAATATAACATCATTTACATTACAGTCTTCAAAAATATATAATCCATTTGATATTGAGTTAAAAGAACCATCAAATGGTGTTATCTTAAGTACTGAAAATGAAAATAGAAAATTATATTCATCTTTTAGTAAGTATGCACTTGAAATAAGTGGAAATACATATGGTGTAATATCATATACCGAACCAGATAATAACAACGTAATTACATTAGAAGTTGATGGTAAACCATTCAATAGTGTAACATATTCACAAAGTTATTTAATTAGACCAACCAATGCGGTAGTAGAAGAGTTTTTTCTTGGTCTTGATGAGTTAGAAGCATCTCTATTAAATAGAGAATCGTTCCCAATTTATCAAACATCTTTCAGAGTACCTGAAACCAGTTTAGATGAAACAAAAACAGAATTAATTTCAGTATTAGTAAATTGGCCACTTTCATTTGACGGGTGGAATATTAAAATAGTTGGAAGTGAATTTGAAAACTATGCGCAACAATTAAATGATTTAGCGACTGAAATAGATGATTATAAATCAAACTTAGTTACTAGATTTTTAACTGCGCCACAATTATTTGAATTTGATACAGAAGATCAAAAAATTGATAAAATATTTCAATTGTATGGTCAAAGTTTTGACAAGGTAAAAGATTTCATTGATAACATAGCATATATGAGAAATGTCTCATATGATGCTTTAAATAACATACCAGATGTTTTTCTTAAGAATTTAACAAGTACATTAGGATTAGAAAGTGTTAATTTATTTGACGAAACAACATTAGAAGAACAAATCTACAATTCACAAAGACAAGTCTATGAAGGTATTTCTACTGGTAAAAATTTAGTAGAAGCTGAATTAGAATTTTATAGAAGATTATTAGTTAACTTATCATTCATTTATAAATCAAAAGGTACCAGAAGTAGTATTGAATTCTTTTTAAGATTCATAGGTGCTCCAGAACCATTAATTAAAATAGATGAATTTGTTTATAAGGTAGAAAGCGCATTGCCAAGAGATATTGTTGATGACGATATTTTTGATGTGATTAATGGAATTAAAACAACAACTGTTTTAGCATTTAATACTGGTACAACTTATACCTACACGGGAACAACATTAACCGGAGCAACAACAGTATCTCAAATAACCGATTATCCAATACAAACGGGTAGCACTTATTTACCGGCAGCACCAACAACAAATCCAAATGTGTTTTTCCAATTAGGTGCTGGATGGAATGATATTACCTTGCAACACAGATCTTCTGATACTATGGATACTGAATTATCTGTATTATCGGGTAGAACTAAAACATTAAAAACAAAATCTAAGCCATATACATATGGCGAAGATTATTTTGATATTTTTAGAAAACTTCCTGGTTTAGATTATGGATTTAACTTAACAAGTGAAATTGATAACGTTAAAGGAAATATTATAGATGATTTAGGTTTAGAAAGTTTAACACTTAATAGAAAAAATATTAACATCTTTATTTCTCCAGCAAATGGTATCAATTATGATATTTGGAGAAAATCTAGAGATTTGGTTGTTACTTTTGGTACAAATAGTTTAGAACCACAAGTAAACACAAGTTTTGCTGAATTCTTAGAAAATGTTGTAAGCAGTCAAGTAACAAACTCACATGTTATAAGGTATAGAAAAAATTATATACAATTAGAGGATGTTTACCAAGATTATATAAATCAATTAAAATTATCTGGATATACTCCATATGATATGATTGATGTTGCAACATTTGTAAACAAAATGAGTCCATATTGGACAAACATTTTAGAGCAAATTGTTCCAGCAACAACTTTATGGCTTGGTGGTAATTTAATTGAGAATTCTGTTTTTGGCAGACCAAAGTATGATTATGTTGAGGGATGTCAACCTCTTGAAATTACTGAAGTATTATATCCAGATTTTGAAACAATTTTAAAAGAAGACTGGGAAACATATCTTGGTGGTGGTGACGCATTGCGTGGATTAATTACAGTTACTGGTGCCACATATAATTTAATAATTGATATTGATGGAGTTCAATACACTAAAAAATTAACTTTAACTGCCAACGATCTTTTTGATGGAACTTTTGATGTTACATCGAATTGTACAAATATAACTGATGGTTCATATAATTTACCATTGGTATGTGATTATAAAGATCATATTGACGATCATTTAGATATTACCAACATTAAACTTCTTTGGAAAAATGCATTAATTTCATTAATAAATGACATTAATGATGATGAAACAACACATTATCCTGGATATGTTAATTATGCTCCATATTTAAATGCTCCTGGAACAAAAAATACTGCACAAACCAATCCAAAACCAAAAATATCATATGAGATATTCAAAGATTCTGATGGTGTAGAAAAAATTAAATTTACATCTTACAAATATGATACAGATGAATGTACCGTAAAAGAATATCTTGATTACTACTTTGCTGGTGAATATGCATATCCACAACAAACATGTGCAATGTTTGTTACCGGTTTTACTGAATGTGATATTTTTGATGAACAAACAGAAGATTGTAAATTAAGAGCGGATGTTTACTTTACTGTGACTGGCGGAACAGGTAATGAAAAGTCATTAAGTAACTGGCCATATGATGTTCATTATGAATGTAGTACATCATATCAAACACAACCAAACAGACCTGCATTAAATTATATTACATATACTCAATCAGGTGTAACAAATTATTGTACATACAGATTAAGTGATGTATATGAAGACGACCAAATAGATTTACTTTTTACTGATGCGGCTAACTGCGAACAAAAAGTACGTATTGATGGATTACAATTAAAAGTTGAACATGATCCATTTAATAAGTCTCACCAACAATCATATACAATTAGTTCGTATAAAGAAATAACAACAAAAACCTGTACAATTGAAGCACAGACTGGTATAACATTCTGTGACAATTATACTGGTTATACAATACATCCAAAATTACAATATAGACCAAGTTTTGACTATGGTTTAAAACACGATTCATATGTTTTAAAATTAGCTAACACATCTGTTAATATATCTTCTTGGCAAAACATTCAATCAGGAATAACTGCTGGAACAATTAGCGGTGTTAGTGTTTCAAATATTAGTGTTGGTGATTATGTTTTATCAGCACAATATGTTGATTGTCCATACCCAAGTAGTGCATTTAAAAATGTGAATACAAATGGGTATTCATTTAACTATACATACCATTACTTACAAGTAACAAACAAAGATTGTTTATCATCAATTAAAAGTGACTATATAACTGGTACAACTGCTAATGGTAGTGCATACACTTTCCAAGTTTTACCAACAACAAAACTTAGGGTTTACACAAAGAGAAGTGTTCTAAATGAGGAGATTCCATATACGTTTATGGAAAAATATCCAGAGCAATTGTTTGTTAGACCAGAAGAACCAATTGAACCATGTTGTGATTATCCTGAAGATTATTATGAAAGTGGTGATTTCTTGATAAACCAATTAGGTTTCCCAATTGAGGTAAAAGCAGTTAATTTAGATTATTGCTCAAGAGAATTGTTCTATCATTTAAATTGTACTGGTAGCACTTTACCTTATAATACATCACCATTGATATTATTTAATGGTAATGCATCACATCAATTATTATTAGAACATACACATCAGACATTTGAAAATATGGATATGTCATTGGATCATTATTATGTTGATCCAATTAATAGCGGCACATATAATGGTACCGGAGTTTATCCATACGATGTTGATTGTGCGGTTCCAGATGTAAATGAGAATAGAGAATTTGTATATAGTGGTGCAACAGTTTGTTCAGTAAATCCAATAATTAATTGTGATGTTGCTGGTAACATTGTTACACCTACACCAACATATACAGTAACACCTACTAAATCGGTTACACCAACTTATACAATAACCCCAACTCAGTCTGTTACACCAACATACACTGCTACACCAACATTAACACCAACAATTACACCAACATATACTGTTACAAGCACACCAACATTAACACCAACAATTACCCCAACGGTAACGCCTGATTGTTTCATAACAGCAACGGCTGTTGAGGTTACACCAGAGGTAACACTAACACCAACTGTGACACCAACACTAACACCATTAAGCGGTCCAGACGCTACGGCATTCTTATACTATGAGGGTTATATATGTAACGTAATGACAAATTGGACAACAGGGACAACACAAGATGCTAAAAATGGTTATTTAGACGCGGCTAATCCGGCTGTTAGGGGAACAACATACCAAATAAATGGTTCCGGTGTTAAATATTATAGTTCTCAAGGTCCGTTTGGTGTTGGAACATCAATTCACAATACTTTCCCTCCTTATCAAATAATAACGACATTAAACGGAAATTATTTGTATCCTGATGGCGGTGGTATTTCGATTGCTTTTCCTAATTACGGGAATAATAAATTTGTGGTTACTTTAGTAAATGGTGTAGTAACAGCAATGACAAACCTTAATGACCTAGGTTCATATACACCAACAACATGTTAAATAAAAGTAAAAATATATTTATAAAAAATGTCTCAATATAGATCAATATTAATTACAGCAAGCTCAATAGGTGGTTCAAACACGGCTTCATTTGATCTATATTCGAATGCGGATAACTATGCAACTGCATTTGAAACAAATATATTGGCATCATGGTTACTAACTGGTTATACATCAAACGTTGTACCATATGCTGCAACAGAAATTAAGATTGTATCAACAACCGGTGTTTGTAATGTTGGTGCTGCTAATCCAATATCATTATCATTATTTACACCAACTCCAACACCAACTTTTACAGTAACACCTACACAATCCGTAACGCCAACCCAATCAGTTACACCTACGTTGACACCTAGTGCAACACCTATTGGAGTTGACATTACAATTGGTTCAACATACACCCCTGGATCGGTTGTTGCAACTTACACCGCGACATCATCAGTGGTAATTGACTCTGATATAACAGTGGATTTTACAGATATTATTGGGGTGGTTTCCGGAGAACCAATTATAAATGAAGTTTCTATAACAATTACTAGTGGAGAAACAAGTGGTAGTCAAATTATAACAAGCCAAGAAGAGTTTTCTAGATTAGATGACACTAACAATATTAGTGGAATTACTCTTAATTATGGCGGAGAAACATATTACGTATTTAATTATGTTGTAAATAATGGTGGGTTTATTACACCAACCCCAACGCCCACATTTACATTAACACCAACAATTACTCCAACATATACTTTAACGCCAACACCGACACTAAGTGCTGATTGTTCATTTGACTTTACTGCTGCAGTAATTACAGCAACTCCTACGCCTACATTTACAATTACACCAACATTTACAATTACACCGACATTAACTGCTGACTGTGATTTTGATTTTGTGTGTTCTGTAATAACACCAACCCCAACACCTACTGTTACTATTACACAATCGTTAACACCGACGTTTACAGTGACTCCAACATTAACGGCTGATTGTAACTTTGATTTTGTTTGTTCAGTAATTACTCCAACGCCAACTATAACTCAAACAATTACTCCAACGTTTACAGTAACGCCAACATTAACCGCTGACTGTAACTTTGATTTTGTGTGTTCTGTTATTACACCAACTCCGACACCAACATTTACTATAACCCCGACTATTACACCTACATTCACCGTTACACCAACGTTAACAGCTGATTGTAACTTTGATTTTGTTTGTTCAGTAATTACTCCAACACCGACTGTCACACACACAATTACACCAACGATTACACCTACGTTTACTGTGACTCCGACATTTACGGTTACACCAACAATGACGGCTGATTGTGCATTTGATTTTGTTTGTTCAGTAATAACACCTACACCAACACCAACGGTAACAATAACACAATCTGTTACACCGACTTATACTATAACTCCAACATATGCCGCTCAATGTGATTTTGACTTTGTATGTTCAGTTATTACACCAACACCAACCATCACTCCAACATATACAGTAACTCCAACGTTAACACCAACAGTTAGTGTTACTATGACACCTACGGTTACACCAACATTTACTGTAACTCCAACTTATACTATTACACCTACTTTTACAATAACACCAACATTAACGGCTGATTGTAACTTTGATTTCGTTTGTGCGGTTGTAACACCAACACCGACTGTTACACCAACTTATACTATTACACCAACATTAACGCCAACAATTACACCAACTGTTACAATAACTCAAACACCGACGTATACTGTAACACCAACATTTACTAATACACCAACGTATACTGTAACCCCAACAAAGACAGCTGATTGTGCATTTGATTTCACAGTATCTGTTGTTACACCAACACCAACCATTACACCAACATATACAATAACGCCAACAATTACTCCAACGTTAACTCCAACAATAACACCAACTTTTACAGTTACTCCGACATTTACGGTTACACAATCGATAACCCCAACATTGACGCCGACAATAACGCCAACCATTACGGTTACACAATCGATTACACCAACAATAACTCCAACTATTACACCAACGATAACTGTAACCCAATCTATTACTCCTACGTTGACGCCAACAATAACGCCGACGTTTACAGTAACTCCGTTTATACCAATATCGGCTGCTTATGTTGTTAACACATATCCTCCATGTTATAATAGTACAAACGGTTCAGTAACATTAAGCGGAACCGGGGGCAATGGTGATTATCAATATTCATTAAACGGATCGACATATCAAAGTAGTGCAACATTTACTGGTTTAAGTTCTACAACTTATACGGGTTATGTTAAAGATAGTCAGGGTATTATTGGAACAATTTCAATTAACATATCAATTAGTGCCCCTTCAGCAACAACAACAGTTCTTTCTAATGTTAGTTGCTATGGCGGCGCTAACGGATCAATAAGAGTATCTAGCCCAACTGGTGGACAAGCCGGACAGCGTTACCATGGAATAAACAATCCAAACCCTGCATCTATAACAAATACAACATTCCCTTATGACTATACCGGTTTAGGTGCTGGAACGTATACAATTTATATTAAAGATTCTAGCGATTGCGTAGCAGGATATCCGGTTACAATAACTGAACCTACCCAACAAACAGCTAGTATAACTATTGTTTCACAACCAACTTGTCCAAATAATAACGATGGTGTAATTACTGTATCATCTACTGGTGGCGTTTGGCCAAAAACTTATGTGCTTTATGCTGATACATCATCACCATATACAACATGCGGAGGAACTACGGTTGGAACTTGGACAAGTATTAACTCTGGAGCGCCAGCAACATTTAATGTTACAGGATTAACATCACACGGATATTGTCTTGAAGTAACTGATGCTAATGGTTGCGTAACAAATAGTGGAATAACTGGATTAGATACCCCACCATCATATTACAAGTATCAAGTGATTAGATGTAGCGATAACGCTTACTTATATATGACTTCACCAGATAGTTTACCGTCACCATTTATGACTGGCGTGGCTGCGGTTAAGATAAACAATGTTTGCTACCAAGTAGACTACTTTGTTGAAACAACGTGTACTCAATCATCTTTACATTTAACTGATGGAGGTTATTCAACAGTATGGACTAGTTGCTCAAATTGTACAAGTGGTGGAGCCGGAGCTCAAGTATAATAAATCAAAATAAACAGATATTTATAATTAAAACAAAAAACAATGGACATTCAAGTATTAATAACAACAAGCACAACAGACTCAACGGGGCCGTTTAATATTATTGGTAACCCAGGTAATGTAACAATAGCGACCGGACAAACAAAAAGTGAATTGGTTGCTGGTAAAACATTTACAGGAGTTTCGGAATTAATTACGGAAATAACAATAACAGATACCGGAGTTTGTAATCAAGCGGTAACAAGAAGCGTTATTGGCGCTGGTGGTGTAACACCAACTCCAACACCTTCACCATATACAGCATATACCGGTTGCGGTAGGGGAACAGACGTTTCACAAGCATGTAATGATGCCACAAACAATAATAGAACATTCTATTCAGATTGTGCTTCAGGATCTTTTGGTATTGGTTGTTATGTATATGTTGACCAATTCCCAAATGCGTTAACCGGTTATAATAATGTACAAATGAATGGTGCTACTTGGGACATAAATTCATCAACAGGTATTATAACTGCATCATCTTCAGTACAATGTTAATTGGTAATTTAGAATAATTAATAATTAAACCCCTTTATTTTAAGGGGTTTTTTGTTTAAATTTTACATAGTGGTATTTATAGTATTATGGCATTAACTGTACGTTTATATAACATTAATTCAAAAAACACATTTACTTTAGGATACTCAACACATCCAAAGGGAACATACACAACTGTTGGTGGAACTTATGATTCTTCAAATACGAGAAATTATAAATCTAACCCAATTACTGTTGATGGTTTAAATTTTGATACAGAGTATTGGTTTAAAATAACCGATACTGTTACCGGTAGAAATATCATCGAAAATATCCGAACAAATGATAGTAAAGCATTTGAATGTTATGATAGAATAGATGTTGATGTTACAACATCGTTAGTGAGTTGTGGTGTTTGGGTTACCAAAACAATTACAGTTTCGGAGGTTTACCCAAATAATGCTAGTAATGGAAGACGTTATAACATTTATAGTGGGACAACAGCTAATTTCCCAACAACGGCGATGGTTACGAACCAGGCATTACCATATAGTTATAATGTAACATATGCAAACGCAACACCAACCGGATTGGTTTACTTCTTCATAGAACACAACGATGGGCGTAACGTGAACGCAACAAATAAAAAACAGGGTGGTTATGAAGTGAGAGCGATTAACCTAACAACATATTAATAGATAATGGGAAAAGGAATTGAGATTGGGTTTAATATACAATCTGGCTTTAGTCAAGTCACATATCCGCAGAATATTTATACATCTTCTTCGGAATATGGTACCTATACCTTATACGCATCTGGCTTTACTGGATCTTCATTAGTGATTAGTGGATCAACAATTGATAGTTATGTTGGTGATATTATATATGTTAAAATTGGCTGTAAAGGGTGTAAAGATCAAATATTCCCAGTTAGATTAGTTCCAACAGCAATATCCGTGGTTGTATACCCAATTGCCAGTGTTTGCCCAGATATTCCTGGTCCAGGTAACACCGGATCAATTACCGTAGCGGTTTGTGGTGGGGCACCACCATATACATATTCTTGGTCTGGTTATACAGAAACTGGAACCGTTTATTCAAGCACATCAAAAAACATTTCTAGTCTAGATAAAGGAACATATACATTAACTGTAACAGATTGTTATGGTTTAACAGGTACCGCAACAACCTTTATCGATGAACCTGAAGATATGACAATATCTGCTACTACGGTTCACAACTCTGCTAATGTTGCTGCCAGCGGTGTTACTGCCAATGGTTCTGTTACAATTACAGTTACCGGTGGTAATGGTGGTTATTCTTATAAAAAGGATAATGGTTCTTGGGTTGGTACAAATGTGTTTACTGGTTTAGCGCCAGGTACATATACTTTCTACGCAAAAGATTTGGGTAATTGTGAAATTTCTCTACAGGTTGTTGTAAAAAATTGTTATTTTAACGTTGAGTTATGTGGTGACACAGGATATGGTTACGGATATGGTTATGGCTACGGTTATGGTTATACCGGTACTTCTGAATTCTTCTGTTTCTAACATACATAATATGTTAAAATATGGATAGACTTGTTTATAGTTTTTGGACATGCCCAGCTCTTGGCGAAAACCCAAGATGGCGAGAAAACAATCAACTTTTAAAAAATGTTAATTTATACGCTTTAAGTGTTATCTTTTTGAAAGATCACTTTAAAGAAATTGTTTTATATACGGATACTCTCGGTGCTAGTTTACTAAAATTTCTTCCGTTTACCGAGGTTCATATTGTTTTAGATGATGTTTTGTGTGATGACCGAATTTGGGTTAAAGGTAAATTTATTGCTTTTGAAAAAGAAACAAAACCTTTTGTCCATGTGGATGGTGACGTATTAATTTCAAAAGAATTTACTGCAAACATGCTTAAGAACTTTGATACAGAAGTTATTGTTCAAGGATTTGATAATGAATTTGATAAACATTATTTGGGTCAATTAGATTATTATGAAAAGTTTGTTGATATTGATCGAATAGGTTATTCATATAATATGGGAGTTATTGGATTTAATGATATATCATTGAAAAATGAATACATGAAATCTGTTAGAAAATGGTTAAAATTATATTACAAACATGATGAGTTTAGAATGTGTGATAAATTTTTTGAACCATGTATCATGATAGAACAATATAATCTAACAAATTTATTATACCGAAAAA
>JACCDP010311221.1_pt1 | contig 24939 bp, 19 predicted proteins | sample 7445841 | NCBI WGS metagenome assembly JACCDP01 (sample SAMN15323441, study PRJNA562643) | freshwater metagenome | isolation source: river surface water | place: USA:Blue River Watershed | collected 2017-08-17
CCCTGGCGGTCCACCCGCTTGCCGTTGCTCTCCATTTCGAGCTGCTGCAGGTAGGCCGGCAGCCGGCGCAAAGCGCTGTGATAAGGCGCCAGGCCGCGGCTGGTGAAGTGGTGGAAGTTGCGATACCAGAGGTCGACCAGGGCCAGACGCACAGGCAGGTTGCGCGCGAAGGGCGCCGTGGCGAAATGCGTGTCCATCGCATGGGCGCCGGCCAGCAGGGCACGGAAGTTCTCCGCCCCGACAGCAATCGCCAGGGGCAGGCCGATGGCCGACCACAGCGAATAGCGCCCGCCCACCCAGTCCCAGAAACCGAAGGTGGTGGTGATGCCGAACTCGCGCGCAGCAGGCACATGGGTGGTGAGCGCGGCGAAGTGGCGCGCAGTGTCGCGGCCACCCCGGGCCAGGAACCAGTCACGCGCCGAGCGCGCGTTCATCATCGTCTCGAGCGTGGTGAAGGTCTTGGAGGCAATGAGAAACAGCGTGCGCTGCGGGTCCAGGCCCTGTAGCACGCCGTCCAGTTCGTGGCCGTCGACGTTGGAGACGAAATGCAGGCGAAGCCCGGGCTTGGCAAAAGCCGCCAGCGCCAGGGTTGCCATCTGCGGGCCGAGGTCAGAACCGCCAATGCCGATGTTGACCACATCGGTGATCGCGCCATCGGCGCGCACCGCCTCGGCATAGGCCAGCATGGCATCCAGGGTGTCGGCCACCTGGCCGCGCTCGGCCGCCAGCGCCTCAATACCCGAGGGCGCCCAGGCCGGAGCTTGGCCCGCGCCAAGCCCGGGATAGCGCAGCAGCCAGTGCATCACCGCCCGACCCTCGGTGCTGTTGACCCGTGCGCCAGCAAACATCGCGTCGCGCTGCTCGGCGAGGCGGCACTGCGCGGCCAGTTGCAGCAACAGGCCCTCGGTCTTGGCGTCGATGAGGTTGCGCGAGAGGTCGGCAAAGAGATGCGGTGCGTCTTGGCTAAAGGCCTCGAAGCGACCCGCGTCCTGTGCAAAGGCCTGGCGCAGGTCCAGGCCACCACCCTCGCCGTCGAAGTGCGCCTGCAGCGCGCCCCAGGCAGGCACCTCGTCGCAGCGCGGAAAGCCAGGAAAGTCGGCGGGCCGTTGCATGGAATTGGGTTCAGGCGGCCTTGATCAGCGCCTCGAGCTTGACCGCGTCAACGGCGAAGGACCGGATGCCCTCGGCCAGCTTCTCAGTGGCCATCGCATCCTCATTGAGCGCATAGCGGAAGCTGGACTCGACATAGCGCACCTCGGCAATGTCCATGCCCTTGGCCGCTACCGGGTCGAGGGCGCGGGCCAGCGGGGCGTCACTGGAGGCCAGTTGCGCGAGCAGCTCGGGGCTGATCGTCAGCAGGTCACAGCCTGCCAAGGCCACGATTTGACCCAGGTTGCGAAAGCTTGCGCCCATCACCTCGGTGGAGATGCCGTGGCGCTTGTAGTAGTGGTAGATCTGACGCACCGAGCGCACGCCAGGATCGTTCGCGCCGGCGCTGCCGGTCTCGTCCCAGGCATTGCCGGCCGACTTCTTGTACCAGTCGTAGATGCGGCCGACGAAGGGCGATATGAGCTGCACCCGTGCCTGGCCGCAGGCCACCGCCTGGCAGAAAGAAAACAGCAGGGTGAGGTTGGTGCGGATGCCGCGCTGCTGGAGCTCGGCCGCTGCTTGGATGCCCTCCCAGGTGGCGGCGATCTTGATCAGGATGCGCTCGCGCTCCACGCCTTCGGCCTGGTAGAGCGTCATGATCCGCTCGGCCCGGGCCACGGTGGCGGCGGTGTCAAAGCTCAGACGGGCATCCACCTCGGTGGAGACGCGCCCCGGCACGTGCTGCAGGATTTCGACGCCAAAGCGCACCAGCAGGCGGTCGACGATGTCGTCCATCGTGCGGTGGCGGTGCCGTTCCACCGTCTGCGTCAGCAGGGGTGCGTACTCAGCCTTTTGCACCGCCTTGAGGATGAGGGAAGGATTGGTGGTGGCGTCCCGCGGCTGGAACTGCGCCAGCTGCATGAAGTCGCCGGTGTCGGCCACCACGGTGGTGAACTGCTTGAGCGCGTCGAGTTGGTTCATGCGCTGATTATCGGCGCGCACCGGCCGGCGCGGCGTGCTTGAGCCCCGAGGCGAAACCGTTTCAGTCCGGCAACACGCTCACGCCCACACCGGTGAGCGACAGGCCCACCTCGGCCCCCAGCACCCAGTCGGCGGCGGGGTCGAAGGAGAGCACAAAGACGGGGCCCAGGGCGGTGTCGAAGGTGAGCTCGTAGCCGCTGCCCAGGTAGGCGCTTTTGACCAGATGACCAGCCAGACCCTGCCCGGCAGGCCCCAGGCGCCAGGCCTCGGGCCGCACCGCCACCTTGGCAGGGCCTGTTACCACAGGTTGGCGGGGCGTGAGGAACAGCGGTCCCAATTGCACCCGGCCGTCTTCGCCGACGACCGCCGGGAAGAGGCGGGCCTCGCCCATGAAGCCAGCGACAAATTCAGACTGCGGCAGCTCGTAAAGCGCGCGCGGGCTACCGATCTGGGCAATGTTGCCGCGGTCCATGACGATGATGTGGTCGCTCACCGCCAGGGCCTCGCTCTGGTCGTGAGTGACATAGGCCACAGTCAGCTGCAGCCGCTGCTGCAGGCTGCGGATTTCTTCGCGCATCTCGCGGCGCAGCCGCGCGTCCAGGTTGGACAGGGGCTCGTCGAACAGCAACACGGCTGGCTCGAGCACCAAAGCGCGGGCCAGGGCCACACGCTGCTGCTGCCCACCTGAAAGTTCTGCGGGCAAGCGGGCGTCCAGGCCGACCAGACCGACGCCCTCGAGCGCCGCGGTTGCCTTGGCCCGCGCGACCTCGCTGGCCATGCCGGACATGCGCAGGCCAAACATCACATTGCCCAGAACGTCCATGTGCGGAAACAGGGCGTAGTTCTGGAACACCAGGCTCACATTGCGCTGGGCAGGGCCCAGGGTGGTGACGTCCTGGCCGGCGATCAGGATCTGGCCGCCCGAGGGCGACTCCAGGCCGGCGATCATGCGCAAGATGGTGGTCTTGCCACAGCCCGAAGGGCCCAGCAGCGTGGTGAGCGTGCCGCGCGGCACACTGAAGCTGACCCGGTCGACCGCCAGAGGCGAGGCCGGGTCATTGCCATAGCGCTTGGAGACTTGGCGGAATTCGATGCCGGGGGCGGAGGGGCTCATGGGTCAGGCGCTCGTGGAAGGAACCGCTGCGGCGGTACGGTCAGCAGGCAGGGCGGCGGCGCGACGGCCCAGCCGGCGTTGGCCCACCAGCCACTGAATCAGCGCGATGGCCAGGGACATCAACAAGATCAGCACCGTGCAATACGCGAGGGCGACGCCGTAGTCGCCATTGCCCACGCGGCCGATGATGTAGGTAGTGGCCAGTTCGTTCTCGGCGGTGACCAGGAAGATCACCGCGCTCACCGTGGTGATTGCGCGCACAAAGCTGTAGATCAGGGCCGCCACCAGGGCAGGCTTGAGCAGGGGGAGCAACACGTGTCGCAGTGTGCGCAGGCTGCCGGCACGCAGCATGAGCGAGGCCTCGTCGAGCGAGCGATCGAGCTGCTTGAAGGCGGCGGTGCCAGCGCGCACGCCCACCGGCAGGTTACGGAACATGAAGCACAGCACGATGATCATGGCGGTGCCGGTCAGCTCGAAGGGTGGCACGTTGAAGGCCAGGATGTAGCTGACTCCCAGCACCGTGCCCGGGATCGCGAAGGCCAAGAGGGCCGAGAACTCGAACAGGCCGCGTCCGCGAAACTCGGTACGCGCCATCAACCAGGCGATCAACAGGCCCAGGCCGGCGGTCAGCGGCGCGGCAATGGCCGCCAACTTGATGGTGGTGAAGAACGAGCTCCAGGCTGTGCCGGCCCACACCAGACCAAAGGGGCCCCAGTCCAGGGCGAAGGCGGTGATGAAATGCTTGAAGCTCAGGCTGTAGTCGCGGCCCCAGGTGTGGACGAAACCGCCGAAGCAGGCCAGCGCGTACACGGCCAGGGTGAACGCCATCCAGGGCAGGGCCACGCCGTGCACCACGCGCGAAACGCCAGTCGGCAGCGGCGGCGGCACGCCGGCCTCTCCCTTGCCTGAGACGGTGGTGAACTGCTGCTTGTGCAGCAGCCAGCGCTGAGCTGCAAAAACCGCCAGTGCAAAACCGGTGAGCACCCAGGCCAGGGACGCGGCGCGCCCCTGGTCGTACTGGGCGCCGACGATGGCAAAGAAGATCTCCGTCGACAGCACCGAGAACTGCGCACCCACCACGATGGGGTTGCCGAAGTCGGCCATGCTTTCGATGAAGCCTACGAGGAAGGCGTTGGCCAGCCCGGGCTTGATCAGGGGCAGAGTCACGGTGCGAAAGGTTTGCCAGCGATCGGCACGCAGGGTCTGCGCCGCCTCCTCCAGGCTGGGGGCGATGCCCTGGACCACACCGCGCATGATCAGGAAAGCCACCGGGGTAAAGGCAAAGGTCTGCGCCACCCAGACACCAAACCAGCCGTAAAACCAGCGGGTGGGAGTGATGCCGAAGGCGTACTCGAGAAACTGGTTCACCAGGCCGGCGCGGCCAAACAGCAAGATGAGACCCAAGCCGACCACGAAGGGCGGCGTGATGATCGGCAAAAGGGCGAGCACGTTGAACGCAGGTGCGGCGCGGCGGTGCCCCCCGCGCTCGGCCATGAGGGCCATGAAGGTGCCCAGTACGGTGGTGCTGGTGGCGGTGAGCAGGCCCATGAACAAGGTGTTCCAGGCCACGCCGCAGCGCGGGCCGCCAGACAGGCAGGCCAAACCAAAGTTGCGCTCGCTCGCGATGCGTTCCCACAGCAGTGCAGGCGCCAAGCCACCGTCTTCGGTGAACACGGCCGCCGACAGGGCCTTGAGCACTGGAAAGGCGACGAACAGCAGCAGCAGGCTGCCGCAAACCCAGACCGTTGCCGACGTGAACAGATCGCCGCGAAAGGCGCCCCGGCGTGCCGCCCCGAAGGCCGCCAGCACCAGCAGCGCCCCCAGCGTCACCGCGCCACCCACGCCCATGCCTCCCTGGCGGCTGGCGAGCTCGCCCAAGAAAGCGTTGAGGCTTTCAAAGGCCCAGCCGCGGGCCCCCACCAGGAAGCCGCTGCCCAGCACACCGATCAGCCCCAGCAGCCCCCCCGCCATGAGCCAGGCGCCCTGACGCCGGCCGGGCGGCAGCAGCAAGCCGATGCCTGCCACCAGCAGTGCGGCCGGCACGCCCCACAGCCAGGGACGGCCGAACACGAGCGCCTGCGCCAAGCCGCTGCCGGTCTCGGGCGCAGCAAAGACCTGGTGCACCTGGACCAGGCCCGAGCCCTCAGACAGGGCGTACCAAGGCAGCCCGACCCACGCCAGCAGCGCGAGCGCAAGCCAGGCCCAGAGGGCGCGGTCAGTGGAGATGGGCATCCGGCGAGGGCGCGGCCAGACGGCGGGCGCCGATCAGCGGCCCTGGTTCAGGATCTCGCGCTCCCAGCGGGCGATCAGGCGGCGGCGCTCAGCGCTGGAGCCGTACTTGGCGTAGTCGTAGTTGATCAATTTGATCTTGGACGGGTCGGCCATGCGCGCATCTTTGGGAACGTTCTTGTTGCTGGGCAACTGGAACTGGTTGGCGGCCAGGCCGAACTGCTGGCCACCCGGGGTCAGGGCCCACTCGTAAAAGCGCTTGGCCGCCTCGGCATTGGGGCTGCCCTTGACGATGCTCATCGAGCCGATCTCAGCGCCGGTGCCCTCGCTCGGGTAGACGCCGACGACCGGGAAGCCGGCCAGTGCCTCGGTGGCCACGTCGTGCACGAAGCTGATGGACACCATGGTCTCGCCACGCGCAGCGGCCTTGATGGGGGCGGTGCCGGAGCGCGTGTAGGTACTGATGCTCGGGTGCAGGGACTTCATGAAGGCAAAGGCCTTCTCTTCGCCCATGAGCTGCACCAGGGTGGCGATCATGGTGTAGGCGGTACCGCTTGAAGCCGGGTTGGCCATCTGGATGTCGCCCTTGTACTCGGGCCGAAGCAGGTCGGCCCAGCTGGCAGGCGCGGGGGCCTTCTTCTTGGCCAGCATTTCCTTGTTGTAGCCAAAACCCAAGGGGCCCAGGTACACGCCCACCGTGCGGAAGCCGGCGTCGGCCGCCTGCTTCTGCGCCCAGGGGTGCAGTTGTGTGAGTTGGGAGGATTTGTATTCGAGGGTCAGGCCCTGCTCGGCCGCCTGCAGGTGCGGGTCGCCGGTGCCGCCGAACCAGATGTCGGTCTTGGGATTGGCCTTTTCGGCATTGATCTGCGCCAGCGCTTCGCCCGAGCCCTTGGCGGTCATGTTGACCTTGGTGCCGGTGGTGCGGGTGAACACGGTGGCCATCAGGTTGCACCACTCGGCCTGCACCGAGCAGATGATGTTCACCTGGCCTTGAGCCAGGACGGGTGAGGCTGCAGCGGCGGCGATCAGTGCAAGTGCGGCGCTTCGGACGAGCTTTTTCATGGTCTGTACTTGTAATCGGATTACCCTCGATCCTAACCCGGCGTTTTCTGGCGTGGCCCGGGGGAAACACCGACTCTCTGCACGACCCGACAGAGCTTTCTGGAACGGGGGCCGCCCCCACCAGATCAGCCCGAAGGGATGAAACCCGACCCTCGCAAGGCATGAAACCAAGTTACATTGCCCCGACTCCCGCTCTCAACTCACCATGAACTTCGACCTCGTACTCTTCGGCGGCACCGGCGACCTGGCCTGGCGCAAGCTGATGCCCGCCCTGTTCCAGGCCTTCCGACACGGCAGCCTGCCGGCCGGTGGGCGCATCCTCGGGGTGGCCCGCGACGACCTGGACGACGCGCGGTACCGGAGTTTCATCCACAGCCGATTCGACGAGGTCGATCTCGCCAAGCGACCCAGCGCCGACGAGTTCGAGCGCTTCGCCCAGATGCTGGGCTTCGTGCGCATGGACCTGTCGCAGCCGGCCGACTACGCACGCCTCGCCCAGCGTTTGGCCGAGCGGCAGGCCGACACGGTGGTGATGTACCTGGCCACTGCGCCAAGTCTCTTCACCGGCGTCTGCGAGCAATTGGCCGCGGCGGGCCTGAACACCGCCCGCACCCGGCTGGTGCTGGAAAAGCCTCTGGGCCACGACCTGGCGTCCAACCGCGCGATCAACGAAACGGTCGGACGCGTCTTGAGCGAGAAGCAGGTGTTTCGTATCGATCACTACCTCGGCAAGCCCTCGGTGCAGAACCTGTTCGCGCTGCGCTTTGGCAACGCCCTGTTCGAGCCGCTGTGGCGTCGGGAAAACATCGACCACATCCAGATCACCATCGCCGAAGACCTGGGCGTAGAAAAGCGCGGCGGGTTCTACGACAGCACCGGCGCGCTGCGGGACATGGTGCAAAACCACGCGCTGCAACTGCTGTGCGCACTGGCGATGGAGCCCCCGATCAATGCGCACGCTGACGCGATCCGCGACGAAAAGCTCAAGGTACTGCGCTCCCTCAAGCCCTGGACGGCCGCCACGCTGGACGGGCACGCGATCCGCGGCCAGTACAGCGCCGGCAAGGTGGACGGAAGGCCGGTCAAGGGCTATCTGGAGGAACCTGGCGTGGCCCCAGGCAGCACGACCGAGACCTTTGTGGCCCTGCGCGCCGAGATCGCCAACTGGCGCTGGGCGGGCGTGCCGTTTTACATCCGCACCGGCAAGCGCCTCGCCGCGCGCGAGGCCCATATCGTGGTGAACTTCCGGCCGGCGCCGCACGCCATCTTCGGCGCGCCGCCTGGCGCGGCCAACCGTCTCGTCATTCACCTGCAACCGCGGGACGGACTGGAGCTGCACCTGCTGGCCCAGGCCCAGGACGGGCGCCAGCTGGCGCGCCAGACCACGCCCCAGCTCACGCCGGTGTCGCTGGACCTGGACTTCGACAAGCGCTTCGGCGCCGAGCGGGTGGGCGCTTACGAGCGGCTGCTACTGGACGTGATCGACGGCCGCCTCAACCTCTTCGTGCGCAGCGACGAGCAGGAGGAGGCGTGGCGCTGGGTCGGCCCCCTGCTGGCGCATTGGCAAGCCAACCCACAAGGCCTGCGGCCCTACGCCGCCGGTACCTGGGGACCGAGCGCCTCGAGCGCGATGATCGCCCGGGACGGGCACTGCTGGACGGAGGAGCGCTGATGCTCGACCGAGTCAAAGCCTGCCTGCCCGCCCTGGCGCCCGCGGAGCAGCGCGTGGGCAAGCTGGTGCTCGCCGACCCGCGGGCCTTCGCCACGCTGCCAGTGGCCGAACTGGCCGACCGCGCCCATGTGAGCAAGCCGACGGTGGTGCGCTTTTGCCGCAGCCTGGGCTATGACGGCCTGTCGGACTTCAAGCTCAAGCTCGCCGGCAGCGTGAACGAGGGCGTGCCCTTCATCCACCGCAGCGTCGACGCCGACGACCGGCCGGCCGAGGTGATGGTCAAGGTGATCGACAACACGGTGGCCGCCTTCCTCAAGTACCGCAACGACGCCAGCACGGTGGCCATCGAGCGGGCCAGCGAGGCGCTGGTATCTGCGGGGCGCCAGCAGCGGCGCATCGAGTTCTACGGCGTGGGCAACTCAGGGATCGTGGCCCAGGACGCGCAGCACAAGTTCTTCCGCCTGGGCGTGCACACCGCCGCCTGCAGCGACGGCCATATGCAGGTGATGAGCGCGTCGCTCCTGGGGCCGGGCGACTGCGTGGTGGTCATTTCAAACTCTGGCCGCACCCGCGACCTGATGGACGCCTGCGACATTGCCCGCCGCAAGGGTGCCACCACCATCGTCATCACCGCCAGCGGCTCGCCTCTGGCGGCGCAGGGCCAGATCCATTTGGCGGCAGACCATCCCGAGGGCTATGACCGCTACAGCCCGATGGTGTCGCGCCTATTGCATCTGGCGATCATCGACGTGCTGGCCACCTGTGTGGCGCTGCGCATTGGCAGCGACACCTTGCAGCCAGTGCTGCAGGACATGAAGAACAGCCTGCGAAGCAAGCGCTACACCTGAGCGCAGGAACGCGTGGCGGACAGGCGGTTCAGAGCCGCCCCTCCTCCACCGCATGGCAGGCAATACGGATGCCGCCAATCGTCTGGAGCTCTGGCCGCTCGCTCCGACAACGGTCATTGGCTTGCGGGCAGCGCGGGTTAAAGGCGCAACCCGCGGGCGGGTTGAGCGGATTGGGAACCTCGCCTTGCACCGGCGTGCGCGCCTGGCCGGTCTGGTGCATCTTGGGGATGGCCTCTAGCAGCATGCGCGTGTAGGGGTGGCGCGGCGTGGCGAACAGGGTCTGCTTGTCCGCCAATTCCACCAGCCGGCCCAGGTACATCACGCCCACCTGGTCACTGACATGCCGCACCACGGCCAGGTTGTGCGAGATGAACAGATAGGTCAGACCGCGGCGGCGCTGCAGGTCCTTCATGATGTTCAGAACCTGCGCCTGTACCGACACGTCGAGCGCCGAGGTCGGCTCATCGCAGACCAAAAACTCGGGCTCGGTCGCCAAGGCACGGGCAATGGAGATGCGCTGGCGCTGGCCTCCCGAGAACTGGTGAGGAAACTTCACCCGGTCCTGGGGTGACAGGCCGACCGACTGCAGCAGCGCGTCGACCCGCTCGCGCAAGGCCTCATCCCCGGTGACGAGCTCGTGCTCGCGCAGCGGCTCGCCCACGATAGCCTCTACCGTCCAGCGCGGATTGAGGCTGGCGTAGGGGTCCTGGAAAATCATCTGGATGCGCCGGCGCAGGGCGCGGCCCTCGGGGCGCCGATAGGCGGCGTGCGCATTCTGGCCGTCGAAGGTCAGGCCGCCCCGGGTGGGCTGGTACAGGCCCACCAGGAGCCGGGCCACCGTGCTCTTGCCGCAGCCAGACTCGCCCACCAAGGCCAGAGTCTGTCCCTTTTGAATTTCAAAGCTCACTCCGTCGACCGCGTGCAGCAGTTGCCGCGGCCGGCCCTCGAGCACCCGGTTCAGCCAGGGGGCGGAGACATCGAAGGACATCGCCAGGTCGCGGGCCTGCACCAGGGGCGTGCCAGCGGGTGGCGTCGCAGCTGCAGCGGCGGAGGGGTTCGCGGTATCGATCGGGGCGGTCATGCCGACACCTTTGCGGAAGTGGCGCCATTGGCAGCCGAGGCCGACCCATCGTCATTGAGCCAGCAGGCCGCGCGGGTGGCGCTGGCCGCCATCAGCACAGGCCGCTCGCGGTGGCAACGGTCTAGCGCCTGCGGGCAACGGGGGTGGTAGGCGCAGCCTGTTGGAATGGCGTTAAGCCGGGGCATGGCGCCATCGATCTGGTGCAGACGTTCGCGGTCGACCCCGATGTCCGGAATGGCCGCCATGAGCCCGCGGGTGTAGGGATGGGCCGGCGCGTGGATCACCTCGCGCACCGGACCGATCTCGGCAATGCGCCCGGCGTACATCACCGCGACCCGGTCGCAGGTCTCGGCGATGACGCCCATGTCGTGGGTGATCAGCATGACCGCCGCACCGCGGTCGCGGCAGAGGCGCTTGAGCAACTGGATGATCTGGGCCTGGATGGACACGTCGAGCGCGGTCGTCGGCTCGTCGGCCACGATCAGCTGCGGCTCGGCGGCCAGCGCAAGTGCGATCACCACCCGCTGGCGCATACCGCCCGAGAACTGGTGCGGGTAATGGTCAATTCGCTCGGCGGCGGCCGGAATGCCGGTGTCCTCGAGCAGGGCGATGGCGCGCCGGCGGGCCTCGGCGGCGTCCACCGGCAGATGGGCCAAGATGGTCTCCGTCAGCTGCCTGCCGATGGTGTAGAGCGGGTTCAGCGAAGTGAGCGGGTCCTGGAAGATCGCGCCAATACGCCGGCCGCGGATATGCCGCATCTCGTGCGCGGGCAGGCCGTTGATCTTCTGGCCTTCGAGCAAAACCTCACCCGAGGCAATGCGCCCCGGTGGCTCCAGCAGGCCGATGATGGCTGCGCCGGTGAGCGACTTGCCAGCACCCGACTCGCCGACCACGCCCAAAATCTCGCCGGGGGCGATGTCGAAGGAAATGCCGTCGATCGCGCGCAGGGTTCCGCGGCGGTGCGGAAACTCGACGACCAGGTTCTTGACTTGCAACAGGCTCATTCGTCGCCCCCTCTCAGCGCAGCTTGGGGTTGAGCGCGTCGCGCAACCAGTCGCCCAGCAGGTTCACCGACAGCGCGATCAGGATCAGCATCAGGCCGGGGAAAACGGTAATCCACCACTCGCCGGAGAACAGATAGTCGTTGCCGACCCGGATCAAGGTACCCAGCGAGGGCGAGGTCGGCGGCACGCCCACGCCCAGGAAGGACAGGGTCGCCTCGGTCAGGATGGCGGTGGCCACATGAATGGTGGCCAGCACCAGCACCGGGCCCAGCACATTGGGCAGGACATGCCGGAACATGATGCGCAGCGGCGCGACGCCGGTGACGCGGGCCGCCTGCACATACTCTTTGCTGCGCTCCACCAGCGTAGAGCCGCGTACGGTGCGCGCGTACTGCACCCAACCGGTGAGCGTGATCGCCAAAATCAGCACGCCGAAGGCCACCGACTCCTGCGCATTCGGAAACAGCGCCCGGCCCACGCCGGCAATGAGCAAGGCGACCAAGATGGCTGGAAAGGACAGCATCACGTCGCACAGGCGCATCAGGAAGGCATCGATCCAGCCGCCGCGAAAGCCCGCCAGAAGGCCCAGGCCCACGCCGATCACCATGGACAGCACCACCGAGATAAGACCCACCACCAGGGAGATGCGCGCGCCATACATCAGGGCCGAGAGAATGTCGCGGCCCTGGTCGTCGGTACCCAGCACAAAGCGCAGGCGACCCTCAGCCTCCCAGGCCGGCGGCAGGCGGGCGTCGGACAGCTCCAGGGTGGTGAGGTCCATCGGGTTGTGGGGTGCCAGCCAGGGCGCCAGCAGCGCGCCCAGCAGGCAGATGAGGGCGACGACAGCCGCTCCGACCGCCACGGGCGAGGAGCGGAAGCTGAAGCCGATGTCGCTGTCGAGCCAGCGAGTGAAGATGGATTTCATGGCGCGCTTTGCGGGCGTTTCAGGCCGGGTTCAATGGCCGCCGCGGTCGATACGCAGGCGCGGGTCGACAGCGAAGTACAGCAGGTCGACGATCAGGTTGATCACGACAAAGATCAGGGCGATCAGGCACAGGTAGGCCGCCATCACCGGGATGTCGGCGAAGGTCACCGCCTGGATGAACAGCAGGCCCATGCCGGGCCATTGGAAAACGGTCTCGGTAATGATCGCAAAGGCGATCAGGCCGCCGAGTTGCAGCCCGGTGATAGTGAGCACCGGGACCAGTGTGTTCTTCAGCGCATGGCCGAAGTGAATCGCCCGGTCTGACAGGCCGCGGGCGCGGGCGAACTTGATGTAGTCGGTGCGCAGCACCTCCAGCATCTCTGCACGCACCAGCCGCATGATCAGCGTGAGCTGAAAAACCGCCAGCGTCACCGCCGGCAGGACGATGTGATGCCAGCCCTTGGCGGTGAGCAGCCCGGTGGACCACCAGCCCACCTTGACCGTGTCGCCACGGCCGAAGCTGGGAAACCAGCCCAGGGTCACCGCAAACAACAAGATCAGCATGATGCCAATCAGGAAGGTAGGCAGGGAGACGCCCAGCAGCGAGATCGTCATGAAGACCTGGCTGAGGAAGGTGCCTCTGCGCAGCGCGGCATACACCCCCATCGGAATTCCCACGACCAGGGCCAGGCCCGCGGCGATCAAGGCCAACTCCAGCGTTGCCGGAAAGCGCTCGGCAATCAGGGTCGAGACCTTGGAGCCTTGGCGCAGCGACAAGCCGAACTCGCCTTGCACGGCGTTGAGGAGGAAGTGACCGAACTGCACGATGAAGGGCTGGTCCAGGCCCAGGTCGGCGCGCAGTTCGCGAATTTGATCAGGCGTCGCCTCCTGGCCCAGGAGGAAGACCACCGGGTCGCCAACATACTGAAACAGCAGAAAGGCGATGAAGGCCACCGAGACCATCACCACCAGGGCTTGGGCGAGGCGGCGCAGGATGAATGCAAACATGCAGGGGTCCAGAGATCCTGGGTGATCAGGACAAACTAGTCGAGGCAAAGGCCCACACGCAGGAACCGCCCGCGTGTGGGCCTCACCGTCACATCATTCCCACCCGGCAAAAAGCCGAAGCGGGGTAGAAGGCGTCGCCGAGATCAGTTGACCTTGACCAGGCGCCAGTCGATCCGGTTGTCCGGGCGGTGGACCACCTCGATGTTCTTCTTCATCGCCCAGGGGATGACCTGGTTGTGAAGGGGAATGTGGGACACATCGTCCTTGGCAATCTGCAGCGCCTCCACAAGGCGGCGGTTACGAACCAGAAGGTCGGTTTCCACCTTCGCCCGGTCGATCACCGCGTCGAGCCGCGGGTTGCTGTAGCGACCGACGTTGTAGTTGCCGTCGCCATCGGTGCCCACAGTGCGCACCAGCGACTGCAGGGTGTACATCGCGTCAAAGGTGGGCACGCCCCAGCCAAGCATGTAAATGCTGGCCTCGTAACGCTGGATCATCGGGAAGTAGGTCACCAGCGGCAGGGTGCGCAGCTTGGCGCGAACGCCCACCTTGGCCCACATCGCGGTTACAGCCTGGCAGATCTCTTCGTCGTTGATATAGCGGTTGTTCGGGCAAGCGAAGTCGATCTCGAAGCCCTGCGGATAACCGGCCTCGGCGAGCAGCTTCTTGGCGCCCTCTTGGTCATAAGGCATGCGCTTGTGCAGGTCTTCGTTCCAGCCGTTCACCTGGGAGGCGAGCAGCGTGCCCGTGGCCTGACCCAGGCCACGCATGGTCACGCGCATCAGGCTGTCGATATCGATCGACTGATACAGCGCCTTGCGAACGCGCAGGTCCTTGAGCGGGTTCTTGCCTTTCACGCTCGAACCCGGCAACTCGTCACGGAAGGTGTCCAGGCCAAAGAAGATGGTGCGGCTTTCGACACCATCCACGACCTTGAGGTTGGCGTTGTTACGCAGGCGACCCAGGTCTTGCGGGCTGGGGTCGAGCACCAAGTCGACCTCACCCGACAGCAGGGCCGCGACACGGGTGGCCTCGGCCTTGATTGGGGTGTAGACGATCTCGGTGATGTTGCCCTCAAGGCGGCCCCACCAGTTGGGGTTGCGCTCCATCACCATGCGCTGGTCGGGCACCCACTGCTTGAGGGTGAATGGCCCGGTGCCCATTGCGTTGCGGTTGGCAAAGGTCTCCTGGGTGACGTTGCGGATGTCCTTGGGGTCGACAGAGTTGTTCTTCTCGGCCCAGGCCTTGCTCATCATCCTGAGTTCGGTGAGCTGATTGAGCAGCACCGGGTTGGCGGCCTTGGTGATGATGTCAATGGTGTTCGCATTGACCTTCACCACGCGGTCGATACCCGCGGTGTAGGGGGTGAAGTTCGAGGTCTTGGCCATCGCCCGCTGCAAAGAAAATACCGCGTCATCGGCGGTGAAGGCGCTGCCATCGTGGAACTTGACGTTCTGGCGCAGGGTCACGCGCAACTGGGTCGGAGTGACCTGGTTCCAAGCGGTCGCCAGCACCGGCTCGATCTTGAAGGTGCGGCTGTTGTAGTAGACGAGGGACTCGTACACCGCAGCATGAATGCCGTTTTGCAGCGCGTTGTTCTGCGAGTGGATATCCCAGGTCGAAATCTCACCGGCGCTGGCCCACTTGAACGGCTTGGCCATGGACACGGGAGATACGGCCAGGGCGGTGGCGGCGACCACGCCCAGGAGTGCGAACTTGAGTTTCTTCATTGCTCTGGTTCCAAATTGACAGGAAACCGGAATATGCATCAGCTTGCAATCCATATGCAATCCGGATGACACCGGGCGCGCGGGATTACCCTGATGGCGGAGGGTTGCCGACCTCGCCGCCCCAATGAGCGTGGCAACACGGAGTTCCGCAAGACCCCGTAACGTCCGGGGGCTTGACCCACGGTTGCCCCGTTCTCAGGGGCTACTCTGGCCCATTTGGCGGGCGGGGCGCTGCGCGGGAGAAGCGCTTGCCGCCTGGACCCGGACCGCCCCGTACCAGGCCCTGGCCATGGAGCGCGTGTTGTCCGAATCGGTCATGATGGCCACGCCGATCAGGGCTCCGGGCGGCTCTCCGAAGGCTCGCTCGTAGTCCGCGCGAATATCGCGCTCATATTCGCGCCAGCGGCCCAGCGACTGCGGGCCGGCCTCAAGAACCATTTTGCGAATACGGTCTGTGCGAGGGTTGTGGATCACGTCACCCACCGCCGAGTTGTTGGACCAGACATACATCAGGGTCGCATAGGGCATTTCTTCACCGGTGATCGCCCGAGTCAGCTCTGCCAACAGCGAATCCTTGGCGGAAAAGCGCGACCGGTCACCGTCAAAGGCCAGCACGATGCGCACAGGTGAGTCGTCCTTGTCTCGCAGCGCCATGTCCGCCCCGGCGATCAGGGACGGCACCTTCCAGGAAAAGCGGATCTGGCCCAAATCCTGCGCCTCCACCCGAACAGTCTTGCGCAGCAAGCTCGCGGATGAACGGGCCTCGGCCACCACCGCGTGGCGGCCGTCGGTGACCTGATAGCGAAAACGTGTGGCCCGCTTGCCGGGCATGCCGAAATGCTCCCAGCGGGCACCGTGAAGGTTGTGCCCCCAGGGGCTTTGCGCGATGGCTTGCGCCTCCTGGGCTGCGTCTGCGGTGGGGGGCTGTCGCGGATCGGTTTGCGGTGAGACGCTCGGTGCAGTGCTATCGGCCCCAGCCGCGGCCTCTACGGGCGCGACGTCCGGCGGGCTGAGCGACGCGCAGCCGGCCAAAAGACCGAAAGCCAGGATGGCGGCGGGAACAAAAAACAACCTCAACCGAAAACCCCTGCGATCTTGCGGCGTCAAGCCTGGCGGGCGGATGGGCCATGCCTGGCAGAAGTGGCCGGCGCCGCGAGTTGCCCCACAACGCCACTGGCCCGGATGAGCCAGCGCAGAGGATGCTAACGAAAATCCAGGGCGCTGACGAGCAAAAAGCCGCCCGCTCGCGCCCCGGTCATCAGCCAGCCGCTCAGAAGATGTGGCGTACGCCCATCTCCAGGCCGCGCGAACGGCCACCCGCCGTCGACATCACAGCGCCACCGTTACTGGTGCCATTGATGCTCATGCCATAGCCTGCCTCGTTGTCGAGATCGGCATAGTTGGCATAGAGCGCCGTGCGCTTGCTCAGGTCGTAGCTCACACCCACGGCGCCTTGGCTGCCGATCTTGTCGTCACCCAGGCGACGCTCGACGTAAGACGCGCGCAGCACCACGGGACCGACCGGCGCGCTCACGCCAACGATGGTGCCCTTGAGGCGATCAGTCAGGGCGGCATCTCTGGTCAGCATGTCGACCTTGTAGCCGGCACTGAGCTTGAGGATGCCAAAGTCATAGGAGCCACCCAGGAAGTTGGTGATCCATTTTTGCCTGTCGGAACCAGCGAGGGAGGTTGTGCCAATTTCTCCGCCCTTGACGGCCTGAGTCCCGAAAGAGACAGCCAGAGGACCCTGCGCATAGGTCAGGCGCCCGCTGGCGCCAGTGCCTGCAGCCCTGGCAGAGCCCGTGTTTTCATTGCCAAAGCTGTACATAGCGGCCACGCTGAAACCGTTCATCACCGGGCTGGTGTACCCAATGGCATTGCTCATGCGGATGGCGCTGGGGTCGCCCCAGGTGGTGCCGGCGAAGGTCGGTGCGGCGCTGACGCTGGCGCTGCTGGTGACAGCAATTTGGCTGGTCCTGAAGGTGGTCGGCGCGGTGGTGACCGCGGTCGAGATAATGTTGTTGAGCAGGTTGTACGAGCTGCCTACGCCATTGGTCGAGAACGGATCCACCACACCGGAGACACCGAAGAGAGGGGTGTAGTCGCGGCCAATCACGACCGAGCCGAACCCGCCTTCCACACCCAGAACAGAGCGCCGCTGGAAGTTGAGGCCGCCACCGGATGTGCCCAGACCGGCGTCCGGCGCAATCGACCCTTCCAGGTGGAAGTTGGCCTTGAGCCCGCCGCCCAGCTCTTCAGTGCCCCGCACGCCGATCCGGCTCGAGTAAGCGCCATCAGTGCCAATTCCACTGAAGCGGTTGTCGCCCGAATGGACGGACCTGTAGTTCACATCCAGGCCGCCAAACAAGGTTACGGTGGACTGGGCAAATACACCTGTTGTGGCAGCGATTGCGGCCAGAGCAATTGCAGTCTAAAGGTTTCTTTTTTCTTGCGCGCGGGCAGTATCAGAGGGCAATTCCATCGGTTGGGCTCGGTCACCCGATGGAAGTTCTTTACTCCCTAGTCAAGTACAGCACGCGACGGCGGGGCTGCAAGACTTCGCTTTGGTCTCAATGACTTGCGTTGGGTAGGAGCATCCAGAATCAAGTGGGGGACTAAGGAACTGTTTGCCCGTACACCGCCAGGACAGAAAAAAGCCTCCAGACCTTGCGGTCTGGAGGCCAAATCCACCAAAGGAAAGGTGGAGGAGACAACCATTGCACACCCGAGGGTATCCTTGGCAACCAGTATAGCCGCTGAGTGTTGCAACGCAGCACAAAAGGGCGCTCTTACCGACCATTTACCTGACCCACGGAGGTCGGGCATTCATTTTTGAGGTTTCGATGGACTGCACAGTAACTTGGACAGGCGGCTCAGGCGCACGCTCCGGCATGGGATTCATTGCGGAAACTGGCAGCGGCCATGTCCTGATGATGGACGGCGCCCCAGACAACAGCAAGCCGGAGAACGGCGGTCAAAACCTCGCTCCCAGACCAATGGAAACGGTTCTGGCGGGAACTGGTGGGTGCACCGCTTATGACGTTGTGCTCATCTTGAAGAGGGGGCGGCATGACATCCGCGGGTGCTCAGTCAAGCTCACGTCGGAAAGAGCCGAGACGGACCCCAAGGTCTTCACAAAGATCAATATGCACTTCACGGTTCAAGGCAAAGGAATTCCGCCTCAGGCCATCGAGCGAGCAATCGCAATGAGCCACGAAAAGTACTGCTCTGCAAGCATCATGCTGGGGAAGACCGCCAACATCACCACGAGCTTCGACCTCGTCGAGGCCGCTTAGGACGACGAGACGCTGAGGCCACGGCGTCCCCAGCCCTGAGGCCGTCCTTTGCTGGGGGATCAGCGCTTCAAATGTAGTGCGCTGTCGACGTCATCACCTTCGCAACAGCCCGCATCCCGACCTGCACTGCCACGGGCAAGGCCACTCCACCTGCGGCCAGAGCTTCCTCCGCATGGTGCCGCTCGTCGGCCTTCATCTGAGTCACGATCGCTCGAGATGCATGGTCGTCGGCAGGCAACCTGCCAAGATGAGAATCCAAATGGGACTCGACTTGGCGCTCGGTTTCCACAACGAAACCCAGGCTCACTGCATCGCCTAATCGCCCAGCGATTGCCCCCATCGCGAATGCGCCGGCGTACCAGAGAGGGTTCAAGATCGATGGCCTGTCCTGCAGCTCCTCGAGACGTTGCCGAGTCCAAGCCAAATGGTCGGCCTCGTCCTGGCTGGCCTTCTCGAAGTGACGCTGGAGCTGTGGGTCGCTGCTCATCAACGCTTGGGATGCGTAGAGCGCTTGGGCGCAAATTTCGCCCACGTGATTGACCCGCATCAACGCCGCAGCGTCCTTCCGCTCCTGCTCAGTTAGTGCAGGGCTTTCCACGGCAGCAGCCGGGTATGGACGAGCCGAACGGTGCGGGGCAAAGAGCGTTCTCAACGCGCTGTCAACGGCCAGGATGATTGATTCCATGCCGGCAGTGTACGTGGGGGGGCGCGACCCGATGAATCGCAAAAAAAGAACCTATGGTATTCATTTTCAGAGGGTGATGATCAAAAACAGTAGGGAGGTGCTATGCACACAGGCGCGCAGCACTGTTGTCCGAGTGCAACGAGTCGGGAAATCTGGCTTGGTTTTCTTTGCGTGGCTCAAGCACGTCTGGTTGAATAGCGGCAGCTTCCGTAATGGAGGTTGGCCGACAAACTGGTCATCCGCAGGGGTGATTGGTTTGGGGCCCCCACTCTCAACCTTGGAGAACCTTTAAATGAAAAAATCTCTAGTTGCTCTGGCTGCCCTTGCAGCCTCCGCCGCTTTCGCGCAATCCTCCGTCACCATCTCTGGCGGCGTGTCCATGGGTGTGCAGCAGAGCACGGTTCGTGCTGCTGATGGCACCGTGTCTGGCCAGTTGACCCGCATTGCTGGCGCCGATATCGTGACCGGCAACAGCGTGTACTTCACCGCCGTGGAAGACCTCGGCGGCGGCCTCAAAGTCACCGGCCAGATTCAGCAGCGCCTAGGTGCAACGGCAGGCGCCAGCACCACTGCCCCCACCGACAACCAAAACACGTGGCTCGCCACCGGCGACTTGTTTGTTCAAGTGGACGCTGGTTTCGGCTCGATCAAGGCCGGCAAGTACACCTTTGCTTCCAACGCTGGCTACAACGCCTTCGGCGTTCGTGCCTTGACCGGCCTTGCCGTGACCGCCGCCGCCCCCGGCATGGGTGGTGACAACACCGTTCAGTACACGACCCCCTCGATGAGCGGCCTGACCGCGACCGTGGGCGTTTCTGTTCCTGGCACGAAGGTTGGCCAAGACCCCGCCGTCGGCTTGAAGCTGAACTACGCCGCTGGTCCGCTGAGCGTGCAGTTCGCTCAATCCAGCAGTGTGAATGGCGACGCACGCACCGCAGTGACCCCGGTTGCTGCTGTTACCGCAACCGGCAAGGCCACGGTTTCCACCATTGGTGGCAACTATGACTTCGGCGCTGCCAAGTTGTGGTCCTCTTACTTCCGTCGCAACGCCGACCTGCCGGTTGCTGCCACCGCCCCTCAAGCCAACGGCTTCACTGCTGGCATCACTGTGCCGGTTGGTGCCGCCACCTTCAAGGCCGGTGTGATGAACAACGCCAAGACCGACATCCTGGTTGACCGTACCTCCTACGGCGTGGACTACTCCCTGAGCAAGCGCACCATGCTGATCGCTGAATACGCTCGCGACAAGCGCGCCGCTTCGAACGACCAGGCTACCAACAACTACTTCCTGGGCCTGTCCCACACCTTCTAATGTCTTGCTGTCGCAAGACAGCTTGATATTCAGAAATCCAACCCACCGGGGTAACCCGGTGGGTTTTTTTCTTGCCTGCTGCGCAAGAGCCAAGTCAGACGGGTACCCCCGTCCGTCGGCTTTGCAACATGCCCACGTTCATCTCCCCGCTCAGGCTGGACGCATAAAAACGCTCGATCATGTTCACGCTGGTGCGTGCGTTGCGTGCCAGGGTCAGCATGTCGATGCCTTGGCCAAACAGAAGTCGGAAGGTGATGGCCGTGTGCCGCAGGCTGTAGAGCGTGCGCTTTTGGCCCAAGGGCCCGGTGGTGAGCCCGCACTCGCGCAAGACCCACTGGAAGTGAAAATTCAAGACCGCCAGCGCATGCTCGCGGTTGGGCACCTGGGGCAAGAAGAGAAAGTCTTCCGGCTCACCATAGCCGCGCCGCGCCTGCCGGAGTTGCACCGCGCGGTAGATGCGAACTGCGGCGCGCATACTCACCACTGGCTTGTCGTGCCGCTTGGTCTCAGGCAGGTTCATGCGCAGGTAGACATGGCGGCCACGCACCTCCTCCACGTGCTGGTGACGGACTTTCTTGATGTCGCCCGGGCGCACAAAGGTGTTGACCATGAAGCCGATGACCTGCGACAGGTCAACTGGCATGCGCATCAGGTCGCGCGCGATCCAGAACTTCTGGTCTGAACCCAACCGGGCGAGCATGGGATGGGGTTGGCCGACGAGGGAGCGCGCCTTGCGCAAGAGATGGGCATATTCCGTGACGGTGAAGCCTCCGCGTGGTTGAGAGCTCACCCGCACCTGCGGAAACTCTGGCATCTCATGCACATGGCCAAGGTGATGCCCGAGCTTGAGGACCTTGCGCACAATCACGAGGTACTGCGCGATCGTGGTGGTTGAGAGATTCAGATGCCCCAGATAGTCAATGAAACGGCGCAGAACCGCGTAGCTGATGTCGTGCACGAGCGTCTTGCCGAGTTGGGGCAAGATGAAGCGGTCAAGCCGGTTGCGTATGACCTGCAGCGAACCTTTGCAGAGTTCACCGCGCTCGGCGCGGCCGGCCTCCTGCGTGAACAATTGCTCGGCAATGCTGGCAAAGTTGGGCGTGATGTCGTGGGGTACGACACCGGTGCGCAGGTAAATGCTGGCCGAGGTGCTGTCGAAAAATTTCCGCGCGAGTTCAAGCGCGGTCTTCATCGAGGTGGTGCGCAGGCTGCGGCTGTAGGTCCTGCCGGCGAAGAAGCAGCGCACCTGCCAGAAGCGGCTGGCGCCGATCCTGTAGATTCGAAGCTTGTTGGGGTAGCCCGGCACCGGGGTGAGGGTCTCGGGGATGGGCACGGTTCGCCCCCGGGACGCACGGTAGAGCGCATCATTGGCCGAAGGCGATTTCGTTGCAGCGCTCACCATGGCATCCCTTGCTGAACACCCATTAACCGAGCCTTTGCACAGTCCGTCAAAGAAACCGAAGTCATTAGAAAAATTTCCTGCAGAGCGGCGAAACGCCGACAAAGAAACTGCAATCCATGCGAGATACGGCCTTTAGAACTAAAACGGCCGAGTCACGCACCTGAAGTAACAACGCTGAAGAGATGTAATCGGCATGGCCTCCCGCTCCACCACCACCACCCCCCTCACCAAGACCTCTGACCTCTACCTGCGCCAGGTGCTGACCGCGCGCGTTTATGACGTTGCTATTGAGTCCGCGCTGGAGCCGGCGCGCAATCTCAGCCAGCGGCTGCACAACCAGGTGCTGTTCAAGCGGGAAGACCAGCAGCCAGTGTTCAGCTTCAAGCTGCGCGGTGCTTACAACAAGATGGCGCACCTCACACCGGCGCAGCTCAAGCGTGGCGTCATCTGTGCCTCGGCCGGCAACCACGCGCAAGGCGTGGCCCTGTCGGCACACCGCCTGGGCTGCAGGGCGATGATCGTGATGCCTGTGACCACGCCGCAGGTGAAGGTGGACGCAGTCCGCGGCCTCGGCGGCGAGGTGGTGCTGCACGGCGACAGCTACTCCGACGCTTATGGCCATGCGCTGGCGCTGGAGAAGAAGAAGGGCATGACCTTCGTCCACCCATTTGACGACCCCTATGTGATTGCCGGCCAGGGCACCATCGCGATGGAGATCCTGCGCCAGCACCAGGGCCCGCTCGACGCGGTGTTCGTGGCCATCGGCGGCGGTGGCCTGATCTCTGGTGTGGCCAGCTACATCAAGGCGGTGCGGCCCGAGGTGAAGGTGATCGGGGTGCAGATGAACGACTCCGACGCCATGCTGCAGTCGGTGCGCAAGGGCAAGCGGGTGACGCTGCCCGACGTGGGCCTGTTCTCTGACGGCACCGCGGTCAAGCTGGTGGGCGAAGAAACCTTCCGACTGGCCCGCGACCTGGTCGACGGCTTCGTCACCGTCGACACCGACGCGGTCTGCGCCGCCATCAAGGACGTGTTCGTCGACACCCGCAGCATCGTGGAGCCAGCCGGCGCACTGGCGGTGGCCGGCATGAAGCACTACGTGGCCCAGCACAAGAAACGCGGCGAGACCTACGCCGTTATTCTGTGCGGCGCCAACATGAACTTTGACCGGCTGCGCTTCGTCGCCGAGCGGGCCGAAGTGGGAGAAGAGCGCGAGGCCCTGTTCGCGGTGACGATTCCCGAAGAGCGCGGCAGCTTCAAGCGCTTTTGCACGCTCATCGGCGAGTTGCCGGGCGGACCGCGCAATGTCACCGAGTTCAACTACCGGATCAGCGACTCAGAGAAGGCCCATGTGTTCGTGGGCCTCACCACCCAGGGCAAGGGAGAGTCAGCGCGCATCGCAGCGACCTTCCGGCGCCAGGGCTTCGAGGCACTAGACCTGACCCATGACGAGCTGGCCAAGGAGCATGTGCGCCATATGGTGGGTGGCCCCTCGGCATTGGCCAAAGAGGAGCGGCTGCTGCGCTTTGTTTTCCCTGAGCGGCCGGGGGCGCTGATGAAGTTCCTCTCGCACATGCGGCCGGGCTGGAACATTTCGCTCTTTCACTACCGTAACCAGGGCGCAGACTACGGCCGCATTCTGGTGGGACTGCAGGTGCCCAAGGGCGAGATGAAGGCGTTCAAGGAGTTCCTGGACACCCTGGGCTACCCCCACGTGGACGAGACCCAGAACCCGGTCTACCGCCTGTTTCTGCGCGCCTGAGGCGGGCTGGGAGCAGGCACTTCGCCTGGGGGGGATCCCGTCCGGTGCGTCTGCCTTGGTGCGTCTGCCTTGGCGAGTCAGCCCGGCTTGGCCCGGCTCAGCGCGGCAAGGGGGGCAGCTCGAGAACGACCGTGCTCGGCCCCTGAAGCGCCGGCCCAAGTTTCGCGCGACGACCCTGCACCGACTGCAAGACCAGGCCCTCGCCGACGGGCATGCCCACCGAATACGGCCTTGCGGGCAGGCCGTCGACCGCGATCAGGGCGGCGCCGCGGCCGGAAGTGCCAGCGGCCACGCCTGTGAGCTGCAATTGGCTGCCTGCCGGGGCGGCGGTGACGGCCTCGGGACGCGCTGAAGGCGCCACCAGCAGGCGAGCCACCCGCTCCGGGGCCGCGGGCTCGGGCAGCCGGGCGCCAGCCGCGGGCCTGGCGCCAACGGAAGCGGCCATCCGGCTGTCGGCGATCTGCAAAACCCAGTAGCTCAGGCTGGCCGCAGCCGCCGCCGCGAGCAGGCCGGCTGCCAGCCGAGGGGCGAACCGAGACAGACCTGCCGAGGGTGCGCGCGTATTGGTGGCAGGGGTGAGGGTCGGCAAAATCATGATGGCGGGCCCGGCGGTGAGATGTCTGCATTATCATGGGGCTAACGCTTTTTGATGACCCCATGAAGCTCACCCCCTCCTTTGTGAACCGCCTGCACCGACCGCACCGCCTGCGCCGCGTTCACCCCCTGCACCGCCTGCACCCCCAACGCCCCCAACACGCCCAACACGCCCGACACGCCAGCTGGCGCCTGCGCCGCGCAGTGGGCTTCACCCTGATCGAGCTGATGGTGGTGCTGGTCATCATCGGCGTGCTGGCAGCGCTGATCGTGCCCAATGTGCTGGACCGGGCGGACGATGCCCGGGTGACCGCCGCCCGCACCGATATCAGCAACCTGATGCAGGCGCTCAAGCTGTACCGGCTGGACAACCAGCGCTACCCAAGCAGCGAGCAAGGCCTGCAAGCCCTGGCAAGCAAGCCCGGCACCGAGCCGGTGCCGCCCAACTGGAAGCCCTACCTCGACAAATTGCCCAACGACCCCTGGGGGCGCCCTTACCAATACGCCAACCCGGGCGTGAAAGGCGAGGTTGACATACTCTCCCTGGGCGCAGACGGGCAGCCCGGCGGCGAGGGCAAAAATGCCGACATCGGCAGTTGGCAATAGCCCCGAGGGGCTGCTACGCATGCCTTTCTCGCGGGGCCAGCCCCTGCTGCTTGCGCTTGGCGAGCCATCTTTTGTCAATGACCGCCCTGCGGGTAACAGACCTGCGAGCGCCCGTGGTTTGAGCGCCAGACCTGTACAAGCCAGAACCGAACAAGCCGGCTTCACCCTGATCGAGCTGATGGTCGTCGTGGCCATCATTGCCATCGGCAGCGCGGGCGTGATGTTCACCCTGCGCGACTCGGCCGCATCACAGCTTGAACGCGAAGGCCTGCGGCTGGCGGCCATGCTCGAGTCGGCACGCGCCCAGTCCCGCAGCAGCGGCCAGGCGCTGCGCTGGCGGCCAGTGGAAGGGGGGTTCGTGGTCGAGGCGGCAGCGGGCCTGCCGGCCGCCGGCGGCACAGCGCCTGCGAACCCGTCCGCCACCGCCGCCCGGACCAGCCGCTGGCTGAGCCAAGACACCCGCGTGCAAGGCACACCCGAGCTGGTGCTGGGGCCTGAGCCCCTGCTGCCACCGCAGTCGGTGCTGATCGAGTCCGCCG
>JACCDP010357596.1_pt1 | contig 24936 bp, 28 predicted proteins | sample 7445841 | NCBI WGS metagenome assembly JACCDP01 (sample SAMN15323441, study PRJNA562643) | freshwater metagenome | isolation source: river surface water | place: USA:Blue River Watershed | collected 2017-08-17
AAGTTATCAAAGAAGATACAATTAACAAATGGGATAGATTAGGATTCCTAGACGGTCTTAAAGGACACATCAAAGAGAACATGGCACAGTTATATGAAAACCAAGCGTCTCACCTAATTAACGAAGCTGCGTCTTCAGATAGTTCAGGTTCTTTCGAAACTGTAGTTTTCCCTATCGTTAGACGTGTATTCTCTAAATTATTAGCTAATGATTTAGTATCGGTACAAGCGATGAACTTACCTATCGGTAAATTGTTCTACTTTATCCCTAAAATCCAAGGTTATTCTGGTGGTACTATTACAGATACTTTAGGAATCACTTCAGGTGACCATTATGCGCCTATCGGCGCACCAAGTAATCCGGCGGGTAATACACAAGCAGGGTACGCATCAGGAACAGGTTCTTACAACTCAACTTACCAAAAAAATCTTTATGATTTATTTTATGAAGGAGCAGAACCAGGATTAAACCCAGCAGGTTTGTTTGATTACTCAAAAGGTCAATTCGTAACTGTAACAGGTTTTACACCTACAGTTGCTTGGTCTAACGGAGCTTTAATTCCTTCGGCATATACTACAAGTACTAACTTAGAATACAGAAAAATCTTAGTTGCATTATCTGGATTTACAAATGCTGGTCTTGGAAAACTTATTGGACCTGATGGACAAGAAATGGATACAGAATCCTTCTTATCTAATCTTGTACTTTATACTCCAAATTCTACAGCAGCTTCAAACCTTGGTACGTCTACTTTCACACCACTACTTTATAGAGTTGTTACTCAGAAGTATGGACAAGGAATCGTAGGACCTACTTCAACTTTAACACAAGCCCCTTTTGGTACATCATCTACAGGTGGTAATGGTGGTTACTATGACAACGTTTGTTCTCAAACAGGATTTATCTACTTAGAAATCGACGCACAAGTACCCGTATGTGTTTCTTGTACTAACGCAGCTACAATCGACGGATATTCAGGAGCAACTTTAACCGCATCTTCTTGGTCAGGAACTCAAGGTAACACAATTATTATGGCCGCTTGGAGACGTTACAAAGAATTAGAATTTGAAGACCAAATTGGTGAGGTTTCTTTTGACCTTGAGTCAGTTACTGTATCAGTTACAGAAAGAAAACTAAGAGCACAATGGTCTCCTGAATTGGCACAAGACGTTTCTGCATTCCATAACATCGACGCTGAGGCTGAATTAACAGCTTTATTATCTGAGCAAGTGGCTGCAGAGATTGACCGTGAAATTCTTCGTGACTTACGTAAAGGAGCGGCTTGGAACTTACGTTGGGATTACAACGGATGGAGAAGATTGTCTAACACAACTTCTTATACTCAAAAAGACTGGAACCAAACTTTAATTACGGCAATCAACCAATTGTCTGCACAAATCCACAAATCTACTTTGAGAGGTGGAGCAAACTGGATTGTTGTTTCTTCTGAGGTTTCTGCAATCTTTGATGACTTAGAATACTTCCACGTATCTAACGCATCTCCTGAGCAAGACCAATACAATATGGGTATTGAAAGAGTTGGTACATTAGCAGGTCGTTACCAAGTATACCGTGACCCTTACTTCCCAGCAAACCAAGTATTGTTAGGACACAAAGGAACGTCATTGTTAGATACAGGTTACGTTTACGCACCATATGTACCTCTACAATTAACACCTACAATGTACAACCCATTCAACTTTACACCTATCAAAGGTATTATGACAAGATACGCTAAGAAAATGGTTAATAACCGTTTCTACGGACGTATCACAGTTGATGGAGTTCGTTCATTTGACTTAAATGAATTGAGATAATCAATTTAAAGGTTAATATAAGAAAAAGGTCAGATTTATCTGACCTTTTTTTATTGAACAAATATTTATTAATATGATTGAAAAAATTATAAAGAAAATATTATTAGAGGCCAGTACAAGTAGATATGGTGGTTATTACAATGGTCCTCTCACAATGGGTGAAATGGATTGGGATGATGATGAACTTGGCCCATTTACTAAAAAAGTATCAAAATATTACAATGCTGATTTAGAATATGATAGTTATGACGGTTCTATGGAATCAAGTAAAAATAAAATCAAAAGATTAGAACAAAAATCAAAAAAAATAAGTAAATATAATAAAACACATAGACATCCTAGTGATGAAGAAGGTGGACCAATCAATCCTACACCCGGTAGAAATAAAAAAATTGTACCTATTAAAGAATGGGTAGAATTAGATAAAATTTCACTTAATGAAGATTTAGCCGTATGGTTTGGTAAGAAGAAAAAACCAAAAGGCTCATCCCAACCAAAAGGACCATGGGTAAATATTTGTAGAAAAGTTGACGGTAAACATCCTCCTTGTGGTAGACCAGACACAAATAAAGGAGCATACCCAAAATGTAGAGCTGCGGGTGTTGCGGGTAAAATGACTGATTCAGAAAAAAGAGCGGCTTGTCAACAAAAAAGAAAGGCGGAGTCCAAAGACACACAAACAGGTAAAGGTCAAAAACCTATTATGACTTCATACAAACCAAAAAAGAAAAGGACCCAAAATGAGTCCTTAGATATTATTATTAATCGTATATTAAATAGTATTTAACAATAAGGCGGTGAACACCTTTTTTTACCGTCTAATCCTTTCACTTTACCTTTACATACTTGTATTGCGTGGCCATTCGCATAAGCTGAGGGGTACACGTCATACTTTGCCTTTGCTGATGCCTTACCACGGGCACATAATTTAGTTCCTGTTTTTTTTCTACCTTCTGACATTACTATTTCTTCGTTGTCAAAATTCATAGACATGTTCATATTATCTTTTTTAGTTTCATTCATTAAAAAGTCAAATACTTGGTCCATGTTATTTTTTGCTTCGGCAATATGGTCTTGAGCCCAATCGTGACCATTTTCTAAAATGTTTTCTATCATAGAATGGTCCATCTCTAATAACATATCACATTGTCTTCTCATTTGTTGTAAATTAGAAAAAAACATATATCTTGAAGAATTTTCTTCTTGTGTCTCTCTAATTACTTTTTTAATAATATAATTTAAATTTTTCATTTTTTAAGAATTTAATCCGTTAAAACCACCAATAGTAACCATATTCAATTGAACAACAGTTCCTCCTGTAAAATCACCATAATTAGGGTGTGGTGGTTTTACAACAGTAACAGAACTTCCAGTTCCGCCTGTTGTACATATATATTCACATATTGTGACTTCAGTATTTGCGCTTGTAGTTGCCATTTTATTTTATAAATATACGTTTATTTTTTATTTACAATTTGAAACTGTAATTCTCTTTTATAAGTATCTACATTTCTATCACTTACAACTTTAATATCAACAAAATATTCATTTGGTATTTTGTCTGTGGTGTCAAAGATAAAATAAAACCCATCAGGGACTTCATTGACTCTTGTCCAATCTTGCACTTGAACCTCAGTATTTGCACCCTCTCTTACATAAATTCTGTAATAAGCCTCTACTGTTGTTAGTGGTGTGTTTGTTGAATATGCTTGTTTTATAATTACGTTGACTTTTCTTATGTCAGTATTTAATACTTTTTCATTTTGTCTAATTCCGTTAAATTCGAAACCATATATTTTTGGTTGTTGAGTGACAGAACCTATTTGGAAGTTTCCATTTTTAACTAATAACGCAAATTCTAAAGTCACATTAGAAATTGACGTAGAACTCACTGACAATCCCTTCCAAACATCATAATATAAACAAGGTATTGTCGACGCTGTTAAATTGTTTACTGTACACTTGTAAACTCCTTTAGTTACTTGACAAGTAGATAGTCCCGTAAACCCTGGTACTGCAACACCATTTAAATCAAATATATCAACTGTTGGTAAATTATCTAAATTAACAGCGTTTCCATTTTCATAGACATACAAATACAATTCATTATTATTACCTGAATAAAATTTGTTTCTGTCATCAATAATTAAATCGTTATAATTAGTTTCTAAAAATGGTTCATAAAAAGTTTGAGTGTGAGGGGAGAAAAACCCTACTGAATAATTTTCTGTTAAACCACTAATATTTTCAACATCAGGATAAAATGCAATTCCCCATCCTGTAACACCGGTCAATGTACCATTTAAAATGTTATTTATTTCATTTGTCATGTTAAATTCAATATCTTCATTACCAAATTCAAAATGTTGTGTTGCCACGATTGTTAATGCTGAGTAATTTAATCCCGTTAATGAACCAATTTGTGAGTTTGTGTTATCATATATACCATTAACACTCCAACCACTTACCGTTGTTGTTTCGAACCAATTGGAAGCTCTTTGAGAATATGACCTATCATTTAAGTTTGTTACTTGGTAATCATAGTAATCATACCCAACACCACTGTCCCAATTTTGAGGAACACCTGTGTTTCCTAAAGTTTTTGGTATTCTAAATAGAACTAAGTCAAAAGATGTCGCTCTTCTTCTTCCTTGTGATGTTGTTGAATTTAAAAGACTTTCATCAAAATATGATGTATTTGTCATTCTTAAAGTGTGGGTAAAGTTTGTTCCACATCCTGAAGTGATAATTTTTTCTGAAATTCTTGACTGTAAATCTGTTAAATCTAAGTCAAAAATATATCTACTAAACCCTATTGGGGCATTCAAATTATCAACACGACCGTAGAACAACTCAACAATAGGGTTTCTACCCGTGTTGGTGTAGCTATTTTGTATTAGAGTATTACTTTTATCGAAATATGACCTGTAAATTGACATTAAACTATTTTATATATAAATAGTTAGTTAATCCGAATATTACTGTTTAAAACTTTTTGATATGCTTCTAACATTTTTTTGGTCAATTCATCTATACTTGTACCATCATAAGAAACTCCCGACGGTGGTAATAACGGGTACGGGTGTACGTGACTAACTAAAAACCCAACAATTGATTCCAAAAGCTCCAACAATTCTTCTCCTCTAACCATCGATGAGGTTTTAGGTTCTATTTCATCAAAAACTTGTTCAGGAGTTATTCCTCCAACAGAACCCGATAAAGTAATTTTACCCTGTGAATTTTGTGAATCATGTGAAAGTAAATATAACTGAGACGCTCCAATCAACCCAACAGTATTATCTATTTCTTCAGTATCAATTGGTGTAAAAACTTCTCTTGATGGTAAAAATGGTAATTCAGGACTAACCTTTCTGTCTAATACCAAACCATAACCAGGACTAATATCTGTTGTAGTTATTAATACTTTTGATAATAACTGATTCATATTTGTAAAATCGGTTATATTATTTTGTTCGGGTAGTGATTTTATAATATTTCTAATTCTTTTTGAGGGTCTATAATAAAAAGGAAATTGTAGTTCGTTACTTGAATTATTATTTGAACCTACATTAGCGTTAGTTGGTATATTTGATATTAAAATACTTGGATTATCTTTTAGTGCAACAACTTGGTCTGAAACAAACTTTGCAAAATCATCAATACCCAATGGTGAATCAATTTTTATTATTCTTACTTTAGATAAAGTTGTTCCTGTTATTTCAGTGTCCCACTCAAATTGGTTTGTTTTTGTTGCTTTAGATTCTTTATCAGGTAGTTGATAAATTGTTACATCTCCTTGAAAAACTTGTGGTGCACTTTCAGGGTTGTAAACATCATACTCTAAAAGATATTTTATTTGTTGTTCATTTCTTTGTAATCTAATATAAGACTTAGGGTCACCATATTTTAATTTATTTGTAAATTTTGATAATTGAACAAACGCCCTATTATCATCATAATCGGGAATTTCACCTGTTTTAAATGGTTTATGTTTTCCTGCTCTTAATAATAAATCATTATTTTTTATTATCATATCAGAAGTTCCTCTACCTCTAATTGATATATCTTCAGGTTCAGGAAATACACCAACATTATTATTATTTGGGTATGTTTTAGAATACGGGTCTTTAATATTTGGTAAACTTGCCCTTGAGTTAGAATTACCCATATCGGTATGGGTCCTTGAGGACCTATAGTCTTCTTTAAAAATTGTGGTTGGAGATGAGTATGGTCCAACCAAATAAAATCTATTTCTACCTTTAGTTAGTTTATTATTAAAGTAAATAATCATAACTGTCTCATCTACTTTTGGAACTTGATTAACAAAATATGGTAAAAAAGGTAAAAATATAAAAGGGTCTTTTTCACCCCAAGGACCATTCAACGTATTTTTACTGTTTTCGTCAAATCCTTGCTTTGCACCTTCCATTGCTTGAATATTTTCTTGTATGGGTTTACATCGTATTCTTCCAAGCATTAATGGGTCTTGATTGTCAACACAGACACCAAAAAATATTATTTGACTATCCTGTAAAGGTTGGTTTTCAGGCATTATATATTATTTGTTCTTTTGTTTATTTCTTCTAAAATTTTGTTATAACTTTCTTCAGTTGTGTCCAAATGATGAGTTAATTTAAGTATTAAATCCTTTGTTTTTTCAAAATCTTGATATAAGAATCCCAAAACCTCAATTAGTTCTTTATTGGGTCTTTTTTTATACTCAGATAAAACTTCCAAAACTTTTTCGGGCGATATTTTAATATGATTTTCCAACTCCTTTTGATGGTAATGTAATGCCGGCTGGGGTTATAGTCAATGGTGGAATAAAAACTTCCGTTTTTCCGTTTTCTGCTTGTTCTTGATTCATACCCTTGACCATTGACATCATAGACATATTCATAAGGTTAGGTCCACCATCAGGGGCTGCTCCTGTGGGTAATCCTTGTTTTTGAAGGTTTTCAATTACATTTGAAAATGCTCTTGTATCAGAAACCCCACCTAAAAGTGACGACCCTGCCAATATAAACTGAGGTAGTCCTAAACTTAATTGTGAAAGACCTAAATTTAAAAGTTTCAATATTTCATCTATAACACTTTTACAATTTCTAAAATCCACAACCGCCTGACCAACAACCAATAAAATGTATACTATTGATGCATACATACTAATTTGTTTATTTTTTGCTTCCTCAACAACCTCCAATAAAATTGTTTCTACCAAAACTTTAATTTGTTTTTTTAGAATTTTAAACAATTCTTCAACAAAAATAGATGTAATTTTTTTCATAAAATTTAATATAAACTTTTTGAAAGTTTTCATGAAGTTTGTTAAATCATCAAACAAGTCGTCTAATTTTTCTGATATTTCATTTTTTATCGCTTTAACCATTATTAAAAAACCTAACATAACTTTAGGTGATAATATTGTTTTTAATATCATTCTTGGAAGTCCTAAAATGATATTACTTTGAAGTGATGCTAGTAAGTTCAAATCTAAACCAAGACCTGGAATTAAAGATTTCCATTTTGGGTCATTTGCAATGTCCTCTAATGACTTTTCAAATTTTTCTATTTTAGAATTATTTGAGTTTTCATTAATAATTTCATCTTGAGATTTCCTATCTGCTAAAACATCTATTGGTAATTTAATTCCTTCACAACCTTCAAATTCAACGACCCCATCAATGGTATTATTAACTTCTTGCTCAATAACCATTAATTCTTGATTTGTAACATCAAAAAAAGAATCGTCAATTTCATCAACATCACTAAGTTTTGATGTTCCTGCAACATCAATTTTTTTATTTGGGTCTTCGCAAATCCCCATGATTCTTTTTAAAACAGTCATAAATTTGCTCTGTTCCTTTAATTCGTCACTACTTAAACCGGCAGAAAAATCAAAAGAACCTGTAAGTAAATTTTTTAAGTTTACTGATAAATTATCAAAAGGCATAATATCTATACTACTATAATAATCCTGTAAAAAATCAGTAACTGACGTTCTATTATTGGCTTGATTATTTAAGGTTACTTTGAAAAAATCACCAGTAACTTGTAAGTTGTTTGGTCCTAAATAATTTTGCACGTATTGTATATCAAAAATTTGGGACTGTGATGCTCCTTGATATGTTTGACCATTACCTCCCGTATTATCTTGCAAAAAGGATTGTGATGGGTTTTGTAATCTTTTATAAAGTTGTTGATTCATTGCATATGGGAATGAACCATTATTTGTTGTATTTTTTTCGTATTGATATTTGAAATTTTCGTCATCAGGTGAATTTTTTAATATTTTAAATAAATCTACTTGATTAACTTTTATATAAATTGGTTGGTTAGTAACACTATCATATGATTGTTCTTCGGAACACCCAATCGTTGAGACTATTTCACTCACTAATGTCTCTTGTATTTTTGATTTTGTATTAGTTGCTGCTTGTAAAAAAACGTTAGTTAAAAGTTTTAAAGATGACCCACCACCACTCGGTAGAGTTGCTTTGAATAACTCTAAAAGTTGTTCTAACTGACTTTTTATTTCATTTTTTATTTGATTTTTTTTGTCTTGTCCACCTTTTTTTAAATCATTGATTGATTTTTGAACTTCGCTTTTTTTCTTATCAGTACTGGCCTTTGTTTTTTCTTTTTGTTGTTTTTTGTCGTCCTCCTTACTTTGTTTTACAGTTTGGTAAGCACTAATTTTACTTTTAGCTTGTGAATAACCTTGATTAATGTCTAAATTTGCCATTATTTTTCAAGTGTAAAATTATTGTCGTTATTTTGACTAATGTCTTTTTGAATCAAACTTTGAAGAACTGTTTCATCCATATCAGACAAAGAAAAATTTTCTTCTTTAGAACTGTTAGATTTTTCCCAAATTGTAGATTGAAGTTTAGAAAGACTTAACTTCTTTTCAATAGTGTCGTTAATAATTTTTTGTTGTTCTTTTATAACAGGACCAATAACAGTCATATCTTCAGCATCTTTAAGAAGACCTAACATTTTATTTTGAATCCTAATGGCTGTCGACCTTTGTTCAACTAATTCGTTGTATATCTCTTGCATTAAACCTAATACTGAATCTTTGTTTAATGCAATTTCTTTTTTTCTCTTTCTATCCATACTCAATAAATAGATAAATTTTAATTATTATTTATTCTTCTAATAGTATTCAAATAAAGAATTTTATATTTTTTTAGATACGTTCTTATTTCTTTTGTTGATAAATTTGTCATTTCTCGAAGTGAAAGTAAAACTATGTTTTTATTAAACTTATTGTTGTCATTTCCAATAAAAATATTACCATAATTTTCAAATAATTCAATCAAGGCGTTTCCAAGTTTAAATTCCCCATCTGCCATTGATGTAGTTTTAACGTGGTCTTTTAAATCTTTTAAAAATATATCTATTATTTTTTCAGCATCAATTTTTTCAAATTCTAAATAATAAACCATGTCAGGTCTGTTCTCCAATGCTTGTGAAATATCTTCATAAGACACTTTTCTATTTGTTTCTTTTTGGTCTTTTTGTATTTGACCCATCAAATAGTTTTTACAAATAGTACCAAAATAAGAATATGCTTTTTTGTTTTTAGCTGGTTTAAATTTATCAACCTTTGTCATTAAAAAAGAATGTGTATCAGTATGTAAATCTCGATACTCCATATCTTTTCTATAAAGTTTGTAGCGTCTTATGATTGATTCAATCATCTTATCTAACGGTTCTTTAAGAAATTTATTATAAATCTCTTCTTTTTCTATTTGAGTTTCGGCGGTGATATAATCTTTCACCGCCTCTTCCTCTCTCACATCAAAATAATTTTTACTTTTTTTTTCTGTCTTTTTCTTTTCGTCTAAATGTTCAGGGTTTGACTCCTCTAAAAACATTATACATTTTGTGGTTCGTATTTTATGTTCCTATCGGTTGTGAAAAAATGTTCTTTTTTTGCTGACTCAATCCAAAACGAAACCTCATCATCTGTAATCTTACTTTCCCCATTTTTATAATTCCAAAATATAGAACCTGGTCTTAAATTCATGTGTTTATAACCAATTCTTGGGATTGTCATAATTTTAACAGAATTGTAAGTTAATCTTAATAAGAACTCATATACAAAAGTTAATTTCATACTTGATTTAAACCCTCCGTTTTCTTGATAAACTGATTTTTTAATAACAATCCCACTTGATTGAAAGTTTTGATAATTCAAAAGTGTATCATTATTTAAGTAACCAATTTCTGAGTTCATACTTACTGCGAATGTGGCTTCATTAGTAAACCCAACAAAAACCCCTTTTTCGTCAGTATCAACAACAATAGGTAAAAATGCATCAACTTCAGAATATGATTTGCTATATCTATCAAAATTTTTAAACCAAATTGTAGAATATTCATCATCAAATTCTAAAATAGAAATCCAAGTACTTTTAGCATGTTTTACACCAATATTTACTTGAGAACAAAAATCAAATTCATTTTGATTTTCTACCATAGTAACTGTTAAGCCACTAAAGTCGTAATTATCTAATTTATTTTTTAATAATTCTTCACCCGAATGAACAATTACTAATTCATTAATAGGTTTGGTCTGTGTTTGAATCGATGTAATTGCTCTGTTGAATAAATCTTCAAACATGATATTATTTGCCGAATCAATTGGTAGAATTACCGATACATCTAATTTTTCTAAGTTTTCCATAATATTATTTTTCTTCAGTTATTTTTAATTTTTCTAATTGTTGACTAAACATTTCTTTTCTTACGTTGAAATAATCAACAAACAAAGATTCAATTTTATTATCAAATGATTCTTTATTTTGATATTTTTCACCTGTTTCAGACATTTTAGTATACAAATCTTCATTGATGTTGTCTTCTAACCAATTTTGTGCAAAATTTGCTAAAATGTCGATAATTTCATTAAAAGAATATGTCCAAATGCCGTTATTTTCATTCATCCAATCAGGTTTTAAATTAGGAACCACACCAATTACTGGTGTATTTGAAATCATGCTTTCGATTGGGAATGTACCAAACCCTGACTCTCTATCGACCCAAACCGAAACAAAAGATTCTTTTAAAAATCTTGAAAAGTCTGTTTGACTAATGTTTTTCATGTCTCTAAAAGTAAACCAACGATACTGAGGATATTTCAAATAAAAACTTTTGATAATTTTTGCAGTGTCTCTTGGTTCTCTACAGTGAATAGAAACAATTGGTTTTGATGGTTTGTCTTTTTTACTGAACACTTCAGAGATAAGTGGTTCAACAACGTCAACACTTACATTTTTAAAAACTGATTTAATATATTCTTTTTGAAATTCAGAAGTACTAATACTTTTTAAAAACCCATAATTGGCCCATGAAATACCTGGAGGTAAAGTTTCTAACATATAATCATATGCTTGACACAACACCAATTTACCACATGGATAATTTTTAAGTTGTTCCATAACGTGAGCATACAATTCAGGAATAACAACAAAATCTTCAGGAGAAATAGGAAGATTCTGACCCTCAATTGCGATATGCTCCATTTCCATGTATTCTTTTCCTAACCAATCACCAACACCTTGGTAATCTTTTGTTTCGTGAATCATTTTCACGTTAAATCCCTTGTTTAACAAGGACATAGCCATTTGATAAATGTAAGAAACACCGGCCTTTGGGTTTCCTTTTGTGTCTTGAACTAAAAAATAAATTCTTGCGGTTTTATTTCCAAGGTTTTCAACTGACGTTTCAATTTTTTTAATTTTGTCTAATTCCATTTTATTATAACTTTTTTATTATGTTGTTTATTAGTAAAGTATTGAATGCGAATTTAAAAGGGATTGATAAATTTTTGGCACTATGTATACCTAAATTTTCATCAAGCTCTTCTCTTTCGGATAATATAACATCTACTAAATTTTTATATACTTCCCATTTTGAAACACTTATGTGTGGTTCGATTTGACCATCAACTTCAGTCGATTCTAAAATGGGGTTGGCAATTGCAATTTTATTTTCTATCTCCTGTACGTCGATATAATATCTTTCACCTAAAAATTCTAACATATTCCTAATTTTTGTAAACATTCATCTAATTCTTTAAGTGAACTGATTTCGTGTTCAGATTTATTTGTTTTGTTGTACTGAGTATTAAACTTTATAACAACTTTATTTTCTGGATGGTCTTCAATTAAACTTGGGTTTGCACTAACTAAAACATCAACCTCATCCCAAATTGAGTTTTTAGTGGTGTCTGAATAAAATTTAATTTTTTCAATTTGACAACCAAACTTTGATAAAAAAAATAATGTGGCCGGTTTAGATTTACCAATTTCATCAGAGACAATTAGAATATCATTTGTACTTCGATATTTTAAATAAATGTCATTTAAGGTATGAAATGTGTGCATCTCTGAAGATTCGGCATGACCAAATATTTGCATCGCAAATTCTTGATATAAAAACTCATAAAGTTCATCGTCAGATTTAAACTTAAAATGGTTTAATAAATTAAGGCTGTCAATATTACCTAATACCTCATATTCAAACTCTTCTTCCTGTATAATCGATTCAGTATTACCTGACTCATCCAAAATATAAGTTTTTTCTGTTGAGTTGTTTTCAATCAAAAACTTTTCATAAGTTTGTTGAATTTTACCCAAGGTATTTCTTAACACACCATTAACTTCAATTCCTATTTTCTTCATCGTATCTTTCTAAAATTTTACCAATTAATGGGTTCCTTACGTTTTTTGCATTTCTAAAATCATAAATTCCAATATCGTTTACATTTTGAAATCTTTGAAGGGCGTCGTATAGTCCTGATTGTTTTTTATCTTTATATCTATCAGTTTGTTCCAAATCACCAGATATGAAAAATTTACTATTAAAACCGATTCTTGTCAATAGTAATTTAATTTGATTTGGAGTTGCATTTTGAGCTTCCTCAAATATTAAAATAGAATTATCAATATTCATACCCCTCATATATGCTAATGCAAAAACTTCAATTATTTCGGCCTCTTTTAGTTTTTCTCTGGCATCCTTACCAATAATTTTGTTTAATAAATAATAAGATGGAAATATATAAGGGTCTAATTTGTCTTCTAAATTACCAGGTAAGGAACCCAATTTTTCTTCAGCTTCAACCGCCGGTCTTACGATTATAATTTTTTCATATGAGTTTGATGAGTCGATTAATAAATCGACAGCCGCTTTCATAGAAATGTAACTTTTACCAACACCTGCAGGTCCTGAACAGATTGTAATTTGATTACTTAATAAAATATCGTAGTAGTCTTTTTGGTTGTCAGATAAAAATTTACTTTTTTGTTTTCTTTTGATTGTTGCATTTATGAAATCTTTTTTTGAAAATGTTTGTGGAATTACAGGTTCTTCTGTTGTTATTTTTTTTCTTGGTGACATTTATTTATTAATTTTTCTTTTTTTTATGGTTTTACCATTATCGGGACTTTCATAAATGTATTTTGTGTTTTTAATTTCTTCATTCACTTTGGATTCAATCCATTTGTAAGTTTTTTTGAGACCATCTAATAACGGTTGGTTGACTTCCCACCCAACTTTTTCTTTATATAATTTGTTGTCTGAGTTTCTACCTTTCACACCTAACGGACATTTGAATCCGTATTTATCTAAGAAATCTTGACCTCCGATATTATTAATACCAATATTTTTACCTGATATATCAATAGCCATTTGAGCCAATTCATTAATAGTAACCATCTCTTCAGAGCCAATATTAACAGGACCCAAAAAATCACTTTCCATTAATTTTAAAACGGCCTCAACACACTCATCAACGTATAAAAATGAACGAGTTTGTTGACCATCTCCCCAAACTTCTATGGTGCCGTTTTCTTTAGTCTCCGCCGCTTTTCTACACATTGCTGCTGGTGATTTTTCTCTTCCTCCATTCCATGTACCTTGTGGTCCAAAAATATTGTGGAACCTCGCAACTCTTACATCTAATCCATAGTTTCGATTGAATGCTAAGTATAATCTTTCTGAAAATAATTTTTCCCACCCGTATTCTGAGTCAGGGTTTGCGGGGTACGCAGAAGATTCTTTACAGTTTGGGTTTAATGGGTCTAATTGATTATGTTCTGGATACATACATGCAGACGATGAATAAAATACTTTTTTAACTTTCTTTTTGACGCATTCATGTACAACATTAAGATTTATTGTTGCTGAATTATACATAACATTTGCGTCATTTTCTCCTGTAAAAATGTATAACGCTCCACCCATATCTGCTGCCAATTGGTAAACCTCATCAACATCTTCTTCAATAACTAATTTAACCACATTAGGGTCAGTTAAATCTCCAAGTATGAACTCATGACAAATATCTTCATGAGCAAAATATTCGTGTTTTTTTATATCACAAATTCTTACGTGATTCCCTTCTTCTTTTAATCGTTTTGCGAGGTGACCACCTATGAAACCACCACCACCTAAAATTACTACTTTTTTCATTATTTAAAAATATTTTTGGTATATGTCAAAATATTCGACAGTTTTTTCAGGAAGTAAATCCCTATAATTTTTTAAATTTTCTAATAGTGGTAAAGTGCCTCTGTACCCAATAACTTCATTCTCTAAATTTTTAACCAAATCTTGAGGATTTCGCGCTTGGTAAACGGAGGCTTGGGTATATATAACGGAATTGGGGAAATGATGTTGCATTACATATGAACCCCATATATCATCCATTCGACCTGTGTAAGGAAATACACTATAATGTTTTAACACACTTCTATGTAAGAATGTATTTTGAGAGTTAAATGGTGATAATTGTTTTGTCGTGAACGCTTCAAATGGTTTAAATTTAATTATTGGTTTTTTACTTAACCTACAAATTGCATCAATGTCAGGGTCACCGTCCCAAAACTCAGCTTGAACCAAAGGGGTAATTTTTGTTTTACCTTTGTATTCAATGTTGTTTTTAACTTGTAAATGTTCAATCGGGAATCCTCTATGCCATAAATCATTATGTTCAGTAGTTGAAATTGCGTCGAAATAAGGGCACGATACATTTTCATATTCATCAACCTCCACTTCTTGACCAATCATTATATTATCCCCCCAACTATCGTAAGGGATATTATCGTCATCCACTGTTGCAATGATTTCAGCACCTTGTTGATACGCATAGACAAATCCAATGTTTCTTCTTTGGATGGTTTTCCAACCAATAATCTCAGATAATTCAGGATATAACTCTGTTTGTTTTTCTGGTGATAAATAAATCACATTTTGACAAACAGAAACTAACTGTTCATACATTTCGTGTGGAGTTTTTAAATCTCCAACTATAACAAATGTAAAATCTTTTTTATCCGCAATTGATGCAAATTTTAATGTTGCTTCGGTAATTGGGTTAATTGTTGTTGTTACTATGTATTTTTTCATATAAATTAATTTTTAACCCACACTGTATTTAATCCATCACTTTGAATTTTATTATAATAATTTGGTAAAACTTTTTCTATATTATCTTCTGAAATAAAACAAGTCTCAACTATTAATATTTTTGGGGAGTGAGCATTAAAATTTATACCTTTTAATACTTCAATTTCAAACCCTTCAACATCAACTGATAAAACATCAATTTCACTTGGACAATCATTTAATTTTAATATTTCTGAAGTTACCATTGTTTGTATTTCCCTACCAACCCAATTATATTTTTCAGATAAATTTTTTGTATTACTTAAACTATCACCTAAATTTAAAAACATTTTAGAATTTTTATCAGATGCTGCAACATTTATTATTTTTATTCTATCTAAATTATTTTTATGTGTGATTTTTAACTCTTCACAATATTCATAAACAGGTTCAATAAATATCCCACTCCAACCTAAATTTATTAAATCTAATGAATTACTACCACAATTTTCAAAATCCCCAAGTTCAGAAGGAATAAAATTGTCAACACCTTTAATTGTGTGACCAACACCTATTTCGACAATAAATCCATTTTTTTTAAAAGACATATACTTGTTGTAAATGTCGGACAACCATGGAGATTGATTGTTTGATGTAAAATAATATTTATTCATATTATTTTTTAAAATATTTCTCTACAAATTTTTTTGTAGTGTAATTATTAATCGCCCTATTATAACAGTTTTCAATAATTTCATTATATTTTTCATAATTTGATAATATTGAATCGATTAAATTTTTTAAATCATTTGAATCGTTATAATAAATAAATTCTTTACCTTCTTCAAACCAATTTTCTATTATATTCCAATGGTCTTTTTTACATAATATTAAAGATTTACCGAACGCAGCTTCAAACGCTCTACTTTTTAATTGTGGGCTATAACCTGATGTAAGATTATGTATTACACTAATTTTACTCTTACTTACTAAATTTAATTTTTCAATGTAAGAAACATTAGTATGTGTCACATATGGATTTGTACCATTAAACGACACAAATGAATAATTATATTTAGTAATAACACTTAATAACTCATCAATATGTGGCCCATTGGCGTATCCGGTATAAATTACATCATATTCTTTATCAAACTTTTTTGGTATTAAATTTTCGTTAGTAGGAAAAAAAACAAATTCTCTTTTTTGTCTATTTGTTATTTTAGGGTCACAAATTGTAAATATTTTTTCAACGTAATTAACGTAATTATCTGTACTATCTAAATTCCAAGTCTGTTCCTCAGTTGAAAAAAAATATTTAGGTAAATTTGAATTATTGTAGATACTATTATTTGGGTGAGCCCCTATATATAGGATACAATCTATTGTGTTTTCATTATAGTCTTCAAAATTAAAAAACCTAATAGGGTCTTCTTCATAATTTGAAGAAAAATTTTTTACTACTTCTATCATTTTGGTGTTATTATTAAAAATCCTTGAAATCTTAAATCTCTCTTTATCGTATGAGTGTCCTCTAAAAATTTATATATAAAATCAATACCATTACCCCCAACTTCATTTTTTAATGGCCAATTACCATCAGTATAATCATTAACTTCATAAACTCTTAAATCATCAATAATAAAAACATCTTTAGAAATATTTTTTGAGTTACATATTACCTCAATTTCTTTTTCTAAAGGTAGTCTTGTATTATAATCTGATGTGCCTTGGTATGTTTCATAATGAAAATCCGCACCTGGAAAGTGAGCATCTAAAAAGAATAAAGTATTACCCTGTATTGTTTTTAATATTTCAGGTAAAATTTCGTAAGAGTTACCTAATAATAATTGTGCTTTAGTATCTTTAAATTTTTCTTTCGCTTCTTCAAATATTTTTGGATATATTTCAATAGAATAAAGACTATCAAAATTAAAAGTAAGTGCGTGTGATAAACAATCACCGGCACCTGTACCTGTTTCTACATAATTTTTTAAATTATATTTATTGATATAATCAATAACGTCGTGTTGATATAGTGCTCCCATAATTACTGTAATTTTTTAACCCAATAGTTTAGTAAATCTGTCATTGTTTGTTCTATAGTATATGAGGGCTCCCAACCTGTCAATTCTTTTAACTCAGATGAATCCCCTATTTGGACTTGGATGTCGATTGGTCTATAAAGTTTATCATCAATTTTTTGCTCTATTTCATTGTAAGGAATACCAGATGCCTCTATTAATTTATCTGTAAAATATTGCATTTCATGTACATTTTCACCACAAACATTAAAAACTTTACCAGACGATTTAGGTTCCATCATCAAAAGATAATAAGCGTTTACACAATCTCTAACATCAATGACAACTCTTTTTGTTTTTAAATTACCAATTTTTAATGTTTTTTCTTGTTTACCTAACATCATTTTTGCAATTTGGAATGCGTCTGAAGAAATTGAAAAATTAAATCCTCTTCTAGGTCCTGTATGTGAAAAGGCTCTTGTTATAAATCCATCTATAAAACCATTTTCAAATCTTTCTTGTAAATATAGGTCAATTGCCGCCTTAGAAGATGCGTAAGGATTTGACGGAGTCAATGTATCAGTAACTTTTAATATCCCTTTTTCTTTACAAGAATCCCCGTAAACCTCAGATGTTGAGCAGAACATTAATCTTGTATCTGTATTTTCTAAAGCTGTTATTATATTTAAACTGGCACTAACATTTTCATCAAAAGTTAAAATTGGGTCTTTGAAACTTGTTGGTGGGTGAGATTGTGCCGCTAAATGGAAAACACCATCAAATTTATTATTTTTAAATAAATCAAATACAGAGTTAGTTTGTTTTAAATCTAAAATATGAAATACAATACTATCATATTCTTGTAAAGTTAATATATCTAATAAATCTGTTTGTCTACCATTTGCACATCTTATGACACCATGAACTTCGTGTCCTTCACTTAATAATAATTTAGCTAAATTTGGTCCAGCAAATCCTGTAATACCTGTTATTAAAAATTTTTTTTTCATCACTTAATTAATTTCCATTTTTTATTGAATAAATTAATTATATGTGAAAAGTTTGCAGGTGTAAAGCGGGAAGTTAGAAAAAGTTTTTCAGTTTTTAAATTTAATTTTTCTATAATATAATTTATAGATGTATCGACAATACTTATTTCGTGTGCGTTTTCTATGACTTTACACCAATCAAAAAGTGTATAACCATTTATAAAATCAAATTCAACTATTTTATCTTTAAATTCATGATAAACGGGTTTTGATAGGTAGTTAGGAGGTGTCCCCCAATTTTTAGAAACCAATGTGTATTTTGTATCATCATTTAATTTTAAAACATCATAAAATAATTGATTTTCTTTAATTGTATTTCTTTCGAATATAAAATGATTTTGCCAATTTTCATAAGTGTCATTTATTAAAGTATATTTAGATTCCATACATGAACCACCATAAAATCTATCTGCATATGTTGCTGGGATTAAAACAAAATTATCTTCATTTATTAACTTTAAATTGTTGTAATAATTTTTATATGGAAAATTGTCATGTATGGAACAAAAAATTAAATTTTCTTTTTTTATATAATCTTTAATAAAATTAAGTTCTGGTATTATTGGATATATCACAATAAACCCCTTATTAATATATATGTCAATCATCTTTTGAAGAAAAAAAACGTCTCCAATGCCAGCAGGTTGATTTATTAAACAAATTTTTTTGTTTACACCCAATTCCATTTTTTGTTAAGTATATTTTTTAAACATTTTTCAGTATGTTCGTTATGTCTTGGGTACATGAATAATTCACAATCTTTTGTATTTATTTTTTCTACCAAATAAATAAGTGATGTGTCTACTGTGTGTATTTCTTTAGCGTTTTCAATTACTTTACACCAATCAAATAAAGTAAAATTATTGATAAAATCTAAATTTATTTTTTTTATTTTAATATTTTCTACACCTGAGTTTACGTTTGGATTTTCCTGACCAACTCCAAATTTTGGATTGTATAGTATGTATTCGTCAGAATCCTTTAAACCTAAAATATCATAAAATAAATGATTTTCTTTTTCTATATTTCTTTCTAAATGAAAATAGTCTGACCAATCATTGAATGAAATGTCATGTAAATGTTCAGGTAGTTGAGGTAAAGTTTTACCTATTGTTTTATATTTGCAAGTCATTATATCATACGGATGATTTTCTTCTATTGAATTTTGTAAATGTAATATAAAATCACTTTTCATGTTAAAATAATCTACAAAATGTAAATTATTAATTTTTATATAATCCTTAATCCAAAAATATGTTGTTTGTGGCCAAAAAACTTGAAAATTTTCTTCAATTAATTTAATTGCGATTTTTTGACTAAATATAATATCACCTAAACCTCTAGGTTGTAAAATTGTTATTGTTTTCATTTTTGTATGTATTTTATTAAATAATTTTCATAAATCCAATCATCAAGAGTGTATAATTTTTTTACTCTTTCAAAATTATCTTTTATTGCACCCATTTTAGAAAAATATAGTTCGGGTGATAGTTTGTCAATATTAATATCATCTAAAAATATTATACCTTTAGAATTAAAATGCTCAACAATTTTTTTAGTACCCTTATAAATAGGAATAGTTCCTGTTGCGAAACAATCTAATATTTTTTCAGTAAAATATGTGTCATAAGTATCATTTTCAATTGATATTGAAAACATATAATCCTTTAATCCGTCTTCCTTGTTTTCAATTTCATTAAATCCCCTACCATATAAATCAAGTTTATTTTTATTTTTTTGTGCAAAATCATATCTAAATCGATGTTGTTCTGTTATTTTTTTATCCGAACTAATCATCGATATTAATTTTGTTTTAGGATAAATAAAATGTTCATTAATATATGTCCCATAAGCTGGCGTCCACTTAAAAATTGGATGTAGGGAAATTAATTCATCTGAGTGAGTCCATACTTCTTCATAGGTGTTAATGATTTCATCTAAATGTTTTTTAGCGTTTTCTGTTGTTCTACCATCAAATTGTTTACTTTCTAGAATCCATAAAAATTTTAGTTTTCCATCATTTTTATCTTTAAATCCTGAAAACATATCACCGTCAATATAAACAGATATTGGGTTTTTGTTAGAATAAAAATCCCATGTAATATTTTTAGGATGCTTTAACCATGTTGAGCAATGAGCATGGGCAAAATTACCCGATTTCATATTTAAATGTACCATTATTATTGTTTTTTAATGAATAAACCATCTCCCCATGTTCCACCAGCCCAATCTGTTTCTTTGAGTTCAAACCCATAAGGTGTTAAAAAATTAATTAATTCGTCTATTTTTGCACAATTTTCATATACTTCATCTCTATTGATTTCCGCCATTATATAATCAATATAATTTAGACTCTCACTAGCCCCTTTAAAAACTTCTAACTCATAACCCTGAACATCAATATTAATAAAATTATATTTTGTCATATCAACATTAAAATCGTCCAAACGAACCATTTCAACACTTTCTTTTGTGGGAAATTGAATATGTGGGTATTGTTCTAAGTGTTTAATAGGTTTTAATAAAGATGATGATTGACCCTGATTGGCGGTCTCAACATACATTTCTACCATTTTATTTTCATTACCTAACGCTTTGTTAATCAATGAATATTCAGAACCAATATTTTCGGATAATTTTTGGAAATTAGATGACAATGGTTCAAAAAACATTCTATTTTGGATGTTCATCTGATTATACACATTATTTTCCTGTCCGTGATGTGCTCCAATGTGTAACACACCTTTTATTTTCATGTCATACTTTCGAGTAAGACTAATTAAATCAAGTAACATAAACTAATTCTCCGTTATTATATTCTAAGTTTATTATTTTCCAATCAGATTGGTATATATCTTTGTAATTATTAGGACCATTAGGTCCGAACCAAATTGAGGGTGCAATTATTTTTTTATGTGGGTTTTTATTTAAAAAACTACCCCACCAAGAAAATGTTGAGTTAGATATTATGTTATGTTTACATAGTGACATTAACCACATATCAACATAATCTTCTTCATCAATTAATGTAATATTTTTACCTTTAAAATTTTCTTTTAACCATTTTTTGTCGTCACCAAATAAGAACATATGTGAGTATTGACCTATTTGTTTAAGTGATTCGTTTATATATGATTTAGAAACACTTGGGTGTATGTGAGGGTTATTTTTATAATCCCCAAATCTAACATGTATTGATACTGTATTATCTTGTTTTAATTGCGGATATTTATCATACATCTTATTTATAAAATCTTCAGTCGGTGAAAAAATATTTCTAATTTGTTCATCATATCCCAAAAAGTTTTTACTACTTTGAAAATACCCTTCAAAGACTGTGTTATTAGTTTCTGGATTTACTTCAGAATATTCCCAAGGGCCTTCAACAACTTTTTCAAATCCATCAATAGACTCAACAAACTTTAAATTTCTAAAAACGTTATTAATATAGTTTGAAGCTTGTCTACCTTGCAATGGTGTCCATGATTTAGGTACAAAAACTACTTCTCTATTGTGTTTTATTCCTTGTGCCAATGCGTGAGCCGCTTGAAATAATTGATTACCTAAACCACCCATTAAATTACACGAGATTAAATTATTCATTTAACTAACTTATTTAATTTTTGTTTATTTCTAACCATGTTCGATACTTTTATTTGTTCAAGATTGGAACCGCTAGCACTACCTTGTTTGTGGTCATTATATGGGTTTTCTTCATTATAAACTAATAGTATGTCGGGTATAAATTCATAATGATTTTCACCCGACATTTCAACCATAGGGAATGAGTATGCAACATCGGCCCCTGATTTAAAATAATTTTTATTTTCATCTAAAAACATTTCTTCATCTATACTTCTCCATAGATGTGCTTTCCAAGTTCTTAAATGGGAAAAAACAAATAAGTCACGTCTTATTGTGTTAGGATTCGCCTTTGCCGAAAACCCCATCCTTCCATCAGAATATATAAAACTACCGTTAGTAATCCAAAGATTTTTGTTTTTAGAATATCTATCAAAAACTTTTTGTAAAACTAATTCATTATAAAACCAATCATCACCATCCAACTCGACAATAATATCTTCATCATCAATTAATGATTCATCCATCAATAAGTCATCTAAATTTTTTAATTTGAACTTTTTTTCGGTGTTTTTGATATAAACAAATCTTTCATCACCCTCTATTAATTTTTCTATAATTTGATTTGTATTGTCATTAGACATATCATCAATTAAATACATTTTAAAGTCCCGATAAGTTTGAGATTTAACCGAATTAATACATTTTTCAATGTAGTTTTCAACATTCCAAAAACAACTTACAACTTTAATCATTTAAAACTTTAATATATTCTTCCTTTATTTTTTTTGCCACTTCAATTGAGTCGAACTTACTAACATCTGTCGGTGGAATATGTAATTTTTTATCTAAAATATAACCACTACTTTCAACATTGTAAATCCATCCGGGTTTATTACACATCCAACCTTCAATAGTTGTTCTCCCCAAAAGAATGCCTGCAGTTTCAGAACAGTTTTTAACATACTGCTCAACTTTACTTGTTGCGTTAAAATGTTTTACGTGTGAATTTTTTAATAAATCATCCAAGTAATTTGATTTATTTTCACCAACTAACCATAATTCTTTATTAATTTCAGAGGAGTATGTAACTAAATCTCTTATTGTATTTTCTCTTAAATAATCAATTGTGCCAACAAACAAAACGTAATTATCATCTTTAATATTGTTTGAATTGAATCTTTTTGTGTCGATTGGATTATAAATTACTTCAGTATTATTTTTATCAACATTAAATTTTTCTACTATGTGTCTTTGTATCTCAGAACGAATACAAATATATTTTTTAATTGAATCGTGAATAATTGGGTTTTCTAATTCTATGACTTCAGAATGTATTGTTGATACTTTATCAATGTTTGGATACATCTGACACATTTGATTTGAAACTGGTGTGTGTTGAGTATGTATTATATCATAATTAACATCACCAATTTTATACATTACATTTGGCTGTGTTGGTTGAAACCCTTGTGGTGTATTAAATCCCCATTTACCATCCCCTAATTTGTAACCAGGGGCATCTTGAAATGAAACAACTTTAATTCCTTGTTGTTTTGCTAATTGAGATAAGGGTCCATTAATGTCTGATAGTACCGTGACATCGCAATTTAATTTTTTTAATCCTCTTGCTAATTCATAAACATACATTTCTGAACCTGTAAAAGTTTTAAAAAATAAACATGATAATAATACCTTTAAAGGTGATTCTAATGTTAGATTTCTTTTTATTTTAACGGGTAAAACGTCTTTATATTTTAGCGCAAATTCTTCTCTATTTTTTTCCCATTGTTCATTAGTCATACCAATAGATTTATGTGTGACTCTAACATCATACATAACACCTATTTTAACATCTTCTAAATAATTTCTAAAAGAAAAATCCACATCATAAAAGTGAAACCCTTTAACTTCTTCGTTAAAGTTGTGTTTAATATTTTTTTTATTAATTGCTATAAATAACCCATCTACCAACAATACGTCATCTAACTGATTACCTTTGCTTGGTGAATATTTTGACTCCCATTTTTTTCCTTCATGTTCATGATTAACAATTCCTTTAAGTTTTGAAAAATCTTCCCACCATTTACCAGATGAAGGTAATGATGTTGAACCCGCAACTCCAAGAATACCGTAGTCAGAATTTCTTTTAAAATAATTTAAAACTTTTGATGCCCAATTTTTACTGTCAAAATAAATGTCGTCATGCATCAATACAACAATGTCATTAGTGGAGTCATTTAAAATTTTATTGTAAGCTTCACTAAGAGAATATACGCCATTGTTTTCGATTGGTATTATTTCTAATTTACTTACTCCTGATGTTTTTTTTAACATCGAGACAAAATTGTCATCTATTTTTCTTGTTGAAAATCCTACTGTAATCATACTAAACCTGTTGAACCAAACCCATTATCATTCCGGTCTTTTGAACCTAAATTTGAAATTTGCGTTAAATTAACCCATTTGCCATTAACAACAGGACAAAGAACCGCTTGGGCGATTTTTTGACCCTTTTCTATTTTAACTTTTTCTGTTGTTGTGTTAAATAAAATAACTTGTATTTCACCTAAGTACCCACTATCAACCGTGCCGGGTGAATTTAAAACAAATAATCCTTGATTTAAAGCTAAACCACTTTTAGACCTTACTTGTATTTCATAACCATCAGGAATATCAAATTTTAAACCTGTAGGTATTAAAACTCTTGAGTTTGGAAAAATCCATTTTTCTTCCGAGGCTCTTAAATCAAACCCCGAATCACCTTTATATGCGTATTCAGGATTTTGATTATCACTATTATTTACAAAATTTAAATCAACTGACGATGTAAATTGACCTTCAAAATGTTGATTAATTTCATCAACATTAAGTCCCATGGATTTCAACATACTTTCAGGGTTTGTCATGTCAACATTACCAAATTGAGATTGAATCTCTTTTAAAGCTTTCATGCTATTTTTTAAATCTTTTATATTTTCAAACATTATTTTAAACTTTTTAATTTTTTTATTGATTCAATCAAAACATCAACATCTTTTTCACAATATTTTGCAATTTCAT
>JACCDP010680330.1_pt1 | contig 24935 bp, 18 predicted proteins | sample 7445841 | NCBI WGS metagenome assembly JACCDP01 (sample SAMN15323441, study PRJNA562643) | freshwater metagenome | isolation source: river surface water | place: USA:Blue River Watershed | collected 2017-08-17
CTCGGTGGTATTGTAGGAAAGGTTTCCGACAAACAGTTTGTTGCTCATTGATGACTTGCTGTTCGGAGTACCGCTTGCGTTCTCGAGGTTGTTCCCGACTGCCGGGTTTCAAATCATCACCGAACCATGTTCACCTGAGGATTCACCACGCCTTGGAAGCACTAGATCTCTGACAGACAGCACCCATCCTCCTTATTCTCAGGTTCAGGGCAATTCCTTTCGCTGACTATTTTTCGGGGGTGGTTTTCCCCTATTGGCCCCGATGCGACCGCGCCTGCCTGCCTCCGGCTCCCGGCTACAGCCGAACCATGACACCCCGGGCGGCCAGGAATTCCTTGGCTTCCCGGACGGTATGGGTGCCGAAATGGAAGATGCTGGCGGCCAGAACGGCGTCTGCGTGACCCTCTTTCAGGACGTCGGCCAGGTGTTGCAAGTTGCCAGCCCCGCCGCTGGCGACCACCGGGACCCCCACGCTTTCGCTGATCCGACGGGTGATCACGAGGTCGAATCCCTGTTTGGTCCCGTCTGCGTCGATGGAATTGAGAACGATCTCGCCCGCCCCCAGCCCGCACGCCCGGCGCGCCCACTCGACGGCGTCCAAACCGGTTTCCTTGCGCCCGCCAGCAGCAAAGACGCCCCAGCGGTCGGAGCTCACCTTCTTCGCGTCGATGGAAACCACGATGCACTGGCTTCCGTACTTCTCGGCACCTTGACGGATCAATTCCGGATTCGAGATGGCGCTGGAGTTGATGCTGATCTTGTCGGCACCCGCCCGGAGCATTTGTCCCATGTCGTCCACGGTCCGGATGCCGCCCCCCACCGTCAGGGGCATGAAACATTGGTCAGCCGCCCGCTCAATGACACCGATCATCGAGGCGCGCCCATGGGCGCTGGCGGTGATGTCGAAGAAGACCATTTCGTCGGCACCTTGGGCATCGTATCGGAGGGCCATTTCCACGGGGTCACCCACATTGCGCAGTCCGCCGTCTTCGGCCCGGCCGAATTGGACTCCGCGGGTCACCTGACCATCGTGGACATCCAGGCAGGGAATGATCCGCCGTGCCAGCGGCGTCGGCCGCGGATTCGACAGCAACGGGATGGCCTGGGTGCCGGGTGCGCTCGGATTCATGGTGTTCGGACCCGAAGTCGGCCTCCGGGACGGGGCTGAACGGTGGCAAAACGGTGGAAGACCGCACAAGGGGCGAATGGGCTGGTCGTTGGGGAAAGGCAAGACCAGAGTCCCGGTCCATGGCAGCGAAACAGCCGTTTCTCGTAGTGACTGGTACGGGAACTGGAGTCGGCAAGACCGTATTGTCGGCCCTTCTGGTGCGTCGATGTGTCCAAACCGGGCGCACAATCCGGGTCTTCAAGCCCCTGTGCAGCGGCGGTCGTGGCGACGCCCTGGCCCTGGAGGCGGCCTCAGGCGGGGTCCAAACGCTGGACAACATCAATCCCTGGCATTTTGAAGCGCCCCTGAGCCCGACCTTGGCGGCCCGACTGGAGCGGCGGACAGTGACCTTGAAGCAGGTGACCGACCACATTCGCCGGCATTCCAAGCAGAGCCAACTCACGCTCGTCGAAGGAGCCGGAGGGCTCTTGAGCCCCTTGACCGTTGATGGAGACACCCGGGACCTGATCCTCCGTCTGAAAGCGAGGCCCCTGATCGTCGCCTCCAATCGTCTGGGAGTGATCCACGACGTCCGCGCCACCCTCGGTTGCCTGCCCCCGTCGCTGCGTTCGAGCGTCCCCGTCGTGCTCATGGCACCGGCCGCTGCCGATGCGTCCACTACCCGCAATGCTCGAAGCCTCTCCGAATACCACCCCGCCGACCGCATCGAGGAAATCCCGAGAGTTTCCGGGGAGATCCAGTCCGGAGCCCGTTCGCCCTCGGTGGCTTTGAACCGCAAACTCGACCAGATCTTGAGCTTGTTGGCGATCTGAGCTGCACGAACCTTTCATCCCCCGGCATCCAATGCGTTCGCCAGACCCATTGGCCAGACACTTAAGCCGTAACGATTTGAGTTGGATCGGTCGTGCTGGCTGCATCTTCTCCCGCAAGAGCTTCGTTGTTCGCTCGTTACGGGCCTCAATGGGCCCGCGCCTCGCTCTCGCCTCGTCTTACGAAAGAATCTGCTGTGCCATCCCTTTCCTCCCAACCAAATCGTAACGGCTGAGCGACCGCAGGCTTGGTCCCGCGGAGCCCCCCCCGAGACGCACCCCTCAAGACCCCCGGTGAACCCCGTGGAACCCGCCCCGCCAAGAACTCGCGGTTGCGGCCGGCTCCAGCCATTGGCTATCCTCACGCCACGATTTTATGACGTTGACCGAAAAGTTGTTGGCCCGAGCCGCGGGCAAATCCCAGGTGTCCGCTGGTGACAATATCTGGGTGAATGCGGATGTCCTCATGACCCACGACGTGTGCGGTCCGGGGACCATCGGTGTCTTCAAGCGCGAGTTTGGTCAGAACGCCAAGGTGTGGGACCGCAACCGGGTGGTCATCATCCCGGATCACTACATCTTCACCTCCGATTCCAAGTCCAACCGCAACGTCGACATCTTGCGCGACTTTGTGCGGGAGCAGGAAATTCCCTATTTCTACGACGTCATCGATGACCCGAACGGTGCTTGGAAATTCGATGCCGCCAAGGGTTTGCTGAAGCGCCAGTACGGTTCCCAGTACGCAGGTGTCTGCCACGCCGCCTTGCCCCAAAAGGGCCACACCCGCCCCGGCGAGGTGCTCTTCGGCACCGACTCGCACACCTGCATGGCCGGTGCCTTCAACCAGTTCGCCACCGGCATCGGCAACACCGACGCCGGATTCGTCATGGGCACCGGCAAGCTGCTCATCAAGGTGCCCTCAACCATCGGGTTCCGACTCGAAGGCAAGATGCAGCCCGGCGTCATGGCCAAGGACATCATCCTGCATGCCATCGGCGAGATCGGCTTCGACGGAGCCACCTACCAGGCCATGCAGTTCCATGGCTCGGGTATCGCGACATTGTCGATGGATGACCGCATGACTGTCGCCAACATGGCCATCGAGGCCGGCGGCAAGAACGGCATCTTCCCCTTCGACGCGCGCACGGCCGAGTATGTCGATGCCCGCACCCGTCTCAATGGCACCCGCTCCGCCTACGAGCCGGTCGAAGCCGATGCCGACCAGAAGTTCACCCGGGAGATCGTCATCGACCTCTCCAAGCTCGAGCCCACGGTGGCCTGCCATCCCGACCCCGGCCAACGCAAGTCGGCCAAGGAGCTGGCCCATGTCCAACTGGACCGCGCCTACGTCGGTTCCTGCACCGGCGGCAAGACCAGCGACTTCGTGGAGTTCGCCCGCGTGCTGCGTGGCAAGAAAGTGGTCATCGACACCTTCGGCGTGCCCGCGACCCCGGAGATTGTCCATGATTTGCAGAACACCCGCTGGGGTAATCAAACCATCTGGGACATCCTTGTGTCGGCCGGCGTGCAAATGACCGAGAATGCCGGTTGTTCGGCCTGCTTGGGTGGACCGGTGGACACCTTCGGGCGCATGAATGCGCCCCTCAAGTGCATCAGCGCCACCAACCGGAACTTCCCGGGTCGCATGGGTCACAAGGAAAGCCAGGTGTTCCTGGCCTCGCCGGCCACCGTGGCCGCCAGCGCTTTGGCCGGCCGCGTGGCTGATCCGCGAGAGTACGTGAGCTGAAAGAAGTTCTTCCATCCACTCCCGCGGGACCCCTTTAGGATTGGGGCTTCCCGCGGGAGTTTTCGTTTCTACTCGGAATTTTGGCTGAGCCGGAATCGATTGCTAAGGAAACTCTTCCACCCGGAGTCCGGTCTGGGCGCGGATGGTTTCGGCCACCGCCGACAGTTCTTTGGCGCTGAGGCGCGTGGCCCACGCCTCCGGCGTGGGTCGAGCCAGCGTGTAGGCATGCACCTCGCGCAAGGTGCCCCCGCCGTCCCGGATCTGGTTGAGGCGCCGGCAGTAGGCATCCAGTTCCATTGAGGACATGGCCTGGCTGTGGGTCTTGAGGAAGAGGCTTTGGATGACAATGGGTCGCACCCGGGCCGTCTCGAGCAGGTTGCCCAGGATCCGGTCGAAGCGTACGGAACTTCGGTTGACATGCCGGTAGTACTCCTCGGTGCCGGCGTCGAGTTTGGCCCAGACTTCTCCATGGTGGGCATCCATGAGCGACAACCCGCGGCGGACCGACGCTTTGTCCAGGCCGGCCGAGTCGGTGATGAGAACGATCTTGGTGTCTGAAAGACCCTTTTCCCGAAGGACCTCAGCCACGACCTCCACGCACACATCGAAGTTCGAGACCATGGTGGGCTCGCCATCGCCACTGAAGGCCACGTCGCGGACGATACGGCTCACCTCGGGCGGCGCATCGTTGAACTTGGCCTCGCGTCCGAGGCCGCCGCTCAAAGCGTGGTCGATGAGCCAACGCAGTTCGTCCCGCACCTGATCCAATCGGACCTCACGGGCTTTCCCTGGAGTGTTGCGATCCACCTCGCAATAGACGCAGTCGAAATTGCACTGCTTGTCCGGATTCAGGTTCACGCCGATGGACAGACCGCGTGATCGGCGCGAGATGACCGGATAGACGTAGGTGAAGTCCTGATAGCGCCGAGCGTGATCGACGACGGCCTTCCAAGTGTTCCGAATCGGGATTGGAACCGCAGGCGAATCTCCCATGTGCGCGATCATAGAATCCAGAAAGGCAAAACGCGAAAACTTCTGCGGGGCGGATCGGGTTCCGAGCTTGCCAGTCCGCAGTGACCCAGAACCGATGGGTGGGTGATCGTCCCCAATCGGGTCTTTCGGCTGGCTGGGGAATATTCCCCAACCCGTTCCATTTGGGTGGAGTTGCCAGTGTGTAACACCAGCAAAACACCTCAAAACCACCCGGAACCATCCCGAAAACATCGGTCATCCGACCGATTCCGCCTTGGCACGGCCTGTGCAGAGGGATTGTCAGAAGTGCGGGGTCACAGACTCTGAAGATCTCTCAAAAGACCTCTCAAAAGACCTGCAGGAAAAAGGTTTTGGAAAGAAGTTGAGAAAGAGAATCAGTTGAGAAAGAGAGTCGAAACCCCGCTCAAGTCCTGATCAACGCAGTCCACATTCACCAAACCATCAACACAAACATGAACTCCAAGAAGTCCTTCCTGTTGGCCGCCTTGCTGGCCACGGTCACCACTCTGAGCTCCTTCGCTCAGTCCACCCCTCCGACGGGCAAGCCCCCGGAGAAGCCCGAGAGTCAGGAAAAGCCCGAGAATCCTGAAAAGCCTGAAAATAGCCGCGGCGGCCGTGGTCCGGGCATCGAAGTGCCCCGGATCGGTGTGCCCGAGAAAGTGTTCTCCACCCTGCCCCAAGCCCTGCAGGATCAGATCTCCAAGTATCGTGAGCAGTCCAAGGGCTTCATTGATGCCCAGCGGGATTTGGCCAAGACGCTGAGCACCGCCACCGAGGAGCAGCGCAACACGATCCGCGAGCAGCTCAAGGCCAATCGCGACAAGTTCCTGGCCGACACCCAGCAGGTGCGCACCGAGATCCGGGACCAACTGAAAGACCTCGGTGTCTCGGTCCGCGAGAACAAGCCCACCGATGGTGGCGGCTCGGGCGGCGGCAAGGGTCCCGGCCGTCCCCGTGGCTGAAACCCTCGAGGCTGATTTCCGCAGAACCCCTCCCCATTTTCAGACAGGCTCTAAGCCGGAACGATTCAGTTGGGAGGAAAGGGATGTCGTCGCGGATTCTTTCGCAAGACGAGGCGAGAGCGAGGCGCGGGCCGATGGAGGCCCGTAACGAGTGAACAACGAAGCTCTTGCGGAAGAAGACGCAGCCAGCACGACCGATCCAATTGAATCGTTCCGGCTAAGGCAAGGCAGGCGAATCGCAGGTTGCGGCTCGCCTGCCTTTTTCGTGTCCGGCATTCTCATGGGGACTGATCCGTTGTATTTTTGCATGTTGCCTCCGACTCAAGACCGTCCCCGAATGGGCGCCTCCTCATGGCCAATGCCTTCAGCCGCGTTCTGGGCTTTGATCTTTCTGGTCGGAGGAAATCTTCTGGGCGGCCAGCAGGCGTTGGGGCCCTTGCATCCGCGTGATCCCGATGGTGAGTGGGAGATTCCGGTGTGGACCACCACGGTGACCCTGCGCAGTTCGGGAGGGTGGCGGGACAACGCCCTGCTCTCGGGCACCAACGCCCAGGAGACTCCGTTTGCTGGCTATGGATTCGAGGCCTTTTTCATACGCATGCCCATCGACGCGCATCGCTGGACCTTGTTTGTCGGTGGTGAAGAACGTCGATACCTGAAGACGGTGGATTCGGGCATCCCCGATCAACCGGTCGAGGGGGATGCCTGGGTTTCAACCTATGGCGAGTATCGGTACCAAGGTTCGTCCGGATGGAGCCCGGGTCTCGTGGGTCAGCACCTTTATGCCAATCAGGTTTTTGACGCTTCGACGTTGGCCGACGGTCGGGGCTCGGTGCGTACCAAGGTGCACTCCTTGACCGCGCAACCGTCCCTCCGATGGTCCCGGGGGCGGGGTTTTCGTTGGGAGGTGGGTTACACTTGGCAGCGACAGAACTTCAACGCCCCGCTCGATGGGTTCTGGCAGACCGGGCCGCGCTCCGTGATCGCCTGGGACTACGCCGAGGGATCGGCGGTCGAGGCCACCGTTCGCCATGAAAACCGGCCTTATGATTCCCGGCCAGCCTCCAATATCCTGGGTATTCCCGAGCCCGACACGGTGGCGCGTTTCACTCAGCTCAATGCTGATCTGGCGTGGAAACATCAATGGTCGGACAAACCCAGACTTCGATCCACGGTGCGTCTCTTCCAATTGGTGAATCGGGATGAGGCTGTCGGTTTCTATGACTTCAATCGCTGGGGAGTGGCTGGAACCCTGCGTTGGGAAGGAAACCGTTGGGGGACCCTTGTCGGGGCGCGCTGGAGCCAATGGGACTATCAGCGTCAGTTCATTTCGCCTGCCCCGGAAGACCTCTTCAAGTACCGCCACACCCAGGATGTGGAAACCAATGCCCGCGTGTTCCGAAAAGTGGGTCGTCACGCGACGTTGTTTGCCGAGTACCTGTTCGAGCGGCAGAATTCGAACGTGCTGCTCTACACCTACTCCTCTCACACGGCCACCGGGGGATTGGAATGGGAATTCTGAAATCGAACCGCCCCCCGTATGGAATGCATGGGCCCACCCTCGCGGCGGTGGCGGTGGCCTTGGCCGTGTTGTTGGCGACGGTTCTCGGCACGCGCCTCCCCTTGCGCCGTGAACTCCGTGCGGGTTTGGCCGAACGCGAAGCCCGCGGTGTGGCGGCCCTGTTCCAGGGACGCTTTGCGGCCTTGCGCGCCGAAGGGGTGGATGACCCGCTGTTGGCCGCCGTCGAGGTGGCCACCCTGCCGCAGTTGGCCCATGTCCAACGCATCACGGTCTTCGACGCCCGCGGCGGATTGCCCTCGAGGATTTATGGCGAGGAGTCTGTTCCGCAGCCCGATCCCTCGCAGTTGGAACGATTGATTGCGGGGGAAGTGCTGCCTGAATTTCGGGTCCAGGCCGATGGAAGATCGGCCGTCCTGCGGATGCACATCCCCCTTCCGGATTCCACGGCCCCGTCGCTGGCGGGCATTTTGGGTGTCGAGGTCGCCGGTTCCGGATTGTTGGAAGAATATGCCCAACTGGATCGAAGTCTCTGGCGACAAGGCCTTGTCACCTTGCTGCTGTCCGGGAGCGCCTTGGTGGTGGCCATCACGATCGCCTTTTCACGGTTGGCCCGTGCCAATCAAGTCCTCTTCGATCGCAGCGAGAAATTGGTCCGGGCCAATCGGGAGTTGATGGTGGCCACCAAGACCGGGGCGATGGGGGCCGTGGCTTCTCACCTGGTGCATGGACTGCGCAATCCCCTCGCGGGCCTTCAAGGGTTTCTGGCCAGCATCGGCGATCAGCCCGTGGCCGCCGAGGATCGAGCCGAAGCCCGGGTGACCCTCCGCCGGATGCGTGCCCTCATCGACGGAGTGGTGCGAGTCCTCCAGGACTCCGGCGGGGTTTCCGAGTTCGAACTGGAGATCGGTGAGCTGCTGCCCCGGGTCCTGCAGCGGTTGGATCCGGCGGCTCAGGCGCGGGGTGTCCGGACCGTCTTGCAAACCCATTCCCATCGTCGGCTTCACAACCGGGAGGCCAACATCCTCCTGCTGGTGGTGGAGAATCTGGTCAGCAATGCCCTCGAGGCGTCCCCGGATCATTCCGAGGTGCGGATTGCATCGGCCGATGGCTCCGATGGCGGATTGGTGGTGCGCGTCACCGATGCCGGAAAAGGGGTGGCACCGTCCGTGCGGGAACACCTTTTTGAGCCCACGGTTTCCACCAAACCGGGCGGCAGTGGCCTGGGATTGGCCATCACCCGACAACTGGCCCTCAGTGTGGGTGGCGATGTGTCGCTGGAGTGCACCGGATCGGATGGATCGACCTTCGCCGTGCATTTCCCGCCCCCGAAGCCATTCCCGGTGGTTGCAGACGCCTGAAATGCATCGGAGCGCATTGCACTGCGGCTCTCCAGCGCCTATAGAAACCCAGTGAACGCCCCCGTCCGCAGCCGCAAGAAGACCTGTGTCTTTGGACCAACGGGTCAGTGGTGGTTCAGGAGTCTTTTCCTGCTCATCCTGTTGGGCGCCGTTGCCGTATCAGAGACGGTCTTGGCTCAAGGCACCAATCTGAACTGGCGCTGGTCCAATCCCTCTCCCTTTGGCAATTCCATCACCGACCTGGCTTGGCGCACCAATCGCCTGTACCTCGCCGTGGGAGATCGCGGCGCACTGTGGGCGGCTGATGCGTTGCCGGACTGGCGTCGGATCCAGACCGGAACCTCGGTCGCGTTGCGCGGAGCCACCTATCTGGGTGATCGGGCGATCGTGGTGGGCGAGGCAGGGACGATCCTCTGGTCCGATGGAGAGGTGTTTCAGTTGGCCATCTCGGGCAAGACCCAGTGGTTGGAAAGCGTAGCCGCTTCGTCCAATCGTGTCGTTGCGGTGGGCGATGGCGGGACGGTGCTCGTCAGCACCAATGGCGTCCAATGGACAAGCGCTTCCGTGGGCAAAACCAACAACCTCACCAGTGTGACCTACGCCTCGGGCCTGTTCGTGGCCGTGGGTGAGGCCGCCTTTGTGGCCAGCAGTGCCGATGGTCTGAGCTGGACGGTGCGCAACACCGGCAAGTCGGGGTTCAATTGGTATCGCGTGGCTCCGGTTTCAACGGGAGTCATGGCCGTGGGTGACGCAGGCAATTACGTGATCAGCCGCACGACGCAACTGCTCCAATGGGACGCTGGCCGCATCAGCACCACCAATGCGCTGACGGCCGTTTTGGCCATTGGCAATGAGCGGTTGGTGGCCGGTCCCGGGGAATTGCGTTTCGGCGTCAGCCTATTCGGCAATTGGGTTTGGTCGTCCGAGGCCAATTCCCTCCGGGCCAATCCGGCTCCGTTGGTGACTTATCAATGTTTGTTGTGGGACGGCCAGCAAGTGGTGGCCGGAACACGCAATGGCCTGATTGTCACCGGGACGCGGTCTTCCACCTTGGCCGGATTCAATTGGAGCTACACCGAACCGACCGGCATTGCCGCCATCTGGGATTCCATGGTGCTCAACGTCCCCGGCACCAATGTGACCGTCGCCTTCACGGGGACGGCGCCGACATTCTCCACCAACACCCAACCGCAAACCCTCCGGGTCACGGCCGGCGAGTGGGCGCAGTTCATGGACAGCGCGGATGGCAAGAACTGGAACCGGGGCCTCGCGCCGGCCAGTGCGTCCGGAGTGAATTACTACGGGCTGGGTGGGCGTTCCAACCTGGTGGTCGCTGCGGGTTCCTCTGGAGCATTGGCCTTGAGCCGCACCGACTACGCACCGTTGGTCAGCACGAATTCTGTGACCAACGGAACCCAAGTGGTCCGGGTGCTCATCACCAATCAGGTGAACACCCTGGGCATCGCCTGGGAAGCGGTCGCTTCTGGACTCACCGCCGACTTGCGGGCGGTCTGTGCGAATGCCGACCTCTTTGTCGTCGCTGGTTCCGGGGGTACACTCCTGACCAGTCCGGATGCCCGGTCCTGGACACGGCGAACCTCCGGATCCACCGCCATTCTGAGCGGCGCGACCGAATGGCCCGGTGGGTTTTTGGTTTCCGGACAAAATGGTACCCTCTTGGCCAGCGCCAATGGCACCAACTGGTCCTCCCGCTCCTCAGGCACCTCGCGATGGCTTTGGCGAGTGCGATGGCTCGATGGCCGACTGGTCGCCGTGGGCGAAGCGGGCACGGTCCTGACCAGCACCGACGGGGTGGTGTGGTCGGCGCGTTCCACGGTTTCGACGACCTGGTGGAATGATGTGGGATGGCAGTCCGGATGGTATTGTCTGGTGGGCGATGGAGGGGTCGTGGCCTTGTCGCAAGATCTCTCGAATTGGGTGGAAATGCCCACCCTCACCACCCGCAACCTCTACACGGTGGGCGCTGCCGCCGACCAGTGGATGGTGGCCGGTTCGGGCGGAGCCATTCTGCGGGCCAGAGCCAAAGCTTTCGAAGCGCCCGTGCGGGTCCTCAATTATCCGAAGTCCTCCGACGACAGTTTGTTCCTCTTCGGTGGACAGATGGATCAGACCTTCCGCCTGGAGCGCTCGGTGGATTTGCAAACCTGGCAAGATTCCATGGAGTTGGAGATTGGTGATCCGGAAGGGGTGCTCATCCTGCTGGACTCCACCACCAATGCTCCGGACGGTCAGTTCTTCCGGATCCTCAATCCATGATGGTTCCGTGCGCTGTCGCCGCACTTGTCAGCCTTGGCTGCTCGGGTATCTTGCGGATTGCCCGTCATGAAAACCCCTGAAATCTCCTGCTGCTCGTCGGCACGCCGCCACGGATTCACCCTCATCGAGCTCTTGGTGGTCATCGCCATCATCGCCATTCTGGCCGGAATGCTCTTGCCGGCTCTGGCCAAGGCCAAGTCCAAGGCTCAGGGCATCGGCTGCGTGAACAACGGCAAGCAGCTCACCCTGGCCTGGCACCTTTATTCCACCGACTACAACGACGCGGTGGCCAACAATTATGGTGTCAGCGAAACCATCCAAGCCATCGACCAGAAGGTGTTCGACAACTGGGTCAACAACGTCATGACCTGGGGTGTGGGCGGTGGCACGGCCGAGCGCAGTGTCACCAACGACGCCTGGGTGGTGAACGGTGTCTTGGGCAAGTACACCGGAGGGGCTGTGGGGGTTTACAAGTGCCCGGCCGATATCTTCGTGGCACCGGCTCAGCGCGCCAAGGGTTGGGCCCGCCGCAACCGGAGCATGGCCATGAACTCCTTCTTCGGTCGCTTCAGCATCGGCAACGATTCCACCAAAGACGGGCGCAACTGGGGTTTCCCCGACCGCATCCAGTTCCTCAAGCAGTCGCAAGTCCCGTCGCCCGCCAAGACCTGGCTCACGCTCGACGAGCATCCCGACTCCATCAACGATGGTTACTTCATCAACAACCCGGACGCCTCGTCCTGGCAGGATATCCCGGCCTCGTATCACAACGGTGCCTGCGGGTTTTCCTTTGCCGATGGACATGCCGAGATCCGTCGCTGGCTGAGCGGCACCTCCAAGTATCAGGCCGTGAAATTCTCCTATCCGGCGACCAAATCCTTCGATGCCCAGGGCCGCGTGGACTTCCAATGGTACCGCGAGCGGACTGGCTACATCTTGGCCAACGGCAGCGTGCCGCAGTACGGCTACTGATCCGGAACCGTTCCTTTGCATCGGGGCATCTGGGGATTCTTTCCCGGGTGCCCCGATTGCTTTTCAGTGGGTTCCAGAGAAATGCCCGGGGGGAGGGTTCGCAGTGGGATCGGGGTGATTTCAGAATCCTTCCATGCCCACCACCCGCAGGACTTCTTCGAGGGTGGTTTCACCTCGCAAGGCCCGTCGCAGGCCTGCCTGCCATAGGGTTTCCATGCCTTGGGCCTGTGCGATTTCCTGAAGCCGGCGTGTCGGTTGCTTCTGCAGCACGGCATCGCGCAGGGTTTCGTCGACCTTCAGTGTTTCCATCACGGTGGCCCGGCCGCTGAAGCCGGTGTGGTTGCAGGCCGGACACCCGCCGCCCCTTCGGAATTGGCCTGTTTCCCGAATTTCTTCCGGCACGCTGGCCAACACGGAGGGTTCCGGTTGGTAAGCCTCGGAGCAGACGGGGCAGTTGCGCCGGATGAGCCGCATGCCCAGAACCCCGGTGATGGACGAAGCGAGCAGGAAGGGCTCGATGCCCATGTTGATCAAGCGGGCAAAGACTCCCGTGGTGCTGCCCGAGTGGATGGTGCTGATGACCAGATGCCCGGTGAGACCGGCTTGGACGGCGATCTGGGCGGTCTCCGGATCGCGGATCTCGCCGATCATGATGATCTGTGGATCTTGCCGCATGAGCGATCGCAAGGCCACCGGGTAGGTGTAGTCGCGAGCCACGTTGCACTGGGATTGCGCGATGAGGGGCAGCGTGAATTCCACCGGGTCTTCCACCGTGGCGATGCTGATGCTCGGGCCCGAGCGTTCAATCAGGTGGCAGAGCGAGGCGTAGATGACGGTCGTCTTGCCCGAGCCGGTGGGTCCGGTCATGAGCAGGAGTCCGCTGGGGCGGGTCAGTAGGCCCTTGAGGGTTTCCAGGGTGTCTGGCTCGAGGCTGAGGGCCTCAAGGTTGAAGGCCCGGTTGGAAGGATCAAAGATGCGGATGACCGTTTTTTCGCCCCGGATCGTCGGGAACGTGGAAATGCGCAGCACCACGTTGCCCGCCTCCGGGAAGGTGTTGGCGCGGCCTTCTTGCGGGAGTTGCGTCTCGTGGCCCATGAGGTTGGCCATGACCTTCAGGCGACCGGTGATCTTGGGCAGGAGGTCGCTGGGGAGGTGGATGAGCTCATTGAGCACCCCACTCATCCGGACCCGCACGGCAATGCTCGATTCCCAGGGTTCGATGTGGATGTCGCTCGCTCCGGAGCGGACGGCATCGATGATGACGCAGTCCACGAGTCGGACGACATCGATGTCCTCATCGGAGGGACAGGCTTGGAGGAATCGAAGCGTTTGGCTCATACACGGAGTGGAGAGGACCTGGGGAGAAAAGCCAAATGCTCATCCGACAATCCGACCGGCCCAGAACGGGGTGAGGGGTCAGGGAGGATACCTGTGAGGTCACCCCGTCACCCTTCTGGAGGGTCTCGGATTGTCAGGGAGCTTTGGTTTGATACTCGAGCAAGTAGGCTCTCCGTTGTTCGGCGAAGTTTTTCAGGCCCATCGAGCCACCGCCGCCCGGTCCGAAGCCGTTGCCGGCGACGTCTTGGGTGAGGCTCTTTTCGAAGGCCTCGGTGGAATCGAGCTTGCGGCCATCGGCACGCACATCCACGGCGATGAGTTGGTGCAGTTTCTCGGCCAGCGGGCCGAGTTTCTGCCAATCGAGCGATTTCTCGGCGATGGTGCGGACATGACCCAGATAGCGTTCACGCAGTGCGGGAACGGCCAGCAGTTTGGAGATGAGCGGCTTGTTGGCATCTTGCGCGGCATACAGCGGATCCAGCTTCACTCCATCGATGCGATTGCCTCCTCCGCCTGGCCCGCCCGGCCCGCGGCGTCCACCGGGGCCGCCGCCGAAGCCGGGACCGCCGGGGCGGCTGAAGGCCTCGTTCATGTCATGCGGCACCAGATGGAAGCGCCCTTGGGGATCTTGGTAGAGCGCGTAGTCACTGGTGCGGATCCAATAGCCGTCGTTGTTGATGAGCGCATTCTCGACCGCCAGGAATCGCAACGCCCCGTCGATGTCGAAGATCGGTGCGAGGGCCGACTCCAGTTGTTCGGCCGGAGTTTGGTTCAGGACCCGGGTGAGTTGGATCAAATCCTTCCAGGCCTTCTCGCTGTCCTTGCCCTTGAGGTCGTAGATCTTCTTGTACGGAGCGGGCTCATCGCCCAGGTAGGCGAGGCTCCCGCGACCATTGGGGCTGCCTGACACCTTCCACCGGTGGCCTTGGGCGGATCCGAAGAACTCTTGGGTGAAGTGTTTGTCGAATTGTTGGGCGCTGGCGTAGATGCCCCAGTTTTCGCCATTGATCATCACCCTCACCAGGTTGGCCTTTGGGGCCGGCAAGTATTCCCGGGCGACATGACTGTACAGCACCGTCCGGAGGAAGGACGGATCTTCGTGGGAATTGAGCAGGTTGAGGGTTTTGTTCCCATCGATGGCCTGATCCTTGTGGGCGAAATCCAACGACACATTGAGTGAGCGTTTCTGGCCTTCCCGCACCGTGAAGAAGGAGGATGCTCCTCGGAAATGCACCCCTACTTCGGGGTAGGTCTTGCCATCCACCGTGAGGGTGGCCGGCACCTCCACGTCGGTGTTGTTGAAATCGGTCAGTTCCTTCTCCCAATCGGCACTCTCGAACTGGAGGAACAAGGTCCGCAGGATGCCCTCTTCGTACAAAGGCGCGTCAGGAAAGTTTTTGACGTCGGCTGGTGTGAGCTTTTGACCGGGGGTGGGCAGGAGGGGTGACTCGCCGCCTCGAGGGCCTCCAGGAGGGCCTCCTCGTCCGCCCGGGCCGCCGGGCCCCCGACCGCGGATACGTCCGGCAGCCTTTTCTCCGATGAGGAATTCGCGGGCCTCCTTGCGTTCCTGAGCATCGAGGCGTTTGTCGCCGTTCTTGTCGAAGCGGGACACCAACAATGTCTTGGGTGTCGAACCAGGCCCACCCGGCCCACCCGGCCCGCCTGGACCTCGGGGCCCACCGCCTGGTCCACCGGGGCCAAAAGGTGGCGGCCCACCGAAGTCGGGCGGCGGACCCGGAGGTCGGTCGAAGTCGTTTTGTGAGAGGGCTGCCGGTGCGATGGCCAAAGACCACAAGGCTGTGGTCAGGCAGGTCAGGGTTTTGGGGTTCATAAGGATCTTGTGAGGGTGACCGGGCCTATCGGGAACAGGTTTCTCCTTTTTGGTCGGAACGATTCCATGGAGATCGCCCGTTCCAGTTTCGTTCCCGCGGCCGGATCGTGTGCCTCACAGTGGGCCGCAAGGACTTCAAGCCCGTGTGTGGAACGGGGCATGGATTTGTGAAGGAAAGGTAAAGGTGGTGGGTGCTCCCAAGCCGGGCCATCAGCCTCAAAAACGCACGGCTTCGTTGGTTTTGCCGCATTGCGGACAGCGGGAACGTTCCACTTCGGCGTCGTCGGTGTAGACCGCGCTGCATCGCACGCAACGGAACACCTGATCTTGCGAGACATCCGATCCGATGCGCCGGCGTCGGAACTCATCGGCCAACGCAAAGAACCCCAACCCGGCCAGCAGGAGGGTCACCCACATCGCAATGACGGATTCCGGCTGCATGGTTGGTCAGAGGGGATTGACCGGTTTCTGGATCGCGTTACCAGGCACCGGGTGGATGCTCATCACTCCCCAAGTCAGACGGTCGGCCCGCAAGGCATCCGATGATCGAGCCTCGGGCAATGGCTTGAACCGTGCGCTGCGAACGGCCTCCAGTGCGGCCAGATCGGCTGGCTTGGAACCGGATCCCACGATCACGCGCGCCGTCAGGACTTCTCCCCAAGGATTGACCGCCAGTTCGATGCGGGTGGGCTGCGGCGAGTCGCCTTCGGTCCACGGTGGGATGCTCAAAGGGCGGGCCAGTTGTCGTGCCGCCAGATTGCCTCGGATTTCGCTGTGGGCCTGATCGGCTGTCATGCGGACCGGACCGTCCGACGTCGGGGACACCGCACGGGGCGAAGTGGCTCGGGTTGGCGGGGGGGGTGTTCCCGGGGTGGGTCCCAAATTGGACCCGCCGGGATCGGCTGGAAGGAATGAGGGACGTGGATCCGATCGGCCCCATCCGTAGGTCACCGCTGGCAAGGCCTGTGCGGCATCACCCGAAAACCCGCCACTTTCCGGCAGGGCGAAATGGGTGGGTGAGAGGATCGAACTTTCGAGGGCATCGGTTGAGGTCGGGGACCAGACGAGTTCGAAGGTGTCGGACTTTCCCAAACGGGGGCCTTGAGGAAAACGGGTGATCGCCCAAAAGCCGCCAGCATGCAGCAGCGCCAGCAGGGCAGAGACGCTGATCCAGCGTCGGGAACTCCATCCTGAGGCCGAGGCGGTCATGGCTTGGGATTTCCGGAACGACGTGGATCGGTGTTGTCACCGTCGCTGCGGCTACCACTGCCGCCGAGCAGGATTTCGGACAAACCCGCTTCACGGGCCAGTGAAGCCAATTGCTGAAGGCGTTCGTAGCGGACCGAGCGGTCCGCCTGCAGGTAGAGTTTGCGCGGACCTTTGGGAGCGTTGGCGCGGGCCGTCAATCGGGCCTTCAAGACAACGAGGTCGGGCACGATCTGGTTCTCGAAGTAGCATTGTTCGCTGGCATCCACGGCCACCACCAGGAAGGGGTCGCCGGTCCAGGTCCCGATGCGGGAACCACCCTGCGGCAGTTCCAGTCGGGTGCCCACCGGCAGGACCAGATAGCCCCCGAACAGCATGAAAAAGAGCAGCACGAACACCACACACAAGTACGGTGCCAATTCGAACTGTCCCTTCAGCGGTTTGAGGGTCCGCGTGAACTTCATGGGGTTCCCGAGGTCTTGTTTCCGGAGGGGTCCGCGGTTTGGGTCACCATTTTGACGGCCTCGGCGGAGGCCCGTTCCATGTCGAGGACCACTGCATTGACCCGTGCCACGAGGTAGTTGTAAGCCGCATAGCAAACCGCAGCGATCGCGATGCCCAGGCCCGCGGTGTAAAGCGCTTGCCAGACGCCGGCGAAGAGTTCAGCCGGTGCAGCGAAGCCTGGTCCGGTCTGGAGCTGTCGGAACGTGCCGCCGATGCCCACGAGTGTTCCCAACAGACCCACCAGCGGAGCGATTTGGGCGAAGGTGGCCAGCAGTGACAAGTTGGCTTCCAGGCGCGGTACTTCCACCCAGCCCACTTCTTCAATGGCTTCTTGGATGCGCTCACGACCCGCATCACGGCTCAAAATGGCCGCCTTCACCAGCCGGGACACGGGACCCGGAGTCGCGTCACAAATGGAGATGGCTTCGATGACGTTGTCGCGCTTGAGCACGTTGCGCACACCGGCCAAAAACTGGGCCGAATCGATTTGTACCCGATGGTAGTACAGCAGTCGCTCAATGATCACACTCAGTGCCACGCCGGCCAGCAAGGCCAGCAACCAGAAGAGGATGCCAAAGCCACCGGTTGCGGCATCGGCCGAGGTTGATGCCGCGGTTGAGGCCGGCAGGACGGTGCCGTTGGTGGGCGACACGGCCGCCAGCAGGACGGAAAACGTCATGGCCGGCAGAGTGAAGCTTCGCTCCGGTGCGGGCAACCTCCGATCCCTGCGCTGCAGGCCTCTCCCTTTCGGCTACTTGGCGTTGTCGGCGAAGATGCGGGCTTCTTTCTCGGTGATCTTGCCGTCCTGGTTGGTGTCGGCTCGGCGCACCGATTCGTTGAAGACCTGATGAGGCCCGTTCACGGTGGTGATCTTGTGTGAGAGGATCACCGGGATGTGGAACTCCGTCTTGCTCTCCGTCGGGGTCGACAAAGTGCGGACCTTCTCCACGGCCTCATAGAAGGTCCGGGCCGCGGCGTCGTTCTCGAACGAGATGGGCAGGCGCTGTTCGTGCGTGTGGACGGTTTCTTGATGGGAGATGCAGCCCAGGCCGCCGAGTGCGATCAGCAGGGTGGCGATGCCGGGGGACAGGTCTTTCGAGGTCATGACTTGGCGATACAGACTCCGGGATCCGGTTCGCGTTCAATCCAATTCTTGAACGCACCGGGCTTGAAGATATCGCCCGCTGACCGAGTCTTGCACGACGCATGACGCTTCCCTCCTTCGACAGCACTCTCCGGACCCGCTTGGTGTTCGGGGCCGGTAGCCTGGATCGTCTCGGCGAACTGGCCGCCAGTCTGGGCGGGCATCGCGTCTTGTTGGTGACCGATGCGGGCATCGTGCGGGCCGGTCACGCCGCCCGGGCCGTGAGTCGGCTGAAGGCCGCCGGCCTCGAAGTGAGCGTCTTCGACGCGGTCCGCGAAAATCCCACCACCCTTGATGTCGCTCGCGGCCTCGAAGTGGCTCGCGCTGCTTCGGTGGATTTCTTCGTGGGCCTGGGTGGGGGCAGTTCCATCGATACGGCCAAGGGCGTGAATTTCCTGCTCACCCAGGGCGGAGAGATGCGCGACTTCCAAGGAATCGGCAAGGCCACCCGGCCCATGCTGCCGCTCATTGCCATCCCTACGACCGCGGGCACGGGCAGCGAATGCCAGAGTGCGGCACTCATTGCCGACGAGGTCACTCATCACAAGATGGCCTGTCTCGACCCGAAGGCCGCCGCCCGCATTGCCCTCCTCGATCCTGAATTGACGGTGTCGCAACCGCGACGCGTCACAGCCTTGACCGGCCTCGATGCCTTGGTCCATGCGGTGGAGTCGGCCGTCACCACGCGCCGCACGGTGTGGTCGGCCATGTTCTCGCGGGAGGCCTTCCGACTGTGCGCCGGGGCCTTGGAAACCGTGCTGCGTTCGCCCGACGATCTGGAGGCCCGCGGCCGTATGCTGCTGGGGGCAGCCTTGGCGGGCACGGCCATCGAGAACTCCATGCTGGGCGCGGCCCACTCGGCAGCCAACCCCTTGACGGCGAACTTTGGGGTCGTCCACGGGGCGGCCGTGGGGCTCATGATCCCGCGGGTGATTCGCTTCAATGCAGCCGATCCCGAAGTCCGGGGCATTTATGCCGACCTAGCCGCCACCGCCGGCTGGACCCGCCCCGACGTCTCGCCTGCTGCTGCTGCTTCGGTGCTGGCCGACCGGTTCCAAGGCTGGCTGCGCCTGGCCGAGATCCCCGAGACGCTCACCGCCGCCGGCGTGGATCCGTCCAAAATCCCGCTCCTGGCCGAAGAAGCCTCGCGCCAGTGGACCGCCACCTTCAACCCCCGCCCCATCACCGCCCCCGACTTCGAACGCCTCTACCGCGAAGCACTTTAAACCGGCCGCACCGAGTCGGCGACGTTCAGTCCCGTGAATATTCAGCCGACAGAAACACAGTTGGCTGGAAAGTCGTCGGTGCATGACGGTCAGATGATTGCTGATCCCATCTGTGATAGGATCAATAAATTGATAGAATCAAACCTAAAAAAGGTCTACATGATGCGAGTGGGTGGGATTCACTGTATCTTGATCCCAACGATGATCGTCTTTGGGAATTAATCTATCCTCTGGGCGAAATGCAAGGCGGTGGTCCGCCGAAGCTTAGCCTGGTGAGTCCGGGAGAGGCTCAGCGGAAGTATAGCTGGTCGGTTGCCTTAAAGTTACCCATATAATCAATCGTAGCCAATGACCGACGAAATAATAGTGAGATTGAAGGTCACTAGCGCCAGTCGAACGCCTGAACAGATATCAGATGCGACGGGTATTTTATGTGATCACTCATGGCGAATTGGAGAAAAGCGGGTTTTTCGATTCTTCTGAAAGAAAGTCTCTGCTTCTACCGTATTGAAGATGAGGTGTTTTTCTCTAGTTCCCCCCACCGATTTTTGCACACACGCGCTGAGCCCTTTCAACCGCCATGCGAATTCCCTGCTTCCCCACTCCCATGAAACGATTGTTTCACCTTGTGTTGGTCCTGCCCGCCGTGCTGCTGCTGGGTGCCGTCGAGGATTTACCGAATACATCCCCCGTTCCTGGAACCGCAGCGAAAACCACACCGTTTGGCCGACCCAGTCTAGGTGTGGACTTGGGGCTGGAAATGGCAGGGCCCCTGAGTCAACCGGTGTTGGCGCTGCGCGACGGACCAAAGACGGAGTTTGAGCGTGACCGGATCGAGGCTTTGCTACAGGTGCACCGCGCCAAGGCACGGCCGGCAGAGCACCTGACACCCGAAATGCTGGCGCAGCAGGTGGCCGACGTGGAGCAGTACATCGTGGAATACCCGGACGGGGAGTGGACGCCGGGGCTGAGGGTGGAGATGGGGAAGTTCTATCGGACCACGGGCCGGTTTTCAAAGTACTGGAACACTGGCGGGCGGCCTGGGCGGCGTGCGCGCCGTACCGCGACGGGAACGGGAAACTCCTGGCCGACGAGGCACTGGCACGCCTGGCCTCGATGCTGACAAGCTTGGGCCGGGTAGAAGAATTGCAACAGCTCTTCCTGACCAATCCCAACCGGGTCATGTCCCGCCCGCATCTGGCGCAAGTTTGGTTGCGGGCCCGGGAGGCAACCGCCCATATGGTGCGCCGACCCGGCGCGGCCTACCGTTGCGGTCCACTGGCCCTCTTCAACGCGGCCCGCCAACTGAACGGGACCGCACCAGTGGAACTGCTGGAAATCGCGTCTCCCGTCACGGGTTTCTCGCTTCAGAAGCTCGTGGAATTGGCCGGGAAATACCAACTGCCTATGGTGGCCGCGGTGCGCCAGAAAGGGACTCCGATGGTGACACCCGCGGTGGTGCATTGGCGGGAGAACCACTACGCGGCAGTGATTGCCGAACAGGACGGCCAATACTTGGTGCAAGATCCTACCTTCCTCACCGCCGAATGGATTGACGGGGCCACATTGGAAGCGGAGGCCAGCGGCTATTTCCTCATTCCAGCTCACCGGTTGATGGCTGGCTGGCGTTCCGTTCCTGCAGGTGAGGCGGCGCAGGTGTTCGGCCAGGGCTACCCGCAAGCCCAGTGCGACGACTGCCCTCCACCCTGCGAGGGCGACTGCTGCGAAGAGGGGCAAGGCGGGTATGGCACGGGTAGCGGAACCAATGCGTGCGGCATGGCAACCTGGAAGGTTCAGGAACCCAATATCAACCTGAAGCTCCAGGATATCCCGATGTCCTACACGGCGGCTTTTGGCCCAGACTTCATGTTGAAGCTGCAATGGGGGCAGCGCTGGAGTTGGTCACCTTCGACCGTCCTCAGCCATTTTGACGGTGCATGGCAAAGCGACCTCCTATCCTTCGTCGAAGGCTACAACCTGAAGAATAAGGGAACCGGTTCGGCCCTGGGTCGCCTGTTTCGGGGAAACAGCTCCCTCATTTCATTGCGTTTCCAAAGCGGACAGAACATCTCGGAGACGGATTTTACGAGCGGGGTCTGGGCTGAGCGGGTGGTTTCGGGGGGCACCGTCATCGAATTGATAGTGTATTACCGCAATGGTTCGGTGGAACACTACGAACTGGTTGGAGGCTCCGGCTACGATTACCGGATAACCAGGCGGAGGGACGCGACGGCTAAACAAATGACCTTTACGTATGACGACCCCAGGATCAGTGGCCTCTATGAGCGGGTCAGCCGGGTAACGCTGGCAGACGGCGCGCAGTTTGATTTCCATTACGCAGATAGCTCGGATGTTTTCCGGATCACGAGCGTCACGGGCCCAAATTCGCGCAGCGTCACCTTCACCTACACGCCTGACTACAGCAGCAGCGGAACCACGGTGTTAACCGGCATTTCCGATGTGGTGGGCATCGTGAGCGCATTCGAATACGATCCCACCACTTGGTGGGTCACGAAACTGGTTACTCCCTACGGCACCAACACCTTCACGCATTTCGATGCTGGCAGCTGCGATTCGTGGGGACACGACCTGAGCTGCGCTGGCGTCGACCGCTCCATCGTGGTCACCGAACCCACTGCAGACCAGCAGGTCTTCCTATTCTACGACAACAGCTACGCCTACGGTACCAACGAGATGACGGGCAAGATTCCGGCCGCGTTTTCTAATGCCCAGATTCCCACCTACGGCGCCGGTGATCCTCAAGCCCAGACGCTGGACCTCAGTCGCGACGAGCGCAATAGCCACCATTGGAACCGGCAGCAGTCGGCCCAGCTCTCCACCACCAGCAATCTGCAAAACCTTACCGCGGCCGACTACCGGCTGAGCCGCACCAAACACTGGCTGATTGAGCTGCCCCTGCAGCCTGTCTACCCGGCGTCGATCAACGCCATGAACACGCTGGCCTGGACGCTGCCGCCTTCCCCTGACGGAAGCAATGAAGCGCAGCCAACCTTCTACGATTACGCCAGCAAAACCAACGGTAACGCCTACACGGGTGCCTCGAGCGTGCCCTCCGTTATTGCGGAGAAGCGGCCGGATGGCACCACCTGGTATCGCTATTTCGAACGCAACGCTAACGCGATGACGACGCGCGAGACAGAGCGCTGGGTAGCCGGCGGTACCACGCTCTTCCGCACCAACAGCTACACCTACGCCAGTGGCACCGGCAATGCTGCAGTGGACGGCCTGTTGCGGGTGAAGCACGTAGGGCCCGACGGCCAGTTGGTCTTCGGTTATGCGCTGCACCCCACCTATAACGACCAGGTGAAATACCTGACCAACGCCGTAGGGGTGGAGGAACTCGACTACGACGCCAACCGCCGGATCACCACCCGAAAATCGCCCGCTGGCCTGCTGAGCACCAACATCTATGACGGCACAAGCCAACGCCTCCTCAAGGTGGTTGATTCCATCTCCGGCACGCCGGTTCGCACCAACAGCTACACCTGGCTCAATGGCTACGTGCGTACCCACACCGATCCCTACGGGATGACCCGAACCTTCGACTACGACCTGCTCGGCCGGTTGACCACCACGACCTACCCGGATAGCACCACCGAGGTTTCGTCTTACTCGCTGCCCGCCAGCACCGGGTTCAATACTTCTGGCTCGGCTCTGCCGCTCCTAGACCGAGTTTCGTTCAAGGACCGGTTGGGCAATTATTGGTGGACGCTGCCCAACCGCGTGCGGCAAGTGGAAAAGATCATCGAACCACCTAAAGTCACCGGCAGCAGCGGCACTCAGACCACAGTGAGCTATTGTGGTTGCGGCGCACCCACGGCCATCACCCGCGCGTCGAACACCGGTTCACCGGAAACCACGAGCTTTGAATACAATTACCAAGGAGGGCTCCGGCTCGTCACGCTGCCTGACGGCGCGAAGTTCACCAATCTCTTTGACCTAGCCGGCCAGCTCATCGAGCGGCAGGACTACTATCAGAAGATCACCAACACTTTCGACAACCTCGGACGGCTCCTGTACCAGCGGAATGGCGCTGGCTTGGTGTTGGGGCAGTCCTACGACCGCAGCGACCGTGTTTTGACGCAGACCAACGCCAATGGCGTGTGGTTCACCAATGCGTGGGACGCCTTCCACCGCCTCACCGTCCGCGCCCAACCCGACGGTGGGAAGGAATACTGGGGTTACACCACGAACTTCCCCGGAGCGACCGCCTATACCAACCAGGTGAGCGACGTGACGAAGTGGGCTTACGACGCCTCCCTGCGGAAGACAAACGAGACTGTGGTTGGGGTTTATACCAACAGCTTCATCTACAACGGCGCGGACAACCTCCGGGAACTTTACGATGGTAAGACTCAGAAGACAGCATGGGCCTATGACCTCTACAGCCGGGTGACCAACAAGGCGGATCACTTGGGCACCAATGTCCTTGCCTACGCCTACAATGCCAACGGCTGGCTGACGAACCGGTGGAGTAACCAGAAGGGGAACACCGAATACCGCTACGATTCAGTGGGTAACCTTACGAACGTCAATTATCCCGCCACGGCGGACCTGGCGTTTGAGTATGACGCGCTGAACCGGGTCGTGAAGGACGCTCGCAACGGCGTGATCACCAACACCTACACCTACTACGCAGGAGGGCAGCTCAAGACAGAGGCCACGCCCCAGTGGGCGAGCAGCACACTCACGCTCGGTTATACCTCACGTCTTCGGACCAGCCTCACGCTGGCCCAGCCGACTATCGGCAACTGGACCCATACTTACACCTGGGACAATGCCCGTCGGCTGGACACCCTCACGGGGAGTTCCGGCACATTCGATTATGACTACATCGCGGCGGCGACCAGCGGTAGCTACGCCTCCCGGCTGGTCACGAAGTTGGCCGTGCCGACGACCTCGGCGGGCCCCAACATCACGAACCGTTGGGACACCACGGGCCGGCTCACGGAAACCAAGCTGGTGAACGGCGGCACCACGTTCAATCGCCACGCCTATGCGCTCAACGTAGCCCACCAGCGCACGCAGCAGACCCGGCCCGATAGCACTTACGTGGATTACACCTACGACGATGCGGGGCAGGTCGCGACGGCGTTGAGCTATTACTCGGGCGGTTCACCGATCACCACTGAACAGCTCGGGTATGGCTACGACACGGCGCAGAACCTGACCAAGCGGACGAACAATGCGACGGTGACGACCTATTCGGTTAACAGCCTGAACCAAGTCACGGGTGACGGGATGTTGAGTTTCGGTTACGACGGTAACGGGAACCGGAGTTTGCAGTCGAGCGGGGGAGCGAGCATTACCTACACCTACGACGATGAAAACCAACTGGTGCAGGCGGAGACGGACACGCTCTACACGCCCTCAGCCAGCCGGTGGAAGACCATGTGGGCCTATGACGCCCGGGGGCGGGTGCGGGTGCGCGAGGACTACAGTTGGTATGGGCCAGGAAGCTATTTCATCCGGGACCGGAGCGCGCGTTACCTCTACGACGGGATGCGAGTCATCCAGGAGCGCAACGAAAACAACACCCCGCAGGTGACCTACACCCGCGGGCTGGACCTGTCCGGCAGTTGGGAACGCGCCAGCGGCATCGGTGGGCTGCTTGCCCGCACCGCTCACAGCGGTGCCAACGGGGTGACTTACACCCCCGCTTTCTACCATGCAGACGGCAATGGCAACATCACATATCTGCTGAAGCTGGACCAGACCGCTGGGGCAACCTACCAGTTTGATCCCTACGGACGGTTGCTCACCTCCTCGGGCACCCTGGCCGCGGCAAATACCTACCGCTTCTCCTCCAAGGAGGTCATGCTCGCCAGCGGATTCTACTCTTTCGGCTACCGCTTCTATGATCCCGCCACCCAGAGGTGGCTGAATCGGGATCCGA
>JACCDP011408540.1_pt1 | contig 24931 bp, 1 predicted proteins | sample 7445841 | NCBI WGS metagenome assembly JACCDP01 (sample SAMN15323441, study PRJNA562643) | freshwater metagenome | isolation source: river surface water | place: USA:Blue River Watershed | collected 2017-08-17
AAAAGGGCGGCCGGAGCCGCCCTTCCCTTTTGTCTCAACGGACCGTTCAGGCCTTCTTCGTCTGACGGCGGCGGCGGAGGGCGGCGGCCGCGAGGGCCAGGGCGCCGAGACCGAAACCGTAGGTCGAAGGCTCGGGCACCGCGGTCAGCGTGATCGCGCCGGCGTTGAAGTCGACCGTCCACAGGCCGGCGTCGGAGGCCGTGCCACCCGCGTAGGTGAACTGGCTCGCGTCGAACGTGAACAGATCGCTCACGTTGGCGCCGAGCTGCGAGTTCGCGACGTCGTAAGTACCGAAGTCGAACGAGGCGAAGTTCAGCGGGCTGGTCGGCAGCGCGAGGGTCGAGTTACCGAAGGCGTTCGCGGCGCTCATCGAGATGAGCTTGATCGTGATGCGGTTGGTCGAGGTCACGCCCGAGAGGTCGAGCGCGCCGAGGTCGAGCTTGTCATAGCCCGTACCCGCGACCTGCGCGCCGTCCCAGATCTTGAAGTCGATCCGGCTGCCGGACTGCATCGTGAGGCTGGTCACGGCGAGGTTGCCGATGACGGCGGCACCCGGAGCGGCGACACCGATGGAGCCACCGGTGCTGACCGTGATGTTGCCGGCGACCGCGCCGGCCGTGCCGAAGTTCGACTGGTTACTGACGAGCATGCCGCCTGCGACCGTGGTGACCTGGGAAAGCGCCGAACCATCGCCGAGGGCATTGACGCTACGCACATCGAGCACGCCAGCGGTGACGTTATTGCTACCCCTCATGCCGGAGTTATCTCCGCTCAGGATCATCGTGCCGGCACCCTTCTTGTCGAAGGAGCTGTCGGCGGTGTTCGTGGCGTCGTTCGCGATGGAACCGCTGAAGGTCAGCGTCTTGGTCGCCGCGACGGTGATGTCGACGGGCGCTGCGGTGAACGTACCTCCGAAGTTCAAGCCGACGTTCTCCGCCGAGATGGTGGCGTCGTTCGTGACGTTGATCGTACCAGTGACCAGCAGGGAGTTAAGGCCTGGCTGGCCGGCACCGCTGGAGATGGTACCTCCGTTGAGGATGAGGTCGCCGATACCGTTGTTGGTGGCGTTAACGCCATCGAGCAGGCGCATCAGGCCGCCGTTGATGGTGACGTCCGGACCGACCCCGCCTGTGCCGTAACCGAGGGCGCCTTCCACCGCCGTGAAGGTGCCGTTGGCGTTGATTGTAATGGAGCTAGCAGCCTCGAAGGCAGACAGTGCAGCCGCCTCGAGTTCGCCCGCGTTGACAACGACTTCGCCTTGGAAGCCCGCTCCGCCGAAGATTGAGGTCTTACCACCGATGGCGTCCTGTTCGATACGCGAGGTCAAGGCGCTGGTAATCGGAGCCGTGAAGGCAGGCATCGTATCGTTCGTGCGGCTGAAGCGCAGGACCGAGCCGGCTCCCATGGTGAGCGAAGTGCCGCCACTCAGTTCTCCGGTCGTGCCGTTGTCGCCGATCTGGAGCGTGCTGTCCGCGCCGATCACGACAAGCGGGCTGGCGGTGGAATTACCCACGAGCTTGGCGACACCATTGGCTCCGAGGAAGCTGAGGGTACCCGTACCGCTGAACTGATTAACCAGGGTGAAGGTGTCGGTGCGCGTGTATTCGAGGTCCGTCAGGATCGCCACCGCTCCGGTGCCGAGGGAACCGCCGTTGCCGACGACGATCTTACCGGCGTCGATATTGGTCGCGCCGAAGTAAGTGCTAGCGCCGGTGAGCGTAAGATCACCAGCACCGAGCTTCCTCAAGGTGAGTTCGCTGGTGGAGGTCGGGGAGACCGCCTTGTTATCGGCCAGGACGCCGCTGAAGGCGACCGCGCCGGCATTATCCAGCGTGAGGGTCGTAGGCGTGAGGCCGGAGTTGCTGATGAAGCCATCCCCGGCGATCGCGTTCAGCGTCTGGGCGAAGCCGAGGAGGTCGTAACCTGCTCCCGCGTTGACCGTCAGGAGCGTATCAACCGGCAGCTGACCGTCCTTACCGGCCTGGACGAGGCCACCCGCGACGGTGAGGCCCGCGCCGCCGAAGGACAGCGACGAGGTCGTGCCGAACTTGAGCGTACCGTTGCCGGTCTTGGTGAGGCCGGTGACGCCTGCGCCGGCGGTCGTGGTGAGGGTGCCGTTGAAGTTGGCGGTGACAGCCAGGCTCGGGATATTGATGGTGCGACCCGAAGCGCCGAGGTCGACCGGACCGGCGAGCGTGACGCCCGCACCGCCGAGCTGCCCGGCGAAGATGAAGTTACCGTTGACGGTGACCGGGTTGTGAATCGTGCGGACGGTGCCGTCCGAGAGCAGCGCGGTGCCGGCTTCGATGACGAGGGCACCCGTACCGATCGGGCCGTTGAGGACGTTATTCGAACCATCGACGACGGAATTGTTGCCGAACATCAGGCTGCCTGCCGCGAGGACGAAGTTGGCCGTGAAGTTGCTGTCGGCGTTGATCATCGCGAGCGTGCCCGCGCCCATCTTGGTGAGCGAAGTCATGTTCGCGAAGCCGCCGGCGCTGACCCCCGCGTTCGAGCCTTGGGTGATCGGGGCGTTGAGGTTGAGGCCGACGAGGCCTTCACCCGCATTGACCGTGATGACCGGGGCGACGTTGTCGAAGACGAGTCGGGTGCGGGCGCTGTCACCGGTGTAAACCGTCGGGACGCGACCGATGGTCTGATTGGTGGACGTGATGGCGTTCGTTCCGCTGAGGGCGAGGACGCTGAAGGCCGCCACGTCGTTCGGATTACCGAGCGAGACGTCAGGATTAGTGCCCTGGGCGCCATCGGTCACGAACGTGATGCTCTGCAGGCGGTTCACCACGTTGATGCCCGCGAAGAGGTCGGTGTAATCCGGGAGCAGGAAGCGACCGTGACCGCGGATGGTCAGGTTCGCGTTCGCCGCGACCTGGCCGGCCTTGGTGACGCTCGTCGCCATGGTCAGATTCGAATTCTGCAGGGCCAGGTCGCCGGGGATAGCGAGCAGGCCGGCCGAGAAGATCTGGCCCGCGGCCGTGCCGGTGGCCGGGACGTCGAGCACGAAGCTGGTCGCGTTCGTGACCGAAGCGATCTTCGCCCCGGCGGGGATGTTGGCGCCCATGACCTGCATGCCCGGCAGGAGGCCGGTGGTGCTGGCCACCGTGACGGTGGAGCTGCCCGAGGTGGTGGAGCCGGAGAGAGGCGAAGCGGCGTAGGTCTGCGCCGTCAGCGTGGCCGTCGCCGGCGCGCTGAGGACGAGCGTAGTCGCATTGGTGATCGAGGCGATCGTCGTACCGGCGGGGATACCCGGACCCGTGACGACCATGCCCACGACGAGTCCGGCGGTGTTGGCCACCGTGACGTTAGGGCTGGTGTCGGTCGTGGCGCCACCGGTCAGGGAGGCGCGCGCCGGCGAGCCGGAACCATCGATATTGAGCGTGCCAGAGATGCCGAACGTGCCGCCAGTGTAGTCATTGGAGGCGAACTTCGGCTTCAGGCGCAGGGTCGCGCCGCCCGAGTTGATGAGGGCCATCGTGCCGGTCAGCTTAGGCTCAATCTCCATGGCGTTCTGATTAAGGAACACGTAGAAGTCATTGCCCGTCGCGGCGGTGATGGTGTTGGTCGCATCGCTCGCCAGGAGGCGGATGAGTTGATTAGCGTTGGTGACGATACCCACGCCGAGCCCAAGGGTCGCGCCCGAGTTGAAGGTAATATCCTGGGCGGCGCCAGGTCCCAGGCGCCAGCTATTGGCAACCTTAGCGCCACTGGTGAGGGTGCGGGAGGTCCCGTCGTTATAATTACCCGTGGCGACGGTCGCGGCGCTGAGGTCAGTGCCATCGAAGCCGAGGCCCGTGAACCCGCCGGAAGCATAACCCATCTCCATCACGCCATACCGGCTGTCGTAGGTGGCGAAGGTGGAACCGTTCGCGATCGCCCAACCACCGATGAGGTTATTGGTCAGGTTGGTCGCGCGCAGCGTACCGGTGGCCGAAGACGCGGTCGCGTTGGCGCTGATCTGGATCTGGGTCGCCGAGACGATACTGGAGATCGTGGCCCCGGCGGGGATGTTCGTACCGCTGACGGCGAGGCCGACGGTGAGGCCGGCAGTGCTGGGCACCGTGACGATGCGGGTAGCGTTGGTGGTGCTGACGGAGGTCAGGTTGAAGTTCGCCGGGCCGGTGGCGCCGTTGATCTTCTCGAGGAACACTCCCGCGCTTGCCGCGAGGGACTGGTTGCCGAGGGAATTGGAACCACCGGAGTTATTGGTGGTCCAACCGTTGATGCTGACGATCTGACGAGCACCCGCGGTGAGCGCGAGGTTGCCGACGTCGAGGCGGACGGTGCCGCCCATATTGACGTAGGGCAGCACGTTGATGGTGTTACGACCGGTTCCCGCGGTGAGCGAGTTGACGCGGACGGCGATGTCGGAGGAACCTGCGCCGTCGATGCGGAGTTCGCCGCCGACCAAAGTGATCGGCACCGCCGGATTGAGGCGGGTCGGATTCTCGACGGGGTTGAGGCCGTAGTTATCGAAGCGCAGCGCGCCGTTGTTGACCTGGACGGCGCTGGTGCCGGTGAGGGCGCCGGCGTCGCGGAGGACGAGGTTGCCCCCGCGCACGACCGTCAGGCCGGAATACGAATTGGCGCCCGTGAGGAACGTGGAGGTATTGCCGCCGCGGACGAAGTTCAGGTTACCGGTGATCGCGCCCCCGAAGGCGCTTTCGCCGAAGGTCGTGAAGTTGACGAGCGAGCCGAGGGAGTTCGTGAGGGTGCCGGCCTGGCCGGGCTTCTCATTGGAGCTGCGCAGCTGGTCGACGATCTGCGGCTGATTGCGCAGGTCGACGACAGCGGCGAGGCTTTCGATCCGGAGGGACATCGCGGCGCCGCCGCCGGTGTTGGCGAGGACGGCGAGCGTGTTCGGAGCGCCCGAGTTGAGGTTCACGCGGCCTTGGTTGACCGCGAAACTGTTGGCGGCGCCGAAGAGGGTCGGGGCGTTGAGGTTGAGCACGCCCTCGCCACCCTTGACGAAGCCACCGGACGCACCGAGGCCGAAGGCGCTGCCCGCGTTAAAGTTCAGCGTGGCACCCTGGAGGACGTGACCGAACACGGTCGTCCCATTACCCGAAGTGAGCGCGCCGGCCGAGTAGTTCGTCGTACCGTCCTTCACGAGGAAGGCCGTCGCACCCTGCAGCTGCAGGTTGAGAATACGACCGCCCGGACCGAAGGCGCCGAAGGAGGCGCCGAGACCGGAGCCGAGGGAGGCCGTGCCGGAGAAGGTCAGGCTGTTGACGATGGTGTCGACGGAGAGGGTCTCGGTCGAAGAGACGCCCGCGTTCTGGCCGGCGGCCCAAGCACCGACGCCCGCGACGCCGCGAGGAGTCATGTTGAGCTCGTCCGCCGCGAGGGCGCGCCAGTAGTTGCCGAAATTGACCGTGATGTTGGTACCGTTGGCGATGTTCGTGCCACCGGTCAGGGTCAGGTCGTTGCCGACGATCGAAGCCACCGTCCAGTTGCCGGCGAACCCGGTGCCGGTGACGGCGGCGCCCAGGGTGATGCCTGCCGTCGAAGGCAGGGTCATGACGTAGTTGGTGGCGCCGTTGGCGACCGTATTCACGCCGGTGACGGCGTGGACATCGCGGACCAGGAAGCCATCGCCCTTGCCGTCAGCCGAGTCATCGGCGAGGATGTCGCCGCGGATCGAGCGATTGGTCGTGCCGTTGGAGCCAGCACCCTGCGCCGCGACGTTCGCGAGGAAGGTCGCGTTATCGAGACGGAGGTTGGCCAGGCCATTGCCGGTCGCGCCGCCGGTCAGGCCGGCGAAGAGCATCGTGGAGTGTCCGTTGCCGCCGCTGAGCGTACCGACTTCCAGGAGCAGCGGCTGAGCCGTATCCGGACGGAGTTCGATGCGACCCGAGCCGAACTGCTGGGACACGGTGGTGATGCGCTCGGTCACAGCGCTGGCCGCTGAGCCGCCGAGGACCAAGGTGCCGCCGCGCTGTTCGAGCGTGCCGGCGAGATTGAGGCCAAGGCGATGGTTCACCGCCGAGGTCACGTTGCTGAGTTCGAGGACCGAGCCGTCGTCGACGCTGAAGACGGAGGCCGCCGAGCCGACGGTGGCCGGGAAGGCCTTGCCGGCGCCGCCGTAGAGGAGGCGACCGCCTTCCACGCGGATGACGCTCCAGGAGCCGTCGGCGACCTGGGCGGAATCCATCGTCAGGGTGCCCGTGCCGATCTTGGTCAGCTGGGCGTAAGCCGCGTCATTGAAGCGCATCAGGCGACCGCTGAAGGTCGAGTCGCTGTTGTTGAAGCCGACGTTGAGGGTCGGCGTACCGCTGGCGCTGAAGATATCGCCCGTGCCGGCGAGCGAGCCCCAGGTGGTCGTCTGACCGGCGAGGTCGTAACGGGCGCCGGCACCGATGGTGAGGTCGGCGAAGCGGGAGCCGGCATTGAAGACGCCGTTACGGAGGCCGCCCGCGGTGACGTTGAAGTCGCCGGTGAAGATGGCCTGGGCGTTGAGCTGGAGGACGCCCGCGCCCGTCTTAGAAATCGCTCCCGTGGTGGCCACGATGGACTGCAGCTGCAGGGTCGCGCGGAGGGGTTCGACGTCGGCGACGCCGTTGACGTCGATGGCGCCCACGTTGATCGTGCCGGCGGCGGCGCCGAAACTGATGCGGCCTTCGATGATGCTGACCGTACCGACGTTGGCCGAAGTGGCGATGATGCCGCCCGCGCCGATCGTCAGGACGCCCTTAGAGCCGGTACCATCGGCGTTCAGGGTATTGAAGGAGCGGATCGTCGGGTTACCCGAGGAGCCCACGTTGTCGAGGACGACGCCGTACTGGGTGTTGTCGCCGATGTAATTGAGCGCGCCTTGGCCCGCGATGGTCACGTAGTTCGTGGGCGCGATCAGGCCGGCGGTGAAGATGTTCACCGTCGCACCGCTGACCACGAGGCCCTTGAAGGGATCCGTCGCCGCCGGGATGTTCGAGGTGCCCTCGATATGGAGCGTACCTTGGTTGACGAAGGTGCCGCCGGTGTAGGAGTTGGTGCCGGAGAGGCGCAGCACGGCGGAGCCCGACTTGACGAAGGCGACGGACTGGGCGCCGCCGTCGGCGACATTGGCACGGATGCGCTTGTCGCTGCTACCCTGGGTGTAGATGAAGAGCTCAGGACCGCCCGAAGTGAGCGTGCCCTGGCCGTTGACGGCACCGACGGTGTGGCCGGCGTTGCTGAAGAAGAGCAGGCCACCGGAAGTGAGCGTGAGGGTCTGGCCGGCGGCGATGTCGACGGTATTGGCGGTCAAGCCGTCGGTGCCGACATTGCCCATACGGAGGCTGTTCAGCGTGGTGTCCGCGGCGACGACGACAGCCCCGGTGACGACAGCGTTGATGCTGATATTGTCGGTGGGCGCAGCCAGGGCGATGGTATTGGTCGCGGAGGTCAGGTTGGAATACGTCGGGAAACCGTCCGTGCCGAGGGCGGCGACGCCGAGCCCCGGGATCGAGGTGGCGAAGTCGCTGGTGTTGACGATGGCCCAGCCGCCGAGGATGCCGCCGGTGAGGCCGGCGTCCGGGCTCGCGGCAACGGACATATCCACACCGTTGAGGTTACGGATGACCACGCGGGTCGACGTGCCGATGAGGCCGTTGGCGCCAGTGAAGTTCACGGTGCCGCCACCGACCACGCGGTTAAGGCGGGTGATGTCCAGCTGCGTGGAGCTGCCGGCGATACCGGAGCCAGTGACGTTGATGAAGGAGTTGGAAGCCGCCAGGGTGACGACGCCGAGCAGTTCGGAGTTGTTCGCCTGCTGGCGTCCGCGGAGTTCGAGGATACCGCCGCGCATGGTGATGGGCGCGGTGTCGTTGAAGCGGTCGTTCAGGCTGATGGTGCCGCCGTTATCGAAATACAAGCCACCGTAGTTGATCTCGACCGAGGGGGTGCTGATGATGCGGGCGTCGTCGCGGAGGAGGACGTTGCCGCCGTTGATGACGGTCGAACCCGTATAGGTCTGCACCGCATAGAAGTTGGTGGTATTCTGTCCGGAGCGGGTGAACTTGACGTCGCCCTGGATGGAACCGGACCAATTGCGGGCGGCGTTGTCGTTGTTAATCAGGAAGTGGCCCGTCGTCAGGAGCGACGAGTTGTTCACGACGGTATTGTTGGCCACATAATCCTGGTCGGCGAAGACGCCTCCAAAGAACTGCGAACCGCCGTTGAGGTCCAAGGTGCCGCCGACGAGCGCGGCGTAGTTATTGGCCTGGATCGCGTTGGTCATCCCGGCGCCGAGGCGCACGGTGCCTTCGTTGAGCACGAACTGTCCGCTGAGGGAATTGGTGCCGATGGTCGTGAGACCCACGATCGGCGAGGTCGGCGGATTGAGCACGAGGGTGCCGGCGCCGGCCTTGATCATGGACATACGCCCATTGCCGGTGCCGTTGCCACCGTTGATCGAGGTATCGATAGTCAGCACGGCGTTACCCACCGTCCAGATGTTGAGCGGGGAGAAGCCGTTGGTCTGATCGAGCACGCCTCCCGAGATGGCCGTCGTTCCGCCGTTCCGGACCAGGATGCCGCCCGATTGCAGGTTGATCTTGACGCCGTCGCCGAGGACGAGGTTCGACGCGCCATCGAAGGTCAGGGAGTTCGGATTGACGTTCGCCGTGACCGCGCGGTTGCCGACCGCCGAGAGCAGGACGTTGTTGTTCGCCGTGACGTTGGCGTTGTATTCGCTCGGATTAAGGGGTCGTACCAAGCGGCTGTTATCAGGCAGGCCGGCGTTGGTGGCATTGACGGTAGCGAAGGAAGTTCCCAGGCCGGTCAGCGTGTTGTCCGCCAGGGCCCACGGGAAGATGCCCTTATCCTGAGTGCCTGAACCACCGGTCCGACCATTGAAAGTCGAACCACCGGCGAAGAAGGCGTTGGTCGCGCCGGGAGAATCGGAGAATCCGAAATTGAATCCGCGGAAGAGCACGGAGGCGCCGCGGGTATCCGTATTGGCGGCGTTGGTGTTCTGCGCCGGCGCGATGTTATCAGGAGCGCCCCAGAAGATGAGGTTCATCCTGCCGGCGGCGTTCAATTCCAAACTGATGGTGGAAGCACCACGCGCGAAGATCGGCTTGCCGATGTTCTCGGTGATGCTGTCCGTGATGGTCAAGCTGCCGCGCATGAAGAGCTCGCCGCCGCGGAAGCCGACTTCCTTGGCGTTGGCGCTGTTGACCGAAAGACGACCGTTGGCGGTGGGGTGAGGAGCCGGCGAGGCGAGATTGAAACTACGGTCGTCGAGCCAGAGGGACGAGTCCTTGTCGATGTAGATCTTGGAAGCCCAGGTGCCCGCCTCTTCGAGGACGGTACGACCTCCCTTGAGGTGGAACCACTGCGTGCTGTCGATGGCGACGGTGTTGACGTTGCGGATGCTCAGCGTACCCGCGCCGTGCTTACGGAGCGAGTTGAGCTGCGCAGGAGACCCGCTGACGGCGAACGGGGTGCCGTCGATGATGATCGTGCCTGTGGCGTCGACGTTGAAGCCGAGGACGCGGTTAGCGGTGCTGGTGATGCCACCGGTGACCACGAGCGTGCTGCTGGCACGAGCGCCGAGGGAGGCGTCGCTGGCCAAGGTGATCGGGCCGGCGTAGGTGTTGACGCCGCTGAAGCTCGAGAGCTGCCCGGAGAAGTCGATGCCACCGTAGAGGTTGCTGTCGCCCGCCGAGAGGCTGAGGGCGTTCGTGATCGTGACGCCACCGGCGAGTTCGACGGCGGTGCCGCGCCAGCCATTAGGCGAGTTGGTGATGGTGCCGGAGCCCGCCGCGTTATTGTGCGAAAGACGCAGGACGCCCGTCTGGACGGTGATCGGGCCGGTCCAGCCGGTGTTATCGGCCGCGAGGTTCAGGACACCGGCGTAGTTCTTGCCGAGCGCACGGTTGGCGTTACCGGCGAGGTTGAACGGCGCGGTGAGGGTCAGGACCTCGTCGCGGACGACTTCGAAGGAGTTGTTCGTCTGGTTGAGGATGAAGCTGCGACCGGTCGTGAAGGAATCCGTCGCGCGGAAACCGACGGCGGCAAGGCCATCGGCGTTGAGCGTGACGCTGTTATCGATGGCGCCCAAGGCGGCGTCGGAGTTGGCGGCGAGCACGCCGCCAAGGATGTCGATGGTCTGCCCTGCCCCGCCGAACGTATTGACGCCGCGGAGTTCGAGGGTGCCCGGGCCGGATTTGATCAGGCCGAAGTCGGTGACGCCGTCGTCGATGACGCCGCTCAGGATAAGGCCGGAGTTCTGGAGCCAGGTGGAAGGCGTGCCGACCGAGAAGTGGGCCGGGCCGCTCATGGTGGTCGTGCCGGTGACCTCAAGGCCGTAGCCCGAGAGATTCGCCACGCTCATGATGTTACCGGTGATGTTCACCGCTCCCTTCTGGATGATCTTATTGCGCGAGAAAGGACCGCTGCCGGTGCGGTTGACGGTGATCGCGGTGTCTCCGGTGATCGTGATGTCGCCCCCGACGGCGAGCTGCTCAAAGGTGCCGCGCTTGTTGCCGTCGGCGGTGATCGAAAGGCCGCCGGCGACGAGGATGGTGCCGGCGTAGTTGCCGACGTTGATCGTGCCGAGGCCCGACTTATTGATGACGTCGGAAGCGATCGACGGCGAGGCGTCAGACAGGTTGACCGTGAGCAGCGGGTTCAGGACGTTGACGTTCCAGACGGACGGCAAGGTGGCGATGCCGTTGATCGTGAGCGAGGAGGTCGCGTTCGAGGTCGAAGCGAAGAGCGTGTCGCCCAGGAAGGTGACGGCGTTGCCGACCGTCCACGTGCCCGTGGTGATGAGTCGGGTGTTGGCCGCCATGGTGAACCCGGCGGTGCCGAGCGGACCGGAGGCGACGGCGCCGGCGAGCGGATTGCTGTTGCCACCGATGGCGAGACCGCCGGCGGTGACGTTCACGCCGCCCGCGAAGGTGCTGGCGCCGGAGAGCTGGAGCACGCCGTTGCCGGACTTGACGATGCCGCCGTTCTGGATGACCGAGACGATATTCAGCGAAGGCTGCAGAGGGGCGAGCGAGACGCCGTTGGCGACATGCGCACCGATGACGAACGCCGCCGCGGGCTGGGCGGCGAGATCGAGGTTACCGTTGGCGAGCGAGGGAACGGCGCTCGGATCGATGCTGGTGACGGTCAGCCCGCCCGAAAGCGTGGTGGTGCCGGTCAGGTTGAGGGTCGCGCCGCCGCCGTTATTGCGGACGGTGATGGAAGTGAACGCGTTGGCCTGGTTGGCCAGATTGAGCGTGGAGCCGCCGCCGACCGTGAGGGACTGGGCAGGGATGATGCCTCCGAGGGTCTGGGTGAAGGTTCCTTCGACCAGTTCCAGTCCGCCGGTACCGAGGACGCCAGTGGCTCCGAGGACGCGCGCGCCTCCGTTGATGACGGTGCCACCGGTGTAGGTGTTGACCGCATTAAGGGTGACGATCGAGGTGCCGCCCTGCTTGTCGCCCGCCGTCAGGATGAGGCGGACCGGTCCGGTCGCGGAGTTATCCACGATCGGGGCGTTCACGAGCACGGAACGGTTGTCGGTCCCGAAGTGGTTATGGAAGAAGTAGAGGTCGGCCGGTGAACCCACGGTGCCCGCGGTGATCGTGCCGTTCTTGAACTCGACAAGGGAGTTGCCGTTGTTCGGCGAGACCATGAGGCCGCCGCCGGCGAGACGCAGGCTGAAGCCGGCGAGGTCGAAGGTGTTCGTCGCGCCGTTGTTGCCGTTCTGGAGATTCAGAGTATTGACGACGACGTTCTCGATGAAAGTCGTGACCGTCGTGCCGCCGAGCTGCATGCGGACATTGTCCGTGGCCGAGGGGCCCGAGAGCAGGCCTTCGCCGGAGTAACCGCTGACGCCTGGCTGGCCGAGACCGGCGACGCCATTCGGGCCGTAGGTAGCCCAATCACGATCGACCACGGCCCACGGACCGATGAGGTTATTGGTCAGCGTCGGGGCGGTGTCGAACTTCGCGCTGACGGCGTTGAGCTGGCCGAAGCCGCCGAGGTTATTGAAGCGCAGGGTAGCCGCCGAGCCCAGCGGGCGGGACAGGCTAGTGAACAGGATATTCGCGGAAGCCACGCCCCAGCCGCCGTTGTTGAGGTTGATCTGGTTGATACCCTCGACGAGGGTCACGGCACCGAAGCGCTCGGTGACATCGGTCGACACTCGACCGTTCAGGAGGATTTCGGAGGCGCGCAGGGTGATCGGAGCCGTATCGCTGAAGCGATTAGCGACATAATAAAGCGAGCCGGTATCGTTGATGGCGGTGAGGCGCCCGCGGGAAACGTCGAAGGAGGACGTGCCGAGCACGCTGCCAGTATCGACGACGTTCAAGAAACCGATGACCGTGGTCGGACCCGTATAAGTCTGCGGGAAGTTGAAGGTCGTCGTGCCGCCGCTACCGACCTTGGCCAAGGCGATGTCCCCCGAGATGATGCCGTTGAACTGGGCGTTCGCGTTGATGGCCAGGGTGGCCTGCGTGCCCGCCGTATTGACGACGGAGCCGCCGCGGGCGTTCGTCCGCGAGTCAGAGTCGTTGGCGTAGAGGCTGCCGAGATACTGGACGCCGCCGTTGAGGTCGACCGTGGCGCCGTTGTTCACGCCGAGGCCGTTGCCATACCAGAGGGTGTTGGTGGCGCCCGCCGCCAGACGCAGTGTGCCGGCGTTGATGGTGGTATTGCCGCTGACGAACTGAGGCGATTCAAGGAAGAGCTGACCGGCCAGGGCCTTGGTCATCCCATTGGTGCCGGTCATGGACGAGGTCACCGTGAGGGCCTGGCTCGAAGCCACGTGGAAGATCGCTTCCGCGCCGCCGAAGGCGACGATCGGGACGGCCAGGGTCGAGCCCGTGCCAGTGCCGTTGGCGAGGATGGCGCCGCTGGTGATCGTCAGAGTGGCCGGATTGAGACCGCCGAGACCGCCGACGGAGAGGACCTGCGAGGCTTCGCTGGTCAGCGCCAAGGCGTTGATGGACTGGGCGCCCGTGAGCGAATTGGCCTTGAGGCGGGTGGCCTGGTAGGTGGCCGTACCAGAGGCCGAGAGGATGTTCTGGGCCGAAGAGAAGCCCGTGAAGGCGACGATACCGTTGGTCGCATTATAGGTCGAGAAGCTGTCACCATTGACGGTGACGCGCGTGATGAGACCGTTCGACTGTCCCGGGGCGGTCGCGAAGGTGATCCGGTTGGTCGCGGTACCGAAAGTTCCGGTGACATTGAGCGTGCCAGCACCGGCAGTGCCAAGGGAGGCGAAGGTCAGACGCTGCTCGCCGCCGCCGCCCATGATGAGGGTGCTGCCGCCCGTATTCAGGGACAAAGCGGCCGAAGTGGCGTGGGTGGTCTGCGTCGTGGCCGAGAACGCCTGTCCGGTGCCGGCGGCGGTCGCGTTAGCGCTGATGACGAACTTGGTGCCATCGGTGATCGAGACGATCGTCGCGCCGACCGGGATGTTCGCACCGGTCACCACCATGCCCGGCTGAAGGCCCGCGGTGCTGGCGACGGTGACGGTGGCATTGGCGTTGACGGTGGAACCACCGGTGAGGGCCTGTGTCACGACCGCGGCCGCGTTCGGGATGGCTTCCAGCACGCCGCCGCGCAGGTCGAGAGCGCGGTTGGTGGTGCCGAGACGGTTCATCGTGTTCGTCGTCGAGTTGTCGAGGACGAGCTTACCGTCCTGGAACACGATCACGCTGCGGAGGGAATTACCCAAGGTACCGGCGCCGATGACGTTCGTGGTGCCGCGATAGATGCGGTAATGGTTGTCGACGAAGGCATTGACCCCGGAGACGTTGACGACGTTGTCGTCGACCTGGTTGATATGGAAACGATCGGAGGGCGTGGCGCTGGTGTTATCGGCGTTGCCGGTGATATTGATCGTGCCCTTGCCGAGCAGGTAGAGGAAGATGTTCCGGTTGCCCCCCGTATCCATGTTGGTCCGGATGTTCCCGACGGTCAGGGCGGCATTGAGGTCGGCGCCGATACCGTAGTAGCGGTTGACGTTGTCAGCCGAGCCTCGCGGATTGGCGAGGTTGAGCTGGCCGGTGAGGACGTTCGTGCCCGAGACCGAACGGATCGCGCCAGCGCTGTCGATACCACTGATATTGGCCCAATCGCCGGTGCTGGTCAGGTCGACCGCGTTGGCGAGGGTGACGCCGCCGGTGAGTTCGAGGGCGGCGGTCATGCCGCCGATGTTCAAGGTGCCGGAAGTCAGCTGATTAGCAGCGGAAGCGCGGACCACACCCATGTTGATGTTGAGCGCACCGGTCCAACCGGTGTTGTCGGCGCCGAGCACCAAGGTGCCGGTGGCCTGCTTCGTGAGCGAGGCGGCCGCACCGCCGGTGCGTTCAAACGCCGTGGTGAGCGTGGCGGTCTTGCCGGCCGCGACTTCGATCTGACGGGTGTCGGTAGTGTTACCGAAGACGATCGCACGACCGAAGGAGAGGTCTTCGGTGAAACGCAGGGTGGACGTGCCGCCCGAGGCGGGGGTCAAGACGACCTTGTTGGCGGCGTTGCCGAGCTGGCCTTCGGCCGTGAGCGAGAGCACGCCGCGCTGGACGTTGACGTTGCCCGTGAAGTCGTTGGTGACGTCGCCGAGCACGAGGGTACCGTTACCCGTCTTGGTCAGGCCGGCGCCGGAAACCTTGCCGGTGAGCGTGAGGCCTTGGGTCAGGTTATGGAGGGAGGCGCCCGAAACAGAGAAGACCGCGTTATTCGAGACCGTGAGGGCCTGGCTGGTCAGCAGTCCGTAGGCGTTGTTGTTGGTCAGCGTGAGACCGAGGCCGAGGTTCGAGATGACCCCCGTGGAGATGGTCTTATTGATGGCCTGGTTCAGCGGCAGCGTGCCGCCGGCGCGGCCCACGGTGATATTCGGGATGATGCCGGCGTCGAACTGGACCAGTCCGGGGAGGGAGATGGTCTCCGCCACGGCCGAACCGTCGCCGTCCGCGAGGAGGGAAAGCGCGGCCGTGTTACCGAGCGCGGTGGCGTTGAAGTTACCCGTGTAGCCGGAGGCGTTGAAGATGAGCTGACCGAGTCCTTGGACCTGGAAGGAATTGATCGAAGCGATATTCGGGATCTGGCCGAGCATCGCGACGACGAGATACGGGCTGTCGATGCGGACCGGGGCGACGCCGCCGGTCTCACCGATGGTGAGGGAACCGTTGAGCGTGAGGGTGCGGCGGGTGGTGCCGGTATTGTTGAAGGTCGGTAGGCCGGCGAAGGTGAGGTCGTTGCCGACCGCGCGATCGTTGTTGTCGACGAAGAGCGTCGTGCCGGCCGCGAAGCTGGCGGAACCGGCGCCGAGCGGGCCGGACGCGAGGCCGTTGCCGCCCTGCTGGGGGATGCTATTATTGGCGAGCACGATGCCACCTGAGGTGACCGTCAGACCGCCGGTGAAGGAATTCTGGCCGCCGAGCTGGAGGAGACCGTTCCCGATCTTAGTGACCGAGACACCGAGTCCGATGATATTGGCGCCGACGGCGAGCGTCGGGGTGAGTTCGGCGTAGACGCCGACCTGGCCGGGCAGACGGATGCTACCGATGTCGAAGACGTTGTTGCCGGCCGCCAGGGACAGGCTGCCTTCGTTGATGGCGGAGATGATGCGTCCGTTGCTGGAGGTGGCCGTGACGGGGGTCAGGGACGTGAGACGGAGGAAGCTATTGGCACCGATACCGACGAAGGAGAGGTTGTTGGAGGTGTATTCACCGCCGACGTTATTGAACGTGAGGCTGTTGAGCGTGTTGGTCGTCAGCGTCGGGAACGTCACGCGGCCCGAGCCGTTGATCGTGAGGTCGTTGGTGGCGTCGATCGCACCCTGGGAGAGGACATTGAGGTGCGCGAAGGCGCCGGAGTGGCCGCCGTTCACGGTCACGCCGCCGGCCGGGAGCACGATCGTCCCGTTGGCGGTGGCGGTGAGGGTCATCACGCCCTGATTGAGGACGGTGCCACCGGTGAAGGTATTGGCGGCCGTGAGGGTCATGACGCCGTCGCCCGACTTGACGAGGCGCACCGTGTTACCGGCACCATTGTTGGCGATGACCGAGTTGATGACGAACTCACTATTGCCGACCGTCCAGGTCTGGGCGGTCTGGGTAGAGACGGCGGGACGGGAGATCGTGACCTGCGTGGCGCTGTCGACGGAGACGACGAACGCGCCGACCGGGATACCCGTACCGGAGATGGTCATGCCGGGTCCGATGCCCACGGTGGAATTCATCGTGACAGCGGTGGAATTGACCGTTGTGGCGCCAGCAAAAGGAGAACCTGCGGTGAGGGTCTGGTTATTGCCGGACGCGGTCGCGGCGGTGCTCAAGGTCACCTGCGTGTCGGAGTCCACCGATAGGACGGTCGTGCCGGCGATGAAGTTGCCATTGGTGACCGTCATGCCCGGACGCAGACCAAACGCGTTGATGCCGACCACGATGGCTGACCCCGAGGTGATGTTCGTGAAATTACCGTTTCCGGTATTATTCCCGAAGGTCGGATTACCCCTGGCCTGATTGAAGATGACGAGTTCGCGGACGCCGGAGACTTCGTTACCGCCGGCGGTGAGCACGCCGCGGTTGGTCAGGTTACCGATGATGCCGTCGAAAGCGTCATTGCTGCGAAGCAGGCCGCCATACTGGAGGTTCAGGACGTCGGTGGGAGCGGCGAAGGTGACTCGATTCGAAGCACGACCCGCGAGTTTGAGCACCGCGGCGGTAGCGCCGCCGCCCGGGAGCGCGGTGGTCGTGTCCAGCACGGCCACGAGCTGCGTGTTCTTGTTGCTGCCGAAATTGCTGTCGTAGGCGCCAAAGCCGCCCTGCCCCACCACGCCCACGCCGTTGATCGGATCATAGGCGGCATAGTCGTTCCAGTTTGCGATCGCCCAGGCACCGAGGATGCCATTGGGCTGGGAAGCGAGACCGGCGTCGAAGACGATGCGGGCGGCCGAACCAGGCTGGCCGATGTTGCTGCCGGTGAAGTTGACGGTGGTGCCGGCCGCGCGCGTGAGCGACGGGAAGCTGAGGGAGGTGGTGACGAAGTCGCCGCCGCCGCTGTTGGCGGTGAGGGTGTTGCCGCCTTGGGCGATCGTCAGGGCGCCGAAACGCTCGCCGACGTCTTCGCGGGCGATACCCGAGTAAATGAGGATGCCGCCGCGCATGCTGACGGGGGCGCTGTCGCTGACGCGGTTGTTATTGATCCGCTTGACGGAGCCGTTGGTATCGATCGTGAGCGTCGCGTAGTTCAGGATCAGCTCGGAGGTATTGAGGAGCGAGCCATCATCTCGGAGCGTGTTGCTGCCGCCGAGGAAAGCGGTGACGCCGCCATGGCCGAGCGCGCCGGTCATGGTGAACGTAAAGCCGCCGACTCGTCCGAAATTAACGCCTGCACCGGAGGTCGTGCCATGGAAATTAGCGTCAGCTCCGGGCAGATTCGTCACGAGCGTGCCGTTGCCCGTCGAGCTCGTGATGAGGCCACCGCCGTCGGTTTCTCCGCCATTCTGGAGATAGCCCACGAACTGGGTGAAGCCGTTGAGGTCGAAAGTACCGCCGTTAGAGTGCAAGAAATACTGCTGTCCGGCGCCATAGATGGCGTTGTTGAGGCCCAGTCGGACGGTGCCGTTCGAGATATTGGTCCAGCCGCTGTAGTATTGGCGATTGTTGAGCAGCAGGGTTCCCGCGCCCATCTTCATGAAGTTCGATCCCGCGATGATCTGGCCGGTCAAGTCGACGGTCACGCCGTCCATGACCTGGAAGGAGCCGGCGTTAGGCGAGGCGACGGAACCGAGTTCAAGTCGGGGGATCGACAGCGTGTGGGTGACGGCCGTCGAACCGGCGGCGCGTCCGAAGAGGAGGTTGCCGGAGGTGAGCGAAAGCGTCGAGAACTGCGGACCCGAGATGTCGCGCGCGGTCTCGTCGGACACGGCGAGCGCGTTCAGGGTCGAACGCATCGCGGTGAGATCGTCGCCGGTCGAGGCCGAGGTGATCTTGGCGGTCGAGGTCGCGACGAGGGCGGCGTCGGCCAGCGTGGTGGCCGCGGAGTAGTTCGCGAAGGCGACGACGGAAGTACCAGCGGCAGGGGTGGCGGTGAAATTCTGGTTCGCGGCGGTGGCCGTGGCGTTGGCGCTGAGCACGAAGGCCGTTCCATTGACATTGATGGAGGCGATGGTCGTGCCGACGGGGATATTGGCTCCGTTGACGCGCATACCGACGACGAGACCGGCGGTGCTGGCCACGGTGACATTCGGGCTAGCGTTGGTGGTCGCTCCGGAGAGCAGGTTGACGGTTCCGGAATAGGTGGCGAAATCATCGCCCGCGATGCCGATGCGGCCTTCGACCCCGCCCACGAAGTTGGGATGGATCGGAGCGTCGGTGAAACGCACCTGATTGCCGACGCCGAGGCCGGAGATACCGTAAAGATCGAGGACGCCGTTGTTGTTGAGGTAGGCGATGGACGTGAACGACAGCACGTTAGGACCGGTGCCCGACATCAGGATACGGCCCGCGCCTTCGCGGATCTGGAGGGGACCGGCGTTCTCCGTGGTGCCGGCGTTATTGCCGATCAGGCGGAAGAGGCCGTTGTTCTCGAGGGCCACCGCGCGACCGGGAATACGGCCACCGGCGACGTTCTGGGCGGTGTTATCGAGGGTGAATTCGCCCTTGTTGCGGACGAAGATACCGTTGGGGTTCGTGTTGCCGACGGAAAGGAACGTGCCCGCGCCGCTGACGACGGCGATGCCGCGGTCCATGCGGAGCTGACCCCCGAAGGTGTTGGCGGCGGTGAAATTGAGCGTGCCGGTGCCACGATGATAGAGCGAGCTGGCGGTCGCGGTGCTGCCGTTGACGATGGGCGAGGCAAAATTCGTGACCCCGGAACCCATGTAAACCAAGATGCGGTTGTTAGTGTCGTGGGAAAGGTTGACGCCGCCCTGGAAGGTCAGCGAGTTACCTGCACCGGAGATGTCGTTGAAGAAGTAGCGGTTACCGTTATAGTTCAGGAGGTTACCGCTGACTTCGACCGAGGCGCTGCCGACGAACTTGGTGTGCTCACCATTGAGGAGAACCTGGTTGGTGATCTTATTGGCGCCGGTCAGGGCGATGCCCTCGCCGCGCACGGTGCCGCCTTCGAGCTGAAGGGTGCCCGTACCGAGGGCGCCGGCCTTGGCGAGACGCAGGTCACCCTGGTAAAGGATAATGCCGCCAGTGAAGGTGTTGATCGCGCCACCGTTCAGCTCGAAAATAGAACTGTTGGGAATCGAGATATTGAGGCGGGACGGTCCGTTGGCCGGCGAATTCGCGATCTGACCGTTCCAGACGGTCTTCGCGCCCTGGCCACGGATGGCGAGCATGCGCGTGTTGGTGTCGTTCTGCCAGTTGACGTAGTTGCCGTTGATCGTCAGGACCGATCCGTTTTCGAGGTTGTTCGTGAACGTACTGTCATTGCCACCGGCGAATTTGTAGACGTTGGCGTTTACGGTGATCGGATAGATGCCCGAGAAACCGGCGCTCGCGTTGTTATTGATGATGATCGGCTGGGTGACGGTCAGGCCCGCCGGATCCGCCGCGAAGATGGACCCGTTGGCCAGGAGAATGCCGCCGAAGACGACTTCGCCACCCGCGGTCAGCGAGCGATTGGCGCTGACCGTGAAGGTGGTGGTGTTGGCGCCGCCCGTGACCCCGGTGACGGTGTCACCGTAGGCGAAACCGTAGCCGCTGACGTAGGTGCCGACCTTGAGGCCAGCCGTGGTGCCCGACGTGAGCGTGACGGTAGCGGTGTTCGAGGAGGCCGCGGTCGTGCCGCCAGCGCTGGCCTGGAGCCCCATCGCGGCCGCCGAGACGAAACCGAGGGAACCACCGTCGATGCGGGTCGCACCGGTGTAGGTGTTGGCTCCGGACAGCACCCAGACGCCTTGGTCAGCCTTGTAGACGCGGAGCGCCTGCGTGGCGTTAGAGTCGGCGAGGACGGACGAAACGGTATTAAGGTCGGTATTGACGCCGCGCAGCTCCAGCATGCGGTTGTTGGTCGAGGTCAAGGCCGTGAGGCCGTTGGTCGAACTGGTGTTGACGACGTTCGTCAGGGTCAACGGACCCGAACCGCTGGCCTCGATACGACGGGAACCCGTCGTGCCGGCGAGGTAGATCGCACGGGTCGCGATTTCACCCGGACCAGCATAGGTCAGGGTGACGGTATTACCGCCGCCCGGATTACCGAGCTCGAGCCAGCCGCCGGACACATTGGTACCAAGGGACGAGGACGTGGCGCCGTCAGCGCCGATCGACGAGACGACGAGCTGCTCGTTACGCAGGATCGTGTTACCCGAGTAGGTGTTGGCGTTGCCCAGGATGAGCGGGCCCCCGCCCTGCTTGGCGATATTACCCGCGCCGGAGATGACGCCGGAGATGGTCGCGAAGTCCAGGCCGGTAAAACCATTGTCGCCGACGCTGATGTCGCGCCAACCGGCGCCACTGAAGGTGAGCGCACCGGTGCCGAAAACGAGATTAGCCGCACCCGAAGCTGTCGCAGTCAATGCGGGGTTTGCCGCAACCGTGAAGACGAAAGTCGTGCCATTGGTGATGGAGGCGACAGTGGCTCCACCGGGGATACCCGTACCCGCGACCGACATGCCCACCACGAGCCCAGCGGTGGTGCTAATCGTGACGTTATTGGTACCGGTCGTCGTGGTGCCCTGGCCGACGCCTTGGTTGAGGTTGAACTGATTACCAGTGTTGAAACTCGTGACGTAGGTATTGGGCAGAATGCCCGGGCCACTCACCAACTGACCGACCGAGACGGCGGCAAGGTTCTGACCAGCAGAGAGCGTCTGGGTGCCGCCGCTGACAATGGAGGCAGTGAGACCGGTCACCTGGACGTTCGGACGAATCTCGAAATTACCACGGACCTCGACCTCGGCCAGGGAGTTTCCGGAGTTGAGCGAGAGCGTGGCACCCTTCAAGAAGCTGGCGCTGCCATCGGCATTACCCCAGACGAGGTTCTGCCCCGTCCAGTCGACGACGAGCTTGGTGCGGTCGGCGGCGAAACCGGCGAAACCGGTATTGGGTCCAGCCTGCCACTGATCGGCGCCCGCACCAATGGCGCGGTCAAAGGTGCCGGACGACTGGAAGAAAGAGCCACCGGCCCAGTCCTGCGCGAACTGCAGATTGGAAGTGGCCGGCAACGAGGCGCCGTCGATCGCGATGAGCGCGCCACCCTGGATGATGGTCGGCCCAGTGTAAGCGTTGTTCTGGTTACCCAGCGTCCAGTAAGCACCGTAACCCGAGCGAGAGACCGTCAGGGCGCCGCCGTTGGGATTATCGACGAGGCGGAGATTGATCTGGTTATCACCATTGGAATTACCGCCGAGGTTCAGCGTGCGCCCACCGGTGCCGAGGTAGGCGATATCACCCGTGTTCGAGAAAACGAGCGCGGCCTGATTATCATTACGGCCCATGATATTGAAGCCGTAAGTACCGTAAGACTCGATCGTGGCGTTGCCGGCCAAGGTGAAGAGACGATCGATCGCGACGGAAGGCGTCTGGGTCGCCTGGAAGATGTTGACGTCGCGGTTATTGTCGTAGGTCTTGGCCGAGTTACCCGTATAGAGCAAGGTGCCACCATCGAAGATGAGTGAACCGGCGTTGTTGGCGACGTCGCCGCGACCGATGGAAGAGACTTGGCCGATGTTGGCGAGGGAGGTGACGGCCAAGGTGCCGCCACGGATGACGGTGGCGCCGGTGTAGTCATTCAGGCCGGTGAGGGACTGGGTGCCGCTGCCGTTCTTGACGATGGTGATAGCGCCGGCGGTCTGGTTGATCAGGCCGTTGAAGGTGCCGTTGCCGTTGCCGTTACCAAGGCTGAGGATCGACGGGGCAGCGTTGGTGTTGACGACGGTGCCCGTGCCGGCGAGCGCGCCGATGAGGACGCGCGGGGCGGCCACATGGGTGTTCCAAACGGAGACGGAAGCGCCGGCGGCGTTCAGGTCGAGGGTCGTGGCCTGGCGGAGATTGACGTTGGAATTGGAACCGAGCGCCGCAGTCGCGCCGGCCAGCTGGACGCTACCCTGATTGATATTGGTAGTACCGGTGTAAGTGTTGGCGCCGGTGATGACGAGGAGACCCGTGCCGGCCTTGGTGAGCGAACCCGCGCCACCCGAGATCAAGGAGCTGATGGTCAACGCGTTAGCGGGCGTCGTGCCATTGGTCGTCACGATGACTTCCGTGGCGGAAGCCCCGAGGGTGCCTCCGGTGATTGTCGCCGCGCCGGTGCTGTTATTAAAGAGCACACCTCCGGTACCGATGGTCAGGAGGCCGCCAAGCGTCAGGGTCTGAGCTCCGACGAGCTTGAGGGAATTGATAGACTCCGCACCCGTGACACCGAGGGTGGCGGTGGAGACATAGTTGGCAGTGCCCAGGAGACCCGAGGCCGCCAGCGCGGTATAAGAAGAGAGGGCGGCCGGGGTGGCGCCACTAGCGAGCCAGTCGGTTCCACCGAAGGTGGCCCAACCGCCGACGATGCCGTTGGACCCGGTCGGACCGGCCGTGAAGGCGAAGGTCCCGCCGGTGACCGTCGAGAGATCAAGGGTGGCGCCCGCCGAGCGGGTGCCGAGGGAAGCGAAGGTCAGCACCGCAGAACCACCGGAAGCAGCGACGGACTGAACGGAACCATGGCCGGCCGTAGGCGTGAGGGCTCCGACGGCCTCCGAGTTCACCGTGCCCAAAGCGCCTTCGTAACGCAGGACACCACCTGCGGCGTAGCTGAAGGGATCGACATTGAAGATGACGGCGGCGTTCGGCAGGATATCGCGGTCGGTAGTGCCTTCGCGGAGCTTGAGCACACCGTCGGAAACGGTGGTCGTGCCGGTCAGGGAAAGGGCATTATCGGCGGAGGGCGCGTACACCCAGGTGCCCGTGCCCATCTTCTGCAGGCTGGTGATATTGGTGCCGCTGTTATTCAGGATGACCGAGGTGATGACGTTATCGGCCGTGTTCGTGCCGCCGAGGCGGAAGGTCTTCGCGGCCGCGCCGGAAGTGATCGGGCCGGAAACCGTCAGCGGGCCGGTGCCGTTGGCGACGAGCATCGGGATGGAGTTAGCCCGAACTCCGAAGAGATTGAGGCCGGTCGAAAGAGTGGCGGCAGGACCAGCATAGACCAAGGTGCCGGGACGATCGTTGCTACCGTCATTACCCCCGAGACGGATTTCCGTCGCAGCACCGAAGGCGCCCACACCGGCGACCTCCAAAGTGCCCTGCAGGATATTGAAAACTCCCCTCAGGTTGCCCGCCGTTCCTTGGAGCGTGAGGTAGCCGGTGCCTTCCTTTTGGAAGCTGTGTGCGATGGTACCGGTCTGGAGGACGCTGCCGGTGACGAGGGTGTCGCCATTGCCGTAAAGGCGTAAGACGCGGGCGGTGCCGTCGCCCTGACCCCAAAGGTTGGCGTTGAGCGTCAGGAGACCGTTACCTTCATTGCCGATACGGGCTTCATTAGCGCCACCGCCGCCGATGAGGTTGTTGAGGCCGGTGAAAGAGGCGCCGAAACCGTTACGGCTGTTGAGGACGATGCCCGTGTTGCCGCGGTTCGCGTTGAGGTCGCCGAACTGGAAGACGCCCCCGACGGCGGCGCTGCTCAGACCGTGGTCGACGAAGATCCTACCGTTGGTGTTGTCGCGGACGAAGACGTCCTTCTGGGCGAAGCTGTTGAGGACGTCACCGCGGACTTCGAGCGTGCCGTTGTTGATGTCGATCGCCAGGCGACCGGTGTTCAGGCCGAGCGCGCCGGCGGTGGCGACGCGGACAGTGCCGTTATCGATACGGATGCCGGAGGTGAAGGAGTTCTGATCGTTCTGCAGCCACAGGGTCGTGCCGTAGATCATGCCGGTCTTGATGACACGGTCCTGCGAGTAGTCGTGATTATTGATCCGACCGGAGATGACGGTGTTACCGCCACCGAAGAAGACCAAGGCGTTGCCGGCACCGAAGTGCACGTCGCCCGCGAGGGTGGTGACGCCGGCAACGGAGGTGAAGCGAGACTCCTGGATGGCGCTGCCGAGACCGACGGTACCGGTGAACGTGTTATTGCCGACGGAGATGAGCGTGCCGGCACCGTTGTAAGTGCCCGGCCCACGACCGCTCGCGCTGATGACACGATTGAAGGTGATGCCATTGACGGCGTCCGGAGCCTGCACGACGAGCGAACCGCCGCTGAAACCAGGATTACCCGTGCCGGCCACGCCGGTGACGGCGATGGGGCGAATACCCGCGCCCAGCTGGGCCGCAGCCGTGACGACGAGCGCGCCACCCTTGACGAAGATCCCGCCATCCAGCGTGTTCGTGGCGTTGGTCAGCACCAGCGTGCCGTTACCCGTCTTGACGAGGCCCGAAGTGCCGGCGAGCTGCGAGTCGATCGTCACGCGCGCACCGAGGTCGACGCGCAGCGTGGGCGCATTGATGCCGACCGGCGTGGCGAGCGTGAGGCGCGAACCCGTCAGCTTGTAATCATTGCGCGTGGCGAAGTTGACGCCGGTGAAGACCAGCCCGCCGACCGTGATGTCTTCGCCGAGCGTGACTTCCGCTCCCGTGCCCGTGAAATAAGCGATATCATTAGCCGTGGCCGCGAAATCCGTGGCCGCAGTCGTACCCGTGATCGAAGTGCCGGAACCGGCGTTGACCCACATGGGACTTCCCGAGTTCAACCAGGTGCCAGGACCGCCGGTGCCGGGCGCAGTATCATTGGTGTCCCAGAAGATGTTCGCGGCCTTGGCAGGCTTGGGTGTGCCGACGGCGAGGAGCGCCGCAGCGACCATCAAGGACGCACGCGAGAAGAGGGGACGAGACTTCGAACTTTTCATTAGAATAGAATTTGGGGAGGCCACTGGGGAGTGGCATCAATTGGGGATGAGTAAATCTTGGGGTGAACACCCCATCGGCACAATCGAATTTGTCCCTTTTTCGCCTCGAATGGGTGAAAATCCTGCTTAGCGATCAGGGTT
>JACCDP010753464.1_pt1 | contig 24930 bp, 22 predicted proteins | sample 7445841 | NCBI WGS metagenome assembly JACCDP01 (sample SAMN15323441, study PRJNA562643) | freshwater metagenome | isolation source: river surface water | place: USA:Blue River Watershed | collected 2017-08-17
GCAGTGCGACCCCACTCAAGCTTGGAATACCAAACGCCGCTGGAGTTTGTGTCGCAGTGGAAATCTGAATCAACAACCGGAGCCAGCGTTTCTAGATGAAATTGGCTCGAGGAAACCAGACAGGTCACGGTCTTTTTGAATAAAAAATTTCGGGAAGCTTGCCGTTTTTGTGCACAGGCTCTCGCAGTCCGATCGGCGTTGGCGAGACCCGCACCGGATCGGTGCAGGTTTGCACTTTGGTGTGTGTGTTTGATCTAGCTTGGCGCACAAAAGTAGTTCAGTAAAACCAGTCCATTCTGTATTCAAGCCAGTTCATTGTTGGCACGCTTGTTGCTCCCATTAGAAGAGTTGTGACTGACCTTGCGGTGCCCGCTTGGTCAGGCGTTAGGTAATCGAACCTTTGACTTCCTCACCCTGGAGACCAGCATGAAAAACAACCGTCGTAAGTTTCTATCCGCTGGCGCAAGCGCCGGCGTTGCCTCTGCGGGCCTTGCATTTCCCATGATTGCCAAGGCGCAGCAGACCTTTAACTGGAAGATGACCAGTGCCTATCCCAAGGGCTCACCCTTTTATATGGAGGGCCCCGGTAGCGCCACCGATCTTGCCAAGCGCATCGCCGATATGTCAGGCGGTAGGCTGCGCATCCAGGTCTTCGGTGCGGGCGAACTGATCCCCGCCTTTGAAGGATTCGATGCCGTGCGTGCAGGAACGGTCGAGATGAACCACGCGAACAGCTATTTCTGGACTGGCAAAACATTCGCAGCCCAGTACTTCACGGCTGTCCCTTTTGGCCTGAATTTTCAGGGCATGAATGGCTGGCTCTACGACGGTGGCGGCATCGGGCTTTGGCATGAGACCTATGACCCCTTTGGCATGCTCGCATTTCCCTGTGGCAATACCGGCGTGCAGATGACAGGCTGGTTTAAAAAGGAAATCAAAACCGTAGCCGATCTGAAGGGCTTAAAGATGCGCATCCCTGGACTTGCCGGCAAGGTTTACGCGAGCCTGGGTGTGGACGTGAAGGTCTTGCCAGGTGGAGAGATTTTCCCTGCGCTTGAGCGCGGCGTGATTGATGCGGCAGAGTTTGTTGGTCCATTTCAGGATCGTAGGCTTGGTCTGCACAAAGCGGCGAAATATTACTACACCAGCGGCTGGCATGAGCCCGCAACAGTCTCTGAGCTACTGATCAATAAGGCTGCATGGCAAAAGCTGCCCAAAGACCTGCAGGCGGTCGTGGAAAATGCCTGTGCGGCCACCAATGTGATCAGTGAAGGTTGGTGTCAGCGCAATAACGCCGAGGCGATGAATGACCTGATCCAGAACCAGAAAGTCAACGCCAAGCCATTGCCGGATTCTGTGATTAAGGCGTTGCGCGAAGAGACCAAAAAGGTGCTCGCCGAAAACGTAGCCAAAGATCCGATGACCAAGAAGGTGCATGAGTCTTACATGGCGTTTAAGTCTAAGTACGACGCTTGGTCGGCCTACAGCGAGCTGCCGTATCACACCAAGGTGCGCGGCTAGTCAACCATCATCACTTTAAGGACGGATTCATCATGAGCCGGGCAATGGCGGGATTGGTATTGCGCATCGAGTGGCTGATTGATCGCATCGGGCAGGCGGCATCCATGCTTGCCCTGGCGATCATTGTGCTGATGGCCTGCAATGTGCTGCTGCGCTACTCGATGAGCCTGGGCACTGTCTGGGCCCAGGAACTCGAGTGGCATCTGCTGGCAGTACTCATTTTGTTTGGCATGAGCTATTCGCTGCAGCGTGGGGATAACGTTCGGGTGGATATTTTCTACTCGAAATATTCCCCCGCCACCCGGCGTATCGTGGATATCGTTTCCGCGGTGCTAACGATCGCGATTGCGATCGTGATGATTTTTCTGACCTGGAAATATGTCGCCCAGTCCTTTGCGATTGATGAAATGTCGCCCGATCCGGGCGGGATTCCCTATCGCTGGGGAGTCAAGGCGCTTTTGCCGATCGGCTTTGGCCTGCTGCTGCTGCAGGCCATCGGTGAGCTGCTGCGGCTGATCTTTAAGTCCGGTGTTGGTGAGACGGGAGAGACTCATGCCGAGTTTTGAGATTCTTGCCATCCTGATGCTGGTGGCATTTTTTGGAATGCTTTTAGTTGGCATTCCGGTGGCCATTAGCATTGCAGCGGTGGGGTTTGTGTTTGGCGGCCTTGGCTTTGGTACCACGCTTTTTAACCTCTTGCCGGCGCGCATGTTTGGTGTGGCCAGCGGCTATCAGTGGCTGGCGATCCCGCTTTTTGTATTCATGGGTGTGATGCTGGAAAAGTCGCGGCTTGCCGATGACCTGCTGGATGTCATGGGGCACTTGGCAGGCGGCGTGCGTGGCGGCATGGGTGTGGGCATCATTTTGTTTGGTGTCCTGATGGGCGCCACCACCGGTATCGTGGGTGCGACCGTGATCACGCTGGGCTTGCTGACTCTGCCGACACTCATTCGTCGCGGATATAACAAGTCTATTGCATGCGGCGCGATCTGCGCATCGGGTACTCTCGGCCAGATCATTCCGCCAAGCCTGATCTTGATTCTGCTCTCGGACATCATGCAGCAGTCGGTCGGCACGCTCTTTGCCGCCGCGGTCGGCCCTGGGCTTTTGCTTGCAGCCATCTACATCATCTTCATTCTCGTTCTGGGGTGGCTGAAACCCGACCTGATGCCGGCCATGCCCAAGGAAGAGCGCGATGAAGTCTCACGCAGGCAGCTGTTTGTGCGGTTTTGGAAGGTGGTGGTGCCGCCGATTTTTCTGGTGGTGGCGGTGCTGGGATCGATAATTGGCGGCGTTGCCGCACCCACGGAAGCGGCCTGTATGGGCGCCCTCGGATCGGTGCTAATTACACTGCTCTCAGGGCGTTTAAAGTGGGTCGTGCTACGCGACGTGGCGCGCGACACCACCAAGATCACCGCCATGATGATGTTTATCCTAATGATGGCCCAGGTCTTTGCGCTGGCGTTTCGCGGCCTGCATGGCGAAGACCTGATCAATGACATGTTTGAGTTTCTGCCTGGCGGCGTAAACAGCGACATCTGGTTCATGATGCTCATCATCTTTGTGCTTGGTTTTTTTATCGAATAGATCGAGATCAGCTACATCGCTGTGCCACTCTTTTTGCCGGTGCTGATGTCGCAGGGCGTGGATCCGATTTGGTTGGCCATGCTGATCACAGTGAACCTGCAGTCATCATTTCTAACGCCACCCTTCGGCTGGGCATTGTTTTATCTGAAGGGTGTTGCGCCACCCGGGGTGACCATCGCCGATATTTATAAAGGCGTAGTGCCCTTTGTTTTGATGCAGGCCGTGGCTTTGGCGCTGGTGTTTTTCTACCCGCAGATTGCCCTGTGGCTGCCAAAGGCGATTGGCTGGTAAATTCTTCAAATCGAAACGAACGGAGATGATCGGATGGTAAATTCAGCATTAGGCAGCCGAGGCATGGCTGTTGCCCCGCATAACCTGGCGGCCGAATCGGCAGTGGATGTACTTCGCGATGGCGGCAATGCATTAGAAGCCATGATTGCGGCCGCGGCGACGATTGCGGTGGTCTATCCGCACATGAATTCGATTGGCGGTGATGGCTTTTGGGTGATCAATGGGCCCAAAGGGCAGGCGGGCGGTATCGATGCCAGTGGCGCAAGCGGCATTCGCGCCACTATCGATTGGTATAAAGAGCGCGGCATCGAAGGCAAGATTCCGTTTCGCGGCGGCATTGCGGCATTAACCGTTGCCGGCACCATCTCCGGCTGGGGCAAGGCGTATGCGTTATCCAAAGCTTTGGACGGCAGGATGTCGCTCTCACGCCTTTTATCTGATGCTGTGTATTTCGCAGAGCATGGCGTTCCGGTCACAGCGAGTCAGTTCGTCAGCACCACCGCCAAGCTTGTTGAATTGAAGAATCAACCCGGATTTGCAGAAACCTTCTTGGTCAAAGGCCGCGCACCTGAGCAGGGCAGCTGGTTTAAGCAGCCGCGACTTTCCAAAACATTGGCCACGATCGGCAAAGAGGGCACGGATACCTTTTATCGCGGCAAACTCTCTAAATTAATTGCCAAGGAACTCGCCGCACTTGGAAGTCCGCTGATTGCGTCGGATTTAAACCGACATGATGCGATCTTGGTCGACCCACTCACCACCGCGGTATCGACAGCAGCACCTGCCTATCGCGGTAAGGCGCAGCTTTTTAACATGATGCCGCCATCGCAAGGTTTGGTTTCGCTGATGATTCTGGGGATCATGGATCGGCTGACCAAATGGCATGTGGATCCGGAAGGGACAGATTTCATTCATGCGCAGGTGGAGGCGACCAAGGCGGCATTTAAGGTGCGCGATGCTCATGTGACCGATCGTGCATTCATGAAGCGCACACCTGCATCTTTGCTAGAGCCCGCGTTTTTAGATTCCATGGCCGCGAGCATCGATATGCAACGTGCTGCTCCCTGGGGCGTAAAAACTTCACCTGGCGACACTATTTGGATGGGCGTGACCGATCGCAATGGCATCTCGGTCTCCTTTATTCAGAGCATCTATCACGAGTTCGGTTCGGGATGTGTGCTGCCGGAGTCCGGCATTAACTGGCAAAACCGTGGCTGCAGTTTCTTTTTGAATCCTCAGCATATCAACGGCCTGCAACCGCTTAAAAAACCATTCCATACCTTGAATGCCGGCATGGCCCATTGCCCATCGGGTGCATCCATGGTCTACGGCACCATGGGCGGCGATGGCCAACCGCAAACTCAAGCCACCATATTCACGCGCGCCATGCAGTTTGGTGATCACCCGCAGCTTGCCATTGAGCGGCCGCGCTGGCTCCTGGGTAGAACTTGGGGAGTGCCATCCGATACATTGAAACTGGAGTCGCGTTTCGCACCATCGGTATTTGCAGAACTCAAAGCCCGTGGCCACGATGTTGAATCGCTTAGTGCCTGGGATGAATCCGTGGGTCATGCAGGCATGATTATTCGACACGCTAATGGCTTGCTAGAAGGCGGATTTGATCCGCGATCCAATGGAGCGGCGATCGGGTTTTAAGAACTCGAGGCATCAGATTTAAACCTCAATTGATCGAATTCGTAGCAAATCTAGCTTCGGTCGAATCGATGAATAGGCAAGACTACTGAATTTACGTTGGCTTGAACTTGTGATTGTATGCAGCGCAATAGAGTACAGCCGCGACCTTAGATTTAATTGCTGGGGAATCAGTGGTGGCGATTCAGGGATTCGAACCCCGGACCTGCGGATTATGATGAAAATCGCTCCAATTTTCAATAACAAAATCAATAGGTTACAAGCCTAGAACCCCGCCGTGTAACAAAACGTGTAACGACACTTCGGGGGCTATTTCAGTTTAAAGCAGCTCACATTTGGGCATTTGCGCTTGCGATTGCTACGCCACTGATAGTGCTCGCCGTGTTTGGCTGTCGTAGAGAAATCCAGCTTTAATTAGCTTGATTAAAGACGCTCGACCAGCCAATACAGTGCAACGATTGCAATTGCGATCGATCCCGTCACTACAAATCCCCAGCGATAAAACGAGGTCGCCCGGAGTGTCCATCCAATTGGAAAAAATACAGCAACAATTGCCAGCTGCCCAAGTTCAACTCCGATGTTAAACCCTAGCAACGCGGCGGTAAGTTGGTCTGCTGGGAGGCCAAGATCAGCAAGAACGCTGGCAAATCCAAACCCGTGAATGAGACCAAATATCAGTGCAATCTGCCAACGTAAGTGAATAAATATCTTTGTTAAGTTACCCAGGGCTGCAAAAATGACTGAGGCGGCAATGATAGGTTCGACAAGTCCGTCAGGTGGCGTAATGATGTTGAGTACGGTAAGCCCAAGTGTGATGGAATGAGCCACGGTGAAGGCGGTCACGACAGCCACAACGTTTGCTAGTGCAGGCTTGATATCCCGATGTGGATGCCAATGCCCAAGTTTTGCAGGCGTTTGTAAGAAAACGCACGGGAGCAAGAGACTGACTAGGAACAGGATATGGTCAGCTCCGATCCAGATATGCCAGACCCCCTCAATTAGATAGTTTCCTAGGACAGTAGCAAACCCAGCGGTGGATTGATCCAGAAGATGGGTTGGCCGATCGGGGCTTGCAATAGCACTGATCGTCATATCGTCGGAAAAAGCCTTTATGAGTCCGCGGTGCAGTGCGTCTTGATCGAAGAAGAGGGTATAGCGCAGAGAAAGTGCCTTCGTGCCCGCACCATTAGGGCAATGGATCTGAGCGATTAAGCTAAGGTAGTTTTCTTCGCCGTACGTTGCCGCTGCCCAGTCCGACTCTTCTAACGTGCACAACGCAGAGGACTGTTCGATCTTTAGGCCATGATTTACCCAGCCTGTGATTGCACCCAGTTGTGGCTTGACTTCCCGCCAGCGGATAGCGCCATCTCGATCCTGGTCAAGATCCAATCTCAAGGCGAGATCCCGCAGGGGCACGTCTAGCCGGAGGGTGGGTTTCGTTCCCGAATCTGCTGAGATCGTGATGTAGCTTGTACTGCTCGAGTGGGCCCATGCTATTTCGGTGGATAAAAGTATCGCCAAAATAATTGTGAACAATGCCATTACTCGAGCAAGACCTGTTCGCAATTGATCTGCCAGATTCATCATCGTTTCTTCGGCGGAAGTGCCTGACGTATCTCCGTGATCAGACGATCAAGATCTGGGTCGCGGTAGCCGGTTTCAGATTGCCACTGCAGGAGTGCGGATGCCTGTTCTGGCGATCCACTTCGGATAGCTGCCTCAGCGAATAGAAGCGCATCTGCTGGTTCCCGTTCTGTCTTCCATGCGGTTTGTGCCATCTTGAGTGCTGTTTTGGCATCTTTTTTGATCATAAGCTGGTATTTGATGATTGGACGCTCATTGATCGAATCTCCCCTGGCCTCTTGCTGGCGGAGTCGTTGTTCAAGCTCAGCGATGAGCGACGCCTCTTGGCCGTTTTTTAGACCTTGCGCAGACTGAATTGCTGCAACCAGAAGCGCGTCTGATTTTAGGGTTTGATCATTTAGTCTCCAGGCTTCTGCGTATCTCCCATCACGATTGAGCAGATCAATTAAAGCTACTCGTAGGCCATGGCCGGCTAGCCCCGTCTTAAGATAAGACTCCCAAGCTCTTTTTGCACCGTTTCGGTCGCCTGCGACGCGGAGCGCTTCGCCTCGGTGAAAAGCTAGCCACTCTTGTGCATGCCGCCCTTGATAATCTGGGTGCTTGGATAGTCGATTTAACGCGATGGTCGCGCTCTGGGGGCTACCGGTTCGATAGAGCAAGACCGCATTACAGCCCTCTTGTTCCACCGGGCCAAACCGGTTACCGATTGCCGAGCATTCCTTCCGTGCCTTTGCGATTTCAGCCCTGACCATATAAATCGCGAATCGCCAGGCCCAGAACTCAGGTTGTTGAGGGTCTTTGCCAATCGCCGCATCTAAGTCGTTCAGTGCGCCATCGAAGTCATGTACACCTTGGCGTACCAGGGCGCGAACAAACAGTGTTTGGCTTGGAATTTCCCGCTTCTCCCACCAGGGTTTCAACATGGCTTTGGCGTTTCCCAACCATCGAAGATCCCCCTGCTGAATGGCGGCAAGAATAGCCGCTCTTGCTGAGCCTGTTGCGGTGTCGATGTTTTGGGGATCACGGCGCCAGCGCTCAAGCGCTTCGCGCAGACGGCGGACCTCTGTTTGGTTCGATTCGGTCGTAAGGAGAACCATCGCCTCCTGGGGATAAAATCGCGTCTGAGCCCAGGCGGCGGTAGGCAGTAAAAAGGCCAGAGATAGGACGATGATCAGAAGGGTTAGGGGGGAAACGCCCTTGACGAGAGCCTTTGGTAGTCCCCACAATCCACAGGCGTGACTCAGTGTTCTCATTTTTTGGGACCTCGGTACGCTCCTCTTAAATGCATTAACTCTACAGGTGAAAACTGATGAAATCTTTGCTGACAATTGTAACTTCCGCTTTGATTGCTGTTTCTGCTCCCGCTTTTGCTATGAATCACGGTGGCGGCAAGATGGACGATAAGAAAGTCGATTGCAAAAAAGCAGAAAATAAAGACAAGAAAGAGTGTAAAGAAGCAACCAAGAAGTAAGAGCTTGTCTTACCGAGGCCCTCTGGTGGATCGACCATCAGAGGGTTTTTTATTGGTTAATGTGAATCGAGCGCATTCTTGACAAGGAGCTTGCGCAAATTAAATCAGTGCGTCTTGCTTAGCGCTTAGTGAGAAAACAAAAGCCCCTTAGTGGGGCCGTGGGAGATGGTGGCGATTCAGGGATTCGAACCCCGGACCTGCGGATTATGATGAAAATCGCTCCAAAAATCAATAATAAAATCAATGGGTTACAAGCCTAGAACCCCACCGTGTAATAAAACGTGTAATGCAGGTTTGGGCGCTCTAGGGGGTTCTTATGAACGCTTCAGGGCGCCGATGCGACTTTGATATATTGCCCAACTATGAGAAATGAAGATACCGGTGAACCCATCCAGTGTCCGCATTGTAAGTCTCAGGACGATTTCCACATCTTCTAGCTGTGATTGATCTGAGTTTTTCAGAGTGTCGAGGCGGCTATGCATATTCTCGCTTCGATGAGCTTCATAGTACGATTGAACACGCATTCACTAAACGGTTACAACTGACAAATACGTCACTATCAAAGTGGGAAGATAATCGATTACAAGAGTTGTGGGAGTGCGTAACCGAGGAATATGAAAGGACGAAAAAGGTATCGATAGACGGTTACATTCTGTTGCTTCTGCTTATTGAGTTGCTGAAGAGTGCTGGTAGTGAAGAATATATGGGCCCGATTGATGATGAAGGTGGGCCAGGTTCTCGTCAGCGATTAAATTCCTCTACGCAGCGAATCCGCAATCAGTTCTCGACCTTGCGTTATCAGACCTAAGAGACCTGTTAGATAAACCCTTAGTTGAAACATGAGCATAACGCGCTCCGGTGAAGTCAGTCCTTTTAGGCGAACATTCCGCGCTGGAACAAAACCGAAGCGTGCGGGAACTCCGGAGAAAGACTTGGCAAAAGACGTCCTTCGATAATAATTATCTGAGTGAACGCGGACTCGACTGTATCGACAAGAATAAAACCCTTCACTCTCAACACCTACTTGTCGCTCGAGGTTACAAGAAATTGAGATCAAGCCGCGAAAGTATTGGAACAATCAGAGATTGGCTCTAAAATAACACTTAATAATTGATCGTCAAAGGTTGAAAGAACCAGATGATTACGGGAATACTATTTGAGCGCTTTCAGTCAATAGTCGGCCCATGCAGAGTCGGCCTCAGAGATTTAACCTTTCTGTACGGACCGAATTCGGCAGGAAAGAGCTCGGTCGTTGATGCTTTTAGACTTTTCAAGAGTGTAACTGCACTTAATATGGGGGATCTTGATTTTAGCGGAGCCCCAATACGTAAAGGTACTCAGGAATCTCTTTCGGTTGGTCTTGAGCTGATTTTCGATAGTAAAAGCCGGATCGATGATACGGATACCCGTCGAAAAGAACGGTATGAAGATGGGGTCTACGATAGTGATTTTGAGGAGAAGAAGTTCTTCGATTCATTAAAGCAGAAACCGGTTTGCTTTAAAATCACAGCGGGAGGCTCTCCGGCAGATGATGATTGCCTAGAAATATTTATTGACCAGATACTGTTTGTGAAAGTTTCTAATGAACCATCCTTCTTTGACCCTTGCCTAAATCTAATATCAGCCGGTGAGGCGCTTGATAATCAAGACCCAATCTACGGATACATTTATATAAATAAACAGGTTGAAGGCTTTAAGTGGCTCGATCTGTGGTCAACACTAAACCTTGGCGATAATCGCGTTGATGCAGCAATTTACAAGTTTTTTGAAAACGAGGATGATGAAAAAATTGAAATCCGCGGTCTTGACTTCCAACTTTTGGCGACAGAGCCGTTCTGGGGAACTCGTTTATTGGCCCCGCAGTTCACTAACGACGATCATTTGTCCGGCTGGACTCGAGAGGATTTTTCGCGATTCGCCCGCGATTTCTACCAAGGCACACCCGAGTCTGAACTAGAACTTATCAAAGAAAAGAACGATAAATTTCTCTCGTCTATTTCTCAAGATGCGAAACATCGAGATGCTTCTATAAATAGTTCTCTATGGCGTTTATCTGATAAGTTAAGTCTCTTAATTGAAAGTTTTCTTCTAAGAATCTCAGCGGAACTTACGTTCACTTCTGTTCCCGGCGCACGGAGTATCATCGATTCGAGCTCTCCGCTGCGATACGATAGGCAGGGCAATATAGAGGAGAAAGTCACTCATGGACGACATGAGTCGATACCGCGCTATTTTCAAAATAGTATTTGGCCACTAATTGGCTGGGAGCGGGATAAGGGTATAGGTATCGTAGACGCAGCGCTAGGGCGTCTCATGCCATCACTTGGAAGATATTCCATTCAACCCCTAATCTCTAAGAGCGAAAGGGTTCCTTCAAGCTGGGAATTGGACCCCGGGGAGCAAACAATCTTTACTGATGAAACTGGGTATTCGTTAGGAGAGGGTTTCGCTGTATTTCCCTACCTATCCTCAAACAGCATGCGGAACACAGCTATCAATTTCAAAGATATTGGGAGTGGAGTGAGCTTTGTTTTTCCAATTTTAACGGCGGTAGAAAATACATTTTTGACGATCGTTGAGCAGCCGGAGCTGCATTTACATCCCCGAGCTCAGTGTGAAATTGGGGATGTCTTCATCTATGCAATCAATCACAATAGAAAGATGGTTGTGGAGTCGCATTCGGAGCATATCCTCCTCAGAATCTCACGGCGAATTCGCGAAAATTCGAGAGGAGCATTAATCGCAAAAGATCTTAAATTGCGTCCTGACCAAGTCATCATCCATTACTTCAAACCAAATGGTGATGGAACCACAACAATATTTCCGATACGGTTCGATCAGCAAGGCGATTTCCTAGATCTTTGGCCGGATGGATTCTTTGCGGAACGCGATTCGGAGATTTTTGATGAATGAACTTTACGCAATAAACCCTAAGAGTCTACAGAGGAAAGTTTCGGAGGTCCGCGCTATTTTGAAGGAATTTGGTTTGAGTGAAGGGCGGTTTATTGCACAGTATCCCAGCGATTGGTGTGCAGATGTCCTTGAACAATTTCCCAAAGGTACCAAGCAACGATCTGATGTAAGTTATTTAATACGACGTTGCCAGGATGCGCTTCTCAGAATTGATGGAATGTACAGGTTCCACAAAGATTGGGACGAAAATGTTTTGGGGCTACAGAATAAGAGTAGAAAATTTGAAGCAATCTTTAGTGAAACTGAGAGGCAAGGAATCCGAAGTATCATGGTTTTGTTAGAGGATCTTGATTACGAACTTAAGAGTGGCAGAGAGGATTTCGTAGCAGTTAACCCTGAGTCATACGCAAGGGTATGCGAGCCTTTATTCGCGTGCTCGGAGGAGGTCGTTTTACATGACTATCTGTTCAGCCTGCGTTATGAAGACTTGAAAGCTTTAGATATTGGCCGTATGAACGTTTTAAAACGACTTCTAGAGGCGATGGTTAGATTGGGGCGCGTCAGAAGATTTTTGCTTATTTTTAATCGAGATAAATTTGGTGATCTTTTGTCTGACATCGTCGAGAAGGATTTGAACACGCTTTCGGTTGAGTGCGATCCAAAATCGTCGGTAGAGCTACTGTATGATTTTGACTCAATGGCTTTAAATGGCGGCTCGCGACATCCGAGGTGTATTTTTAGCGTCAAAGGAGGTTTGCAATTTGACCAGGGTTTTCAAATCTTTAGAACAGCAGAGAAAAACCTTGTGCGTTGGATGTCAAAAAACACCCTTGAACCTTTCCAAAAAAGATACCTTCCAAAATTTCAGTGGTGAGTTATAACTAACTATAGCCCCTTTTTTAGCGGCGGCGATATGACAGGCCAGCGCCTAAGCAACGTGTTCGACTAAAAAGGAGGGGGATTACAGGAGATATCAATCTATCGATCTACTTCCGCGGCATTGAGCGTATGCGAATCATGAGGCGGTCGTTAAGGTAAATATTCAACGCATTTGGTACCGATGTAGCGCCTCTTGCAATGCTTGTTGGACATGTTTCCGAAGCTCTTCTGGTTCCAATACCTCCACTTCGGCGCCGTGCTTAAGAATATCCATCACAAGTTCTGCGTCTTCGTGGTAGCCGAACTCTAAGAGGTAGCTGCCATCCGGCTCAAAGATGCCGACCTGCTGTCCATGCCAGGTCTCGCCAGCAACCCATCTGGCGCGCTGTGGGGTAAACCGCAACCGAGCTTTTTTTGTCGCCTTGCCAGAGAAGATCCCATAGCTTTCTGCAAAATGCTCATGTAGCTCTTTTTCAGAGATTTCTTCAGCTTTCTTTTCAATCTCTTCAACTTCCTTGATTCCGTCGACCGCAAAGCTACGTAAGTCATTTCGCAGATGGCACCAGGCATCGAGATACCAGTTATCGCGGTAATAGATTAAGCGCTGTGGCGAGACTTCTCGGACGGTGGTGGCATCTTTACTTTTGGAGTAATGAGTGATTTTTATGCGTTTGCGATTTAAGAGCGCATAACCAACCTCCTCAAAGCGCTCTAAGGAGGTTTTGCGCGCTGACATACCAAAAACCTTCAGACGCTTTCTTAGCGCTTTGGCTGTCGTTTCGGATTGGCCAAGAATTCCATCAACGATATCCATTAGCGGGTCAATGTGCGGGCCGATCAATCCTGCCCGATCGAGGTTGGCAAGCAGGTGCTGCATCAGCACCAATGCAGTTGCTTCTTTCTCCGAGAACCACAGGCCCGGCAGCTCTACTTTCTTATTGACCGACTTGGGGTCAAAGCGGTAGCCGCCAGCCTCGCGGTCATAGACGATATCGGCCCGCATACGGCTTCGGAGGTATTCGAGGTCGCGCTTGTAGGTAGCTGGGGAAACCTCAAGCTCATCCAAGAAATCCTGCCTCGGCACGCAGCGGCGCTGCTGGATCATGAAGATAATTTTCCGATGCCGCTCTGCGTTGCCCACTGTTTTCCTCCGCTGCGCTTTGACGGAAAGTTTAGAGGGATCGTCTGCACTGTCTAGGGGCTCGAGAGGGGCCTTTTTTGGGGCAGTCATAGGAGCACACAGGTAGGGTATGGGATTGACAGGGGCAAGAAGGAAAAAAATAGGGATCTACATAGGGTGTAAGGATTCTTTACAGCAGGCTCATGGGGTGAGCTTGCGGAAAAATTGACGCGGCGCAATATAGATAAAGACTAATACCGGGCTCAATCCATGAGCTTTTCGACCGCTAAGCTTGATGGCGTTTGCTTGGTTGTTTTCCATGATGAAACCCAGACTGTTAGGTGTGAGTGGGACTGGGTCGGGGTTGGTCATCCCCGAAGTAACCGCACCAGTAGGCACGATCCCTCCTTTCGATGCTGTAACCGATCGGGAACCTGCAAGCTGAAGCCGGAATATCTGGACCCATCGAGAACCGTTACGTTAAGTAACGGTTCTCGAGAATTCAGCGCCTGTGTACCGAGCGTTTACCCGGCCTTTGAAAGTATTAGCATAGGGCGCAATAAGTAAGAGATCCTTTTGGAGTCCAAATTGCGCAAACGCAATCTCTATAATCCGGCATCAACGTCTCCTTTCGTACTAAGCCGTAGCCGATTCGAGAATTTCCTACGTTGCCCACGCTGCTTTTACATTGACCGCAGACTGGGCGTGGAGCCCCCCAGTGGGCCGCCGTTTTCTATCAACTCGGCAGTAGATCACTTGCTTAAAAAAGAGTTTGACGACTATCGTGCGCGGCAAGAGCCCCACCCGTATATGGTTGCGGCTGGCTTAAACGCCGTACCTTACCAAGACCCACGGCTGGATGAGTGGAGGGAGAACTTCAAAGGCATTCGCGTAAAGCACGCGGCGTCCGGGTTCGAGCTCTCTGGCGCTGTCGATGACCTCTGGATCGATCGAGATACAAGCGAGCTAATCGTCGTTGACTACAAAGCGACCGCCAAAGACGGAGAGGTCTCGCTAGATGCTGACTGGCAAATCGGATACAAGCGCCAGATGGAGTTTTATCAGTGGTTACTCAGATCAACCGGATTTAAAGTCGCCCAGACCGGGTACTTTGTCTACTGTAATGGCGATAAAGCGGAGCCGGCGTTTAATGGTGTTGTTAGATTTAAAGTATCCCTGATTCCGTACAAGGGTGACGATAGTTGGATTGAGCCCGAATTGCTTCGGGCTCGCAGCGTTTTATCTGCCGACACGCTGCCGGAAACGTCAGGAGCCTGTGAGCAATGTGCTTATCTCGCTGACATCCGTTCCTTGAGGGTTTAATAACCTTGCTTCCCTGAACGATTTTTAAACACTTTAGTAGACGAAAGCGATATTCTTATTACTTCAGCCTCGTAGTAATTCCTTAGCGTTCCAATTTGACGATTCGGCATTGCCAAGAATCTCGTCAAGGTAGTGGTATGCACCTTGAAGTTTAGACTTCGACAATTGATCTTTTACGGGAAGCAAGAGCCGGAGAGCGTGACGTGATATCTCGCACCTTGCCAGTCCTCGATGCTCGCAAATCCAGAAGATAAGGACGCTTATTCCAATTTCGATATCGTGAAACATGGAATTGAGCTCCTCGAATACTCGGGTAGTTTCTGTGCCCTGAGCCACCTCCAACAACTGGTCGATGGCGTCTCTAAGATCGTTTGTCCTTAGGCTGATGCGATTAAAAGTCTCAACGAGTAACCCTGGCGGCCATTCCAGTTCAATGGACTCGGCTTGTTTACGTAAGAATCCTGGAATATCGATCTTATCCATTCCAGATTCGCTCATGATGTCTTGACGTACTGCGAATCGGGAGCGTGGATCACGCCATAAGGTCTGTGAGTGGTCTTTGAAAATATCCTCTCGACTTGGCGCGTGCAAAATAGAACTGGGACTATGCAACGATTGAGAAAGTGCGTAGTGCGCAATTTCATGACGCGACGATCCTAGTCCGCTATGACCTGCTGCCGCCATTTGCTTGATCTGCTCTAAGGTCGGTAACTCTTTAGTCTTATCGGCTGCCTCTCGGATATAGACTAAGAGTAGGTTGGTCTGAGCAGAGATAAGGCCATATTGAAGTGCCGTCTTTCGGGCGGTGGTTTGATCCTCTAAAAGCATCCTGCCGTGAGCAGCGATTCGGGCAAGGGTGCTGTGCGTAGCACCAGAGTTGGACGCGCCAGGCACACTAGCGTTAGGCAGAGGTCTCTCATGGGTACGGATGAGATCTTCTCCATTGTCGATGGCTAGGCTGGGCACTTTTATAGCGGGTTGCTTTAGTGTGGCAAAGGAGTGAATGGTGTCATTTCCAAATATCGACTTGGGTAGGTGAGATGTCCAGAGCGCATCTTCGGTCCAGCCCACGGATAAGTTACCAGTGACTGCTGAGCGCATACTCGCAACCATTCGAAGTGCCACGGGTGCCATCGGCTCATTTGGGGTTACAAATTCACAGGTGCCGCCTGTTTTCTCGGTAAGTTCACGCAATAAGCCCTCAGCCGGGGAGCTACCAACGCCGATTGCAAAAATACGCTGCCCTGAGCCCGAGGCTGCTTTCATGACGCCTTCAAGATCCCAGATGTTTCCGTCCGTGATGAGCAAAAGGCACTGAACAAAATTATCGGATGATTCAAAATGGGTGAGACTTACATCGTTTAAGGTCGAAAGTAGCGCCCGGCGCATCTCTGTGCCACCCATATCTGCTTTAGTGGCGCGAATTAGCCTGCCGATATTGGCGATTTTTCTCTCGTTGGCAGGAAGCATCACCTCGGGTGGGTGGCGCTCTTTTTCGGAGTGGCTATAGGTTTCGCAAAAATTATGCGTAATCTCGCCTCCAAAGCGACTGTACGAGACGTAGTCCGTGTCTTTCAATTGCTGCAGTACCTGGTGCACCGCTTCACGTGCGAGCTCAATAGAGTCTCCTTGCATAGAGCCCGAGCAATCCACGAGTATTTTTAGTGCAAGTGGAGAGTTTTGATTGGGGAGCTCGGGGTAAAAGCTTGCAAGCGCCGTAAAGGTGCCATCGGAATTGGGTTCGCTATAGAAAAACTCTCGTCTTCCTAGCTGCTCTAAGTTCACAACAACATCGCGATCGAGATAAGCATCTGAGCTTATCGAGACGATTTTGCAATCACCGTCTGGGCCGTTAGCTGAGCTGATTTGCGCTTGATGGCTTGGGCAGCTGATTTTGGCTAAGGAAAGCTCACCTTCGATAGTAAGCGTGAAAGACAACGTATACTCGGCAAGCATATCGACCTCATCGGTCTGGTGCGGTGCGAGTCCGCCTTGGGCGTGTGCTTCGCCATAGCGCTTCCCGATTACCGTGGGAATTGCGATCCGAAGGCTATCCTCTCTGACATTTAAAAGTAAAGCCCAGCGCACGGTAATCGCCACCTCTTCACCGCGCTTAAGATTGCCCAGGTTCGCTGTGTATAAGCCAGGCCCCGAGCGCTCTACCATCACGGGTAAATCACCTTGCGCAATGGCCTCTTCATAGTCTTCCTCGGCTTCGGACTTCTCCAGCACCACGCCACTGAGTGTCTTTTCACCAATGGTTAAATCGACGCCCAGGATTACTGCATGAGTGGGTAGCGGAAAGGTGTAGACAACTTCCAGATTTTTGCGGGTGGTGTTTTTGTAGTGCTGCTGGGTAGTGACGTTAAGTAGCAGTCCATTAACGCTTGCATCAATGTGAACGGATTTTAGAGAGACGGCATCTCCGGTATCGGATTCCATACCTGTTTCGATTGTCATGTTTGGTCCTTGGTTTAGGTTAAGCCTTCGACTGACCAATCACGTTCATAATGCTTTTGACGAGTTTGCGGATTTCTTCCGCAGTAAGACCCGATCGGTGTGGGTCGATAGTTAACTCAATGCCTGGTGCAATGTGTACGTGGCTCTTTACTGCGATATCTCCTGGCTCGGGCTGTCGGGCGGGGACCGGTGCTTGGGCCCCATCGAGTACTTCTTTGATGCGCTCTAAATTGACGCCCGCTTGGGCAAGCCGTTTGACCTGTACTAATTGATCCAAGTGGCGGGTGAGGTAGTACGCCCCTTTGGTTTCTCCTTCTGGCCGGTCTACGAGCCCAATCTGCATGTAATAGCGCACCGTTCGCTTAGAGAGGTCGGTGAGGCTGCAGAGGTCCTCGAGCGTGAAGCGCTGAAGTGGTTCGGGAGAGTTCATGTCAGAATATTAACACAATAACTGTTATAATCAACTGTCACAAACGAAACCAAGCCAATTCCGACAACTTCACTCAACTATTAGGGGCCCTACGCGTGCGCCAGACAAACGCTCAAAACGATGGAAGGTATTTCAGCAGCTCAAAGGCTCATCTGATGACCCTGGGGATGGCCAGACTTGGAAAAACAAAAAGTTTTTCGGTCCGCGGGAAACCAGCCCGCCCCAATAAGGAGTCTCAAATGCTGACGTACAACGATTTGCCGGTTGAGGATTTAGTCTGGTCCGTGATTGCGCCAAGCGGCGCCTATAGCGACTTTGTGACGTTTGTTAAGCACTTTCCGAGGGCCGCATACGAGCGCCGCCATGACGCCATCAAACGTGCCTCTGAGCTTCATACTTTTGGCAACAGTCCTGCGCCCCTATACCCCCACGCCTATGCAGCATTAGAGGAGATTGCTCGGGAGGCTGAGAGTGCAGACATCCGTCAGCTGGTCTTTTTTCAGCTAGGAAAGATGACTCAGCAGGGCTTTGGTACCAAGCAAGACACCGAGAAGGCGACCGCGTATTACGAGCAGGCGATTGCGGCTGGCGAAGTGCGCTCACTTGTTAATCTCGGTATCCACTACGAGTTCACGGATAAGTCAGCCCAAGGAAAAGCCCGCGCACGCGAGCTATTTCAGCGGGCAGTGGATCTGGGTGAGCCACAGTCTCTGGTTTGCCTTGCCGATCTTATTGAGGATGACAACGATCCGGAAAAATCAAGACTGGTCGAGCAGTCCATCGACTTAGGCTGCGCTTTTGCAATGGTGCGGCTATCGAATTATTTTCGGCACGGCAAGGGTGGTAAAGCAAAGGATCTTGAGCAGGCAGATGCTTGGATGATGCGGGCCGCTAAGGCAGGCCATGCAGAAGCTAACTTTTTTGTTGGCGGTAACTACGAGCACGGAGAGCGCTGCGAGGTGCAGCCTCAGCTCGCAGCAGATTGGTATCGCAGGGGCGAGGCAGAGCTTGACCCCAGGTGTATAGCTGCATTGGGTGTGATGACACTGTATGGGGTTGGCGTGGAGCAAGATAAGGTGCAAGCGCGTAGCTTACTGCTTCGCGCTGCGCTTTTAGGCGATTCGGCGGCTCAGCGACGCCTTGCCCTTGAACTGCTCTGGGCTACCGAGTCTGGCTTAGAGCATGCGCAAGGGTTTCAATGGCTAAAGCAATGTGCCGATGACGGCAATCTCAAAGCTTGCGAAAACCTCTACCAAGTCTATATGCGCGGCAGGGGCACTGAGAAAAATCCCGAAAAAGCACTCTATTACGTACGTCAAGCTGCCGAAGAGGGACTACCCGATGCCCAGTGGCAGCTTGCAACAGCGCACTGGTTTGATGGCGATGGCATTGCCGCAGACCACGACGAGGCATTCAAGTGGCTATCGATTTGCGCTACCCAAGGGGATCAACGAGGAATCTGCTTTTTAGGTCACGCTTACCAGGAAGGCATTGGCTGTAAGCCCGATCCCGAGCAGGCGGTAGCACTTTTTAAAGAAGCCGCAGCGATGGACTATCCACCTGCAATCCAGGCGTTAGGGCGTTGCTACTTTAACGGCGATGGAATCACGAAAGATCCGGCAAAAGGAATCGCACTTTTGCGTGATGCTGCTAATCGTGGCGAATCTCGCGCAATGACTGATATCGGATTAGCGCTCTTAAATGGCGAGCATCTTCTTACAAACTACGCAGAAGCGCTTAAGTGGTTTCACAGGGCAGCAGAGAAAGGGGAGCGCAATGCCATGTATTTCATCGGGCGTATGCATGAGGAAGGCGACGGTGTTGAGCCAAGCACAGATGAAGCCAGACGATGGTTTGCAATGGCAGCCGCCAAAGGCCATCAGCGTGCGCTTTCATGGCTTAGTGAAAATACCCCCGCAAAGCCCGAGTGGCTCGCGCAGATGATTAGCGGTGCTGCGCAGACGCAGACATCGCCGGATCGCTAAAAAAACTAAAAACCATGAAAAAGGCATTCATCACAATGACTATTGCATTAACGCCCTTTGTTTCAGGGCTTGCCCAAGAGGCCTATCGGCCAAGTAGTATCAGTACTGCCGAGCGCCATGTGTTTGTCATTCACGCCGATCGAACCCATGAGCGGTATATGCATATGACCACCGAGATCATGACGCCTGCAGGAATCGAAGACCGGGGTGAGACGATCATCAGCTATAGCGGGACGCTTGAGACATTAGAGGTAATCGGCGCAAGCACCAGAACTAAAGATGGCGTAACGTACCCGGTCGCAAAAGAGAAGATACGCACACTTGATGATCAGCTCTCAAGTGGCGCTGAATACTCCGATATGAAGCATAAAGTGATCATATTTCCGCAGGTGGAAGTGGGATCAAAACTTACCTTTAGTGCCTACTCAAAACAACACACCCCGCATTTTGGGGATCAGTTTTTTACAGTCGAGCGTTTTCCGGAAAGTGAGGTGCATGAGAACACCGAGTATGTGATTTATGTGCATCCGTCACTGAAGATCAACATCGCAGCCAAGGGTATGCTGAGCAAAAAAGTGGATCTCACAAATCGCCCCGACTTTCATTTCCCTCCGGGTGCCCAGGGCTACGAGGTCTATCAGTATCATTTTTTTAAAAAAGATGCCTCTGCGCCAGAGGCAGGTCAGGTAAAAGATATCGAACATATCTCGCACCTAATCATCAGTACCTTTAACGATTACGCAGAAGTTGGCAAAAGCTACCAAAAGCTTGCCGCACCCAAAACGCGGGTGACCCCCAAAGTAAAAGCGCTGGCTGAAAAGATAACCGCCGGCTTATCAGAGCCAGCCGATAAAGCGCGGGCGATTTACTACTGGGTGCTGCGCAATATCCGCTATGTCGCCGTGCACTTAGGCGATGGCGGTTTTGAGCCTCACGACGTAGATGCGGTACTTAATGCAGCGTATGGAGATTGCAAAGACCATGTTGTGGTGTTTGAGTCTTTACTGCGTGCGGTAGGTATCGAGTCAACACCGGCGCTAATTAACGCCGGATCAAACTATCTGCTTGCCCCCGTGGCTAGTCCATACCCCTTTAACCACGTCATTACCTACATCCCCGCACTTCGGCTTTACCTGGATCCAACCTCTCGATTTAGTGCCTTTGGGGTATTGCCGGAAAGCACCCTAGATAAGCCAGTGGTGCTGACCGCCCTTGGCCGGATGTCCAGAACGCCAAAGATGAAAGCGGCCGAGCATCTCACCGAAACCCGTATCGATATGGAAATGAAGGAAGACGGGACATTTCTCGGAACCAGTACAACGCTCTTTAAGGGCACGCCCGAGGCAGACGCCCGCAGTATGCACCTTGACCGAGAAGCCCGTGCCCCAGCCAGGGCAGTGCGCAATATCTTGGCGAGATTTAATGAGACGGGCTCCGGTGTCATTCGGGATACGGATCCTTCAAACCTGGATAAGCCCTTTGAGCTCACAACCCAGTTTGAACTTGATGCCACGGCAAATGTACCCGGGCCCTCGGCTTTTACCCTGCCCATCGGGCTTACACCCGGTCGTATTGCGGGTAAAGCGTTTACTAAGCCCACTAAAAACCGAACCGTGCCGGTTATCTGCGCATCGGAAACCATTCGCGAGCAGTACCAAATTCGCTTTCCTCGGCAGGTCCGGGTGACCCGAACACCGAGCGGCCTTAGTTATGACAAAGACGGCATTCGGTACAAGTCCCGTTACGAGCTACGCAACACACCAGAAGGGCAGGTCTTAAATGCCTCTCGTGAGCTCGCGGTACAGCGGGAGCATAATTTTTGTAGGCCCGAGGAGCAAATCCCATGGGAAGCGTTTCACGTGCTGCTACAACGCGATATTCGCTCACAGATCTTTTTCGAATGAAAACGCTTTTTCTTGATTTTGATGGCGTGTTACACACCATGAGCGATCAGGAGTATCGGCCCTTTAATCGACTACCGTTGATTGAAGAGTTAAAAGATATAGCAGCCTTTGAGGTAGTGATTTCTTCGAGCTGGCGATTTCATTTTGAACTCGCATCCATTAAATCTCGGCTTGGCCGACTGAGCGACTGTGTGGTTGGCACTACTGGAGAGGCAATCCAAGATCGGCACGCACGATATTTAGAGATCGCCGCCTACGCCTCTGACTATCAACTCAAGGACTGGCGGGCATTGGATGACGCGCATTGGGAGTTTCCGGAGGGCGTAGAGCAGCTGATCGCCTGCGACCCGAAACTAGGTGTTACGGAGCGAGAGGTGCGGCTACTTCGCGACTGGCTATTAACTTAGAGGCAATGAAACAAATTCCCTTAACACGCGAAGCCTGGCTGCTATTTGCCGTGGGGCACCTGGCACCTATATTTTCTGAAGCGGGTTACTCAGTCCCGCGGGTGCGCGTATCTTGTGCGGTTCCAGCCACATCAAAGCGTGGTAGTGCAGTGGGGCAGTGCTGGCCAACATCCCGCTCAGCTGATGGGGTCAACGAGATCTTTATCTCGCCGGTCTATCACGACGCCATTGAGGTCCTCGATACACTAACCCACGAGCTTGTGCATGCGGTGGATGATTGCCAGAATCGTCACGGTAAAGAATTTAAGACAATCGCGCTAGCAGTAGGGCTTCAAGGAAAGATGCGTGAAGCCAGTGCCGGCCCCCAGCTTAAGGCCAGGCTAAATGAGATCGCCGGGGTAATGGTTACCGAGCTAGGCCCTTATCCGCACGCCCGGCTCTCGGTGGGCGGTGCAATGTATGAGCAGTCCCGAAAGCCTGCCCGAGCGGAGTGTCCAAGGTGTAGATTTAAGGTGTCCATGCTGCGTAATCACCTCAAAATCGGCCCTCCGATTTGCCCAAAAGACATGCTGCCCATGGAAAAGCGGGGTGATTGGTGAAATTAGTTGAGACCATGTGTCATGGGACTCTTTCTTGGGGTTGGTGCCGCGCAACATGACGGTTCGGTGTACAGGTTTGTAAATCTGAGCCGTTAGAACTACAAGTATTGGGGTAAAGAACAGAAGGTATGGCCGTCGCTATAATCAATTGTGACAAAAGATAAAAATAACCAAAAGTCCGAATAAACCGGCTCAACGCCACCACACGAGGCGGGCGTAACGCTCAGATGGAACTAACCGTTGTGCGAAAGAGGCTAAATTAATGACCTCCTCTAAAGTTAGACAGTTAAAGGATCGTTATCAAAATGGTAAGGACAATATTGGCAAGGATTTAGTGTCCGTATGCTTATCGGAGTGTGTGCTCTATCGGCGCGGCACCGGCTTTTTTAGTAGTAGTGCACTGAGAGCTTATGCAGGCGCAATGGATCACGTATTAAAAAATACGGTAAAGATTGAGATACTTTGTAGCCCAGTAATTCAGGACAACAGGTTAATAAAGATACTCAAAGAAAATAGCACTCCTGAGAAGCGCAAAAAAACCGTTCAGGAAGTCGCTGATCAAGTAGCGCTGTCAGCGGTCGGGTTTGGACTGAATCAAGATCGAAGCGACTATCGCGCACTCTTACTGTCTTACTTGATCGCCTCTGGACAGCTCGAAATAAGATTCGCGATACCTCGTAACTATAGGTGGCCTGAGGAAATCGTATCTGATAACAACATTTACCACGTCAAGAACGGATATTTCAAATTTCCAGATGGTGAATTTGTCGCGTTTGACGGGTCTTTTAATGAGAGTGACTCTGGTCACCAGCACAATATCGAAAGGACGCATGTATTTCGAACTTGGATCGATGGTGATAGGGCGCGGGCTACGTCGGTTATCGAGGACATCGATAATGATTGGAATGAGAGAAACGAAGCTATTGAAATCTTTCGCTTAAGCGAGGATGCAATCAAGCTAATAAGGAGTCGTGCGCCAGAACAACGACCAGTTCGACAGGGTCAGCAGAGCGACCCAAACCCGTCATCAATCAAATCTCATTTGCCTTCATGGGCACATCAAACAAGGGCTATCGAAAAGTTCCTCAGTGTAAAACGAGGAATCTTAAATATGGCAACTGGTACAGGAAAAACCCAAACCGCCGTAAAGATCATTCGAACCCTAATTAGCGAAAAGAGAATTGAGACAGTCGTTATTGCAACGGAAGGTAACGATCTACTTGATCAGTGGTCGCTTCAGATAACCAAATTGGTTCTTGAAAACTCAAATCCCTTGAGGCTTTACAGACACTATGGGCCAGCGTTTCGAGATGTTCAGAATTTCCTTCTCGATAAGACAAATGCTGTAATAATTATTTCAAATGAAAACCTGAATAAAGTACTGAAAAATTTATCCGAACAAGAAAAAGCAAAAACACTGCTTATTCACGACGAGGTTCATCGTGTCGGTAGTCCTGCAAACCGGCTAAGTCTTAACGGGTTAAGTCAAGGTATTCAATGGGTGCTCGGCTTGAGTGCGACGCCTGAACGCGAATACGATGAAGAAGGTAACGTTTTCATCGAAGAGTACATCGGCCCAATCTTTTTTGAATACAGTCTCGAAGATGCGATACGAGACAGAATTTTGTGTCCTTTTAACTATTACCCAATTGAATATCAGAGCACTCAAGAAGATAAGAACGCCATAAGTGCGGTGTATGCGCAAAAAGCTGCTCGAGAAGCCGAGGGCAACCCGATGCCTGATGCGGAGCTGGCAATTGCAATTTCGAAGGTTTATAAATTGTCGAAGGCGAAATTGCCGCTCTTTGACAAATTTATTAAGGAAAATCAGGAGTTACTTAAGCGATGCATTATTTTTGTTGAAGAAACAAAGTATGGGGAGTATGTGCTAGATATAATCCACAGCTATCGCCATGACTTTCACACTTACTATGCAGATGACGAGGTCGAAACATTAAAGCGTTTTGCAGCAGGCGAGTTGGAATGCTTGGTAACTTGTCACAAAGTGTCGGAGGGGATAGATATTAAAAGTTTAGAAACCGTTATCTTATTTGCTTCCGCGCGGGCAAAGTTAGAAACGATACAGCGTATCGGACGCTGTCTTAGAGTGGATCAGAACCGTCCCGGTAAAGTTGCTAACGTAGTAGATTTCATCAGAAGTGATGGTGGTCCAAAGTCCTCAGACGAAGAGAGGGCGGAGTGGCTCAGTCAATTAGCAAAAATAAGGCCAGCCTAAATGAGTCATAACAACCTAGATCAGTCAATTACAGAATCAGTAATCGAAACTGTTGAGCTTCACAACCAAGCCTCGGACTTATCACACAAGATATTGTCCTGGCTAGATGCTGTGCATTCCGGTCAGGAATCGCTCGAAGATAAAAATGCGTATTTAACGCGTATCGATGTGTTAATCAGCTCAGTGAGAACTACATTACATGGCAAATGAAATTAAATTGATCGGATGGTCTGCGAGTGGCTTCCGTTGCCCAGATCACCAAGTAGAGCTACTTAACGACCGTGGTGAGCCTTACCATGTAACGCTTATACAGATGCCGAACGGGACCGGTAAGACCACGACACTTGAACTGCTAAGGCTCGCACTATCAGGTGGGGCTGTAAATGAATCAACACAGTTCATAAGATCGTTTGCGAAGGAACCTGATGCGACCACTCCTGGTGTAATGGAAGTGCGTATTCTTTTTGATAAAAAAATTGCAACATTCGTTATGACCTTCGACTTCGTTCAGGGTAGAGCCACATATAAGTCAACTTATAAGTCGGGGCAGAACAATGGTTTTGTCCC
>JACCDP010442541.1_pt1 | contig 24928 bp, 13 predicted proteins | sample 7445841 | NCBI WGS metagenome assembly JACCDP01 (sample SAMN15323441, study PRJNA562643) | freshwater metagenome | isolation source: river surface water | place: USA:Blue River Watershed | collected 2017-08-17
CTCTTTTAAAAGAAGTTGTTGTTTTCCTACAGAAGCATTTACATATTTATTTAGAAATGCAATACTTTCTGGTTTATATTTTTGTTTAGCAATCTCTGCTGCCTTTTTACTTATCTCTGAAGAATGATTTGAAAGAGATATAATTCTCAGTCTACAACCTTGTGGTATTTCTACATCTGGTAAAGAACCATCTTCTAGTAGCTCAACTGAAATAAATGGCTTTGGATTTTTAAGTTGAACATGCTGAACATCAAAGTCGGTTTTTGTTCTAATATCCCAAAACAAGAAACCTTTATCATTTGTCTCTGCATGATTTTGTTGAATCAATGAACCGGGATATCGAACTTTTCCATGTTCGTCTAATGCTTGATTTGTTTTATGGATATCGCCCAATAATGCATAGTCAAATACAGAAAGATTTGAAGCTTCAATATCTCCATGATCCATCGTCCAACCAAGATCAGTTTTTACACCAGATACAGAGCCATGATAAAGACCAACACTTATTCTATTTGGATCTGGCTTTATGTTCCAGTTTTCTGGATCGACCATAGACAAAACATGAAAATCTATCCCATCAATTTGAAATACTTCCGACTCTTTATGATAGGAAATGTTTTGGTTTTGAAGCGCATTTACAATTGGAGTAATAGCGTCAATATTTGATAAGTTGTTTAGATTTAGATCGTGATTTCCAACAATTATATGTAATGGTGCAATATTAGCAAGACTTGTAAAAAATCTTGCCGTCATATCAAAATAAGCTGGTGATAATTGCAACTTTGTGTGTGCAGTATCACCAGTATTAATAATAATATCTGGCTTTAACTCACTAAGCTTTTCGTAAAGTTGATTGAATACATCGTTATAAACATCATGATATTTGAAGTTACGAATGTGTATATCAGAAATGTGTGCAATTTTCATTATACCGCCAATAGTTGACTTTCAAGAATCCAATCATCATTGATAGGCAGAGCCTCAGATTTTCTTTTATTGAATTCTTCTTTTGTCATTGTTCCAACATCATCATAACCACTTACATCGATTTTGTAAATCTCTAAATCATATTCAATTAATTTATCTATAAGACTCCGAGCTTTCTTTTCAGCGTCTGGGTCTAAAGCAATATAAATAATTGGATCATTAAAGATAATTTTTCTAAACAACATAGAATTTTCATTTAATGTTGAACCAAGAAGAGGTATTGCATTATCACATTTAACAGCATCAAATACGCCCTCTACAAGCGTTACGTCTTTATCCCAATCAAGATATAACTCGTTGAAACAAATGTCTTTAGAAGCCTCTGGGTTGAGATATTTGGGCCATACATCAACAATAGACCGAGCAATATAATAGTTACAGTTTCCTTGTAAATTAAAGGATGGAACAACTACTCTATTTTCATATTGACCACTTGAACAAAAACCAATTTTCCATTTTAAAATATCAGCTTTTGTAAGACCTCTATCGTATAAATATCGAAGTGGAGCAAGCGATGTTTTTGGAAGATTTTTGTTTGCAAGAGAAACAAATTCTTTTGGTAAATCAATAATTGTTTCTTGAATTTTTTCTGCTTCATCAAAAATAGAATCAAGCTCTGAAATATTCAGACGACCAGTAAGCTTGTCCCACTCAAATAAAATAGAAGTTGATACAAACTTTTTTAAAAGTCGTCTTACGTTATTGCCTTTTACATCACATACCCAACACTTATATTTGTTTGTATTTGTATTGATTGAAAACTTATTCTTATGATGTTTACAAAAGGGGCAAAAAAATAGAAGTTCATCTTTTTGTCTCTTGCAATCACCAAAAGCACTTTTTAGAATTTCTATTTTGTTCATTTATGTCTTACTCTGTTTACGTACTGCTCCATTATATTATCACGGGTATCTTCACTTGTAAACCAATGCCAAGCATATGTTGAAGTTATATGAGTAATTCTCTCTTTTATTCTTACAATCTCGTTTTCAAGCCATTTTAGATGTTTTTTGGTTGGCTCTGGTAATTCGATGTTCAACTCTAAAGCTATTTGACAAAGCTCATACCAATTTTTGTTTTGTGCAGCATTTTTTGCTTTTAAAAACATTTGGGTTTTTTTATTTTTTTGTTCTGCATTTTCATTTTCTGAAAATGTATCTGGGTGGGTTAGTTTTATTATCTTTCTAAAAAGGTTGTGAATATCTGGGTCTTGTTCTTCTTTTTCAAACTCCAGTATTTGTTGTTTTGCGCTCTCGGCTTGTTCTTGAACCTTTTCTTCAAATTGATAGAGAGTTGTTCTGCTAATCTCAGTATTTGCTAAAGCTTCTACTGGTTTTGGTTTTTCTACATTATAACCAAATTTTGGAGCTTGTTCATAAAACGCTTCTTTGAATTCTTCTTGAGCATCTTTGAATACTTCTTCGTGGTATTCTAAATCTGCATAATGATACTTTAATTCAAGTATTATTTTTTCTTGTTTCTTTTTTATATGCTTAAGATTCATATACTAAGTAGGTGATCGATACCATATAACGCAATAACAACTGCATCGGCTCTATCATCAGTTCCGGGTAAAGGATTGCCATGAACAGTCATATCGTACTTAAAAGAATCAAATCTAGATGATACCCATTCAATAATTGTATTTTTTACTTGTTTTTCATTTAAACCTTTTGGTATTTTAATTCCAAGTTTTGAACGAGCAGATCTCACATTAACCATTTTTGCTTGTTGTTCAAATACTTTAAATGCCGTATAGGAACACATACCGTTGAACCTTTGCAGTTTAGCCATAGTCTGAGCAGTTGTCTTGCCACCACCAAAAGCTATAAATGGTTCTTCGATAAAAACATCTGAGATATGATAATATCTTGTCAACTTTGCTAATTTATTTTCAAATAATTGAGCTTTTTCTTCTAATGTATTGGTATCTTTAAATTTTATAACTTCGCTAACAATTATGCGTTTATCAGAATTTAATACAGCAATACCAATTTTTGACGTACTAACATCTACGCCTAAGTAATAAATATCAATGGGCATTTTTAACCTTATAGATCTAATTTTAATTTAAATGTTAAATCTCTATCTTGAGTTTTTTTAACTGGTTTAGCAACTTTTGCTACACCTATTAAATTCTTTGTATCATCATAAATATTAATTTTTGTTATAAATGTTGTTTTTTCTAAATATGATTCTGGATCAGAATATGAGCTTGACACAACATTAGCTGGTGGTCTATACTTATCTTCTACATAAGAATTGCTTCCTGTAATGATATTATATGAACCAGAACTAATAAAGGTTGGATTATTTGAGTTGTTTAATTCGCCTCTTTTAGCATGGGCCAAAAATGTCATAACAGGTACTTTGTGTACACCATTAAATGTAATATCAAAACTAGCAGAAGGCAAGCTTCCACTATTATAAATTTCACTACCTGCCATTCCTGCGCCAAATATTACCCATGAACCACTTACAAGATTTGATGGATCAGATAAATAATCTGCTTTTGGTGATAAACCCCAACTTCCAGTTAATATAATAAATCCTTCTGTATACATGACAACGCCAGCAACAGATCCAGATCCATTAGAACCAGAAGGACCAATTTGTATTAATTCACCATTTTTGTTTTTATCTTGAAGTTGTCCAACGAGAGTACCAGACACATAAAACGATAAGTCAACTGAGCCTTTTTCTATAGAACTACCATAAAATATAGACGGAATACTTATTAAATTTAATTCTTGTGTAGCTTTATTACCAAGCGAAGATGAATAAGAATAATATTTACTTAAATATAAATAATAATTTAAACTATTTTGTAATGCTTGAACTTTGGTTCTAATACTTCCAGTTTGATAATAATCTCTGCTTATTGATGCACTTAATGGATACGAACCAGTTATAGTGTCTCCATAAGAGAAATCAGAATTAAATGATGTTGTTGATATAGTTTTAAATGAAGTTAAACTACCTTCTTTTGTTAAGAATGGATAAATTAAACCAGTAGCACTTGAATTTCTATCTACGTTTAATTCATATAAATTTATATGACCTATTGGTACATTTCCAACATTAGAAGTAAAAGCACCAGATACTTGAACTTTTTTATCTAAATATGTTTTACCATCATAAACAAAGAAGTTAGTTGTTGGATTAAATTCAACTTGATTAACAAATATCTCGTTTTGTTTTATCTTCTTTAATGACATAACATATTAATAATCTAATCTAGTTCTTATGGTTAATTCTGAGTCTACAGTTTTCTTTAATGGCTCAGAAAGTTTTGCAACCGCAAGAAGTTCATTGTCTGCTGAGTAAAGTCCTACTGTTGTGATATAAGCAATTGGTGGATCAGATGCTTCATTCTTAACAACAATTTGGCTTTGACTCAAATAAGTTGGATTGGAGGAATAATTAAATTCATTAGAGAATGCACGACAGAAATATATTGTTGAATTTAATTCTGTTGTATTATTAAATTGAATGTTATTTATTCTTCTTCTAAATGCATCTGCTATCGTTTGTATCGTGGAACCACTTAAAGTTGCATTTAAAGTTGCCGTACCAGACATAACTGTTGCGCTTGGGAACACAGAAGCTGTTAAAACTATTGCACCAGCTTGATAATAAACATGACCAACAACATCGCCAGTACCTGCGGAGTTGCTATAAAGCAAGCCATATTCACCAGCAGGAGAATTGGTTCTATAATCAGTTACGCCAGAAGCATCATAAATGGTTAATGGACCGCCAGCAAACGGACTAGCATAAGCCGAACCTGTTCCTATAGATATTTGGAATGAGCCTTTTTTAATTTCATCTTTAACTAATAAGCGAGCAAATGATAAGAAAAATGCTTCATTTATTGTTGAACCAGTTGCATAATTTCCATCTTGATCAAATTTACGTACACTACTTCCAGTATCATAACCAGCAAGAACTTGAGCAAATTGATTATAGATGTTTATTTTTTTTGATGTTGCTACAGAGTTACTTGCACTCAAAGCAGAACCACTTGATATGTGACCAAAAGTAATATCAAAGATATGATTAGCAGAAGAACTTAAATATGGATAATCATAAACAGATTGAAATAATTGATGTGAATAATTTTGAATATTCAAATCTCCATAAGTACCAGAAACTATTGTACCTGTTATTGGGATAGCTTCATTCAATAAAGTTCTGGTAGTAGCTATATCTGCTGATGTGAAATTTTTAAATGTTGTAGCCATTTATATTACCTTTTTTAAATTATGGTGTAGATTTATATTTAATGAATCTGATTGGTATTGTTATGGATGATCCTGTAGTTACACCTTTAACAACTACATTAGTATCTATATAATAATAAGTATTTGTTCCATTTGAAACTTCTGCACCTAATTTTGTAAACAAATCAGTTGAAGTTTTTAATGATGTTGAAACAACAAGACTTATACCAATTGCCGTACCTCTTGGACCTGCAATTATTTGACCAGTTTGTGAAGATGTTGCGTCTGTTTCGATGGATAAAATGGAACTTGATCCATCTGAAGTTTGTGATAGGAAGTAACTGGCTATATTATCATCATCAATAAATGATGGTGCTTTAATTGTTTTATTTAATGGACCTACTAATGTTGCTAATCTATTGTCTAATTCAATTAAGTATTGTGTTTCTTTGAGTCCAAGCGAAGCTAATTGTTCACCAGTATCATTTGCATTAACACCAATATCTGCATCAATACCTTGATCTATTTGTACACATTTGCCACTTGGGGTTCTACCATCAATTACGTTTGCGTTATCCGTATTGTAACTATATGTATCATAAGTAGAATCATCAACAGCCACCAAAAATACTCCATTAGTACTTTCTTGAGCATCAAAATCTGTTGCACCTACAAGATTATCACCTACAGTATTTATTCTTAATACTGGTAGATATAATAAATTTGTTTTAGAAATAGAAAGGAGAGGATATTTTAAAACGGATGTATTGTTTGTAAATGCTTCAAAGACTGGCATTTGAAGAATATCCAAATCATAATAAGCAGAACCAGAAGTACTATTTTTATTATAAAGTCCATAGTTAACTTCATCATCGCCAAAGGCAAATTTTGTGATCTTAAATGATCCATCACCTTTTGCCAATCTTAATCTACCAGTATCAGTTAGAACTGCATCTAGTATGATATCGCCAGAATTATCTAAAAACGCCATTTTTAAAACCTCTTATTAAATAGTCTCTATTATTTTTTTTGTAAAGTTTAAGTTTATATCAAATGCTTTTCCACTTTCTTTAGAAATAACTCTAACTTTAAAGTTATTACTCCAAAATCCGTTATCAATCCCTAATTGTGGTTTTCCTTCATCATCTATTGTTAATTGTTGTTGAATAATAGATGGATCTATAGTTAAATATTTCTTAAAAGATTTTTCCATATTTAATTTGGTATTTTGTTCAAAATAATATGGAGTTATTATTTGATATATTGCACCATCATTATTTATAATTTTAACTTCAAAAACATCAGATGGATTTGAAATATTACCATGCACATCAACGCTTCTAAATGTGTAATAATATTTTACATTTTGTTGTAATGTTTCTATAAAAGTTGTTGCACTATCTCCATTAAAATTTAATACATTATACAAAGAATTAGAAAAATCTCTATAAGATTTTGGAATTCTATTGGTTCTATAAATTTGTACAGAAGTTACATCTGAAATTGATTGAAATAAAATAGATTTTTTACTAGGTCTTTGTTTGTGTCTAACCTTTGTAAAATAATTAATATCATTTTGTAATATAGATATTGGTTCATCAATTATTGTTGTATCTTGAGTGTTAAACATAAATAAAAGGTTGTTTGGTGCGCCAATATAAGGCACAATATTAACATCAACTGGAGTTGGTGGATCATCTACTACAACTGATTTGTCAGAAAAAAGGTTGTTCTTATAAAAGAAATTATTTTCCTTTAAATATACTTCAATATTTATTGGTCCATTATTTGTTAATGATAATGCTTCAATGCTATCAACAAATTGAACATTTTGATATGAATATTGAATTTGTTCAGTTAAACCAACTACATCAACATCATATTTATATATTTTATCATATATTACTTGTGTATCAACAAAAGTAATTTGATCAATATTGTTATTTCTAGGAATTATAGTTTTTTGTAAAACTACATTATTTAAGGCAGATGATTTTGTAATATCAAAAGCAACTCCATAATGATTCATTATATTGTTAAATAAAACACTAGAATAATTTAATTTTGGTTCTATTTGTGAAGCAATTACACCTTTATACTTTAAATAATCAAACAATGATAATGAGTTTTTGTTTGATTGATATTTTTTTCTAGATTCATCAGTTAAAAATAAACTAAAATTATTTGGATTTTTTAATTCAAAAGATCCAGTAAAGTTTAAAACTGTATTGTTTGATAGCCCAATTATAGATCCAGATAAAATATTGTTTATATTTGATAAAGTATAATAAGAACCATCTAAATCTATATATTCAGTAGTTTCTTGAGTTCTTGTTTTTAACACATTTTCAGATTCAATATAAAATGGAGTTCTTGATATTTGGTCAGATTCTAACAAACTATAAAAATTATTTGCTGCAACAACATTTAATTTTTTATTTTGTAATACTTGTATAACAGGATCGGATTCAAAGTTATTAAATGTTAGATCTATGTTATATGGAAAATTTTCTGATGAAAGAGAGATATTATTTTTGTTTGCTAATACATCGTCAATTATAATGTTTTTTGCTACTGATAAGTTATTTATTTGCTCATTACTAAGTTGTAATAATTGCTCAACAAAATCAACATAATATTCATTACTTAAAATATTTTGCTTACTTACATTTATTGTATTATTTAAAGTTAATATATTTTTTGCAAGTGGTTGGTTTAAAGTTGTCAAATACAAATCAGTAACATAATAATTTGGCATTAATGTTTCTCTTCTTAATGATGAAGAAAAATAAGTTTCATATTGCCTAATATATTGATTATATTCTGAAGTTAGATCGTAAGCTAAATAATTGTTATTTCTTGATGCAATATTTTTTTCACTATGTTGTTGAATAACAAATTTTGTATAATCAAATTGACCGATAGTTTTTATTAATTCTGCTAAAACATATTTAAAGAAAAATTTAAATATACCAGTTGCTAATACTAAATCAATACCTGTTAATTCTGTCAATGAATATTTTGATAAAAAGTTATATAAGTTTTCATCATTAATATCAATTGATAAATCTTGTATTTTTAGTTCGTCAGAGTCACTTGTTTCCCCAAGAACATAAGTAAAAATATCTTTTAATGGAAAAGGGTACTTAGATATATTAGTTGGGTCTTCTGTTGAATTTATTAAATAAATTGTTTCTTTACCATTAACTACGTCTAAAACATAATAATTTCCAAATATTGATCTTATTGGGTCTGGTATACCACTAAGAAAATATAATTCTTGTATTTTTGATGTTAGAACAGAAGAATCTGTTTTCATTTTACTAACAGCAGCATTATATTGGGCAGAATTAGCACCTACTGGACCTTCTTGAAAGTAAGAATAATAAATTTCTTTTAACTCAGATCCTATTTTATAAGACAAATTGTTTAATGATTGTAGGTTGATTTTTGAAATTGAATCTGGGTGATAGTATGTATTTTTCATTATCTTACTCTAAGTATGTTTGTGTCTACAGAAGTGCTTGGTATAATTACTTCATATTTATTTTCAATAATTGGTTGTGTATTCAGTTTAGAAAACAAATTATTTGTTTGTAAATATGTTTTTCTTGTTAAATATTCATAATTATTAAAATTAACAATTGTAGATGGTAAAGGTTTCCAAGTTAATTTATTATTTTCAAATATTAAAAATTCTAAAATTATTTCTGGTGCTGCTAATTCTTGTGCATCACTAGATGTAGAAATACTATACAAAAAATCTTCTTTTGCTTTTTCTGACTTTGATTGATCAATAGTTTCTTGAATTGTTTTATTAAATTTTGAATTTGATAAATCTATTTTTGGGTTGGAAGTTGCAATATCACTAGGTAATGTATTATTAAAAATAGAATTAATATTATTGAATGATTTGTTTAATAATACATTTTCTGTTTTTGTTTTAACTATTGAAACTGTTTGTTTACCATTTTTTTCTTTTGTTTCAAATTGTGTAGTATCATCTTTTAATGTTAATCCATTTATATCACTAAATGTATTTGTTAAACTAAAATTAGTAGAAAATGAAATTTCTCTTGTCAATGATGATGCTAAAGAATTTTTGATTAATGTTTGTTCTAAAGTTTTTGTTTCTTCATTATTATTTTTTAGTGAATAAACGACATTATCATATTTTAGATAATTTAATCTAGTTCCTACAGTATTATTTGTGCCTTGTTCGGTCAAATTATTAATTGAGTTACTAAAAGTTGAAGTGTCTACTCCAAATGAAACCTCTGATGTTTGTACACTAATTGGTGAAAATGTTTTATTATAAACAGTATTAATATTTTTAATTTGTAAAAAGATATTTTCAATTTCAAATAAAGTTTTTGTTATGTAAGAATATAAATCTATAAATACAAAAATGTTTGATTTTTGAATATTTAATAATTCAATTACACTATCTGTTTGATCTTGGCTTATCTTATTATCTGTAAACAAATTTAATAACTTAATAAAATTATTTATAAATTGTTCTGGGTTAAAACTACCTAATGAACTTATAAATTGTCTTGTAAATTTACCAGTTTTAGCATCTGATATATTTGGATTATTTATGTTTACTCTTGACTGTATTTGATTAAATTGATTTACAACAGTTGCATACAAGCTTGTTGAATTAGTTTCATTAGTATAATAATATCTTAAAAGTGGATCAGAAAATAATATTTCAAAATTATATTGTATTTCTGTTGTAGACTCTGGGAAATCATCTTCAAAAGAAAATAATATATTGTTGGGTAATCCAGAGTTATATTTCTGTGCATTAACAGTTGAGCTTAATATGTTTTCTAATGAAAAAGATATTGATCCAATCTCTATTATTTCATCTGTGGTAGAATAAGTTTTACTTATATTGAGAACAATTGGATTTGCTCTAAAAATATTTTCAAGTTGTAAGTTGGTTAAAGAAAAATAACTTTTTTCTAAACATGCAAAATTTTTAACAAATTCTTTAATATTAAATAAACTAAATAATTTTATTTTTTTATTTGTATAATCTAATGATTCATAAATATTTTCAAAATATTGTTGATTAGATGTATTTTTATTTAATATATCAAAATTTATTGTATTTGTTATTGGAAATAATGTTAATAAAGTATTTTTAAATTCTGTTAAATTTCTAGCATCATTTACAACATTATTTGTAGGAATATTATTTTTATTTAATATAGTATAATAATTTATTTCATTTTTATAAATATTTTTTATTGCATTTTTTACAATTTCTTGATCTAAACTATTATCATCTGCAAAAGAAGCAAAATCTATCCAAGGTATTATAAGCATGGATAGATTACCAGTATTTTTTAAATCTCTAAATATAGTTTGATATGTTCCGCTATATTCTGATGATCCTTCGTTTTGCTGTACATAATCACTAATATTAATATTGGTAGTAGTATATACATTTGGATCAATTCCAACTAGGGAATTGGTAGGGTTGTAATCAGAACCAGAGGAGATTAGGTTTGCAATAGAATTGGTTTGGTTATTGTCAGTAGAGACTATAAAAGTCAATTTTGTATATTGTAAGTATTCTGACTGGTCTATTATAGAATCAATAAAATTATCTTTTGAATTAATTGATAAATTAATTTCTATACCATTATTGGTAGACTCAACAGAACCAGAATTATCTAGTAAAATACTATTAATAGTTGTTTCTGGTGTAAAAAGATTACTACCTATTTTTTTATAAAAATTTGTCATTAACAATTTTTACCTATCGCTAAACTATCTAATGCTGGATTATCTTCGTAAAGATCATTAGTGTTAAGTCTATCTCTAAGATCTATACAATCTTCAATATTATTGAATATTAGATCTTGGTCAGACTCTGATTTTAGAATAAATCTGCATTTATAAATTTCACCTATCTCTTTATCTAGTTTTACATCAAAATAATGTTCAACATAAGTATTGTCTATTTCTTGTTGTTGTGATATTACATTAGAAATTTGAACATATAAATCGTTTTCTTCATCATAATTTATATTATCTTGTGCAAATTTTAATTGTGTATAATTTACATTTTCTAAATCATCATTTTGTTTAAAAATTTGAATATCAAACTTATCTGTATCAAAATCTGTGTTATTTTCTAACACTTTTAATACTAATGGTTTTAATACAATAATATAGATTTCATCATTATAATATATAATTTGATTTATTAATGCTAAATTTTGTAATTTACTATTATTAGATAAAGTATCTTGATTCGTTTTAATAACTTGTACTTCTAGATCTAAATTAAATTGAGGTATTAAATCAGTCGCTGTTGACGAAGTAATACTTGAATATTGAGAGGATAAGTTATATATTTCCCATGATGGTATATAGTTATTTGATATTGTAGAGTTACTTAACACTTCTGTAGTATGCTCTGAATAAGAAAGGTCTTTACGATTTGATTTCAAAAGAAACTTATTTTCTAATATCGTTTTTTGATCAACATCTTGATTTAAATAAGGTTTTGGAGAATAAAAAGAATAATTTGGTTTTAAATAAGCAGTATTATCTTGAATTCTTATTTCAGATTGATTGGAATTCTCACTAAAATTTGCATAATCACTATCATAAATTATTCCTTCGTCATGGAAGGAATAATAAGCTGGTTTAAATTTACCTCTAGAAAGTAAAAATTTACCATAACTTGTTAGTTCAATATTTAAAACTTCTTCTTTTGAATTGAATAATGACATACTAATATAAATATATGAATCTTAGAATTTGTTAAGTTTTATTTTATCTTCTAAGTGTTGTTGAAACGGTATTTGTAACGGTGACAGCATCAGCAGAGGCAATTTCTGTAGGTTGAGAAGATAATGTTGTAGATAAAGTAGTAACTGGTGTTTCTTCTAATCTAGGAATTGATTGAAGATTCAAACTTCTATTTGTTGTTGCCGTGCTAGCGTTCAATACGTCAGTACCTGTTGTAGTTGATGTAATATCATTAATAGTTATACCAAACTGATTTCCTGTATTTAAAGTTGGGTTTGTTAGCGATTGAACAGTATTTTGAACAATCTCAGAAACCGATGATAAATAATCAGAAGCTATAAAATCTACTTGTGCAGTTATTTTTGCTGCTTCAATCATAGAGAAATAATCATAAGGCCAATTATAAGAATAATCTAATTCAGTTGAATCAGTAAATAAACTATTTCTTGTGTTTGTTAATTGTAAGTTTTGAACAATTTTTTTAGTGTCTGTTGTTTTTATTGATTCAAACAATTTAGCCTTGTAGTTATTCTTAGCTTTATATTTAATTTTGAATGTTAACCATTGAATATTTGCAAGTTTTTCTCTCATTGATAAATTGGTTTGAGTTTCCTCAATATCTAATGAATGAGTGATTGAAGATGATTTTTCATCAAAATTTATTGCAATATTTGGCATTAATCCTTGCCAAATATCAACCAAGTCCTGTTGGCTTAATGTATAAGAAAATTCAAATATATACATAAAGAATGGGTTTGAAACATCATTTTTTATAAAATCAATTGATGGTGGAAGTATGTATTTTTGCATTAAATCCACTTGATTTATAATTGAATCTGGGATTTGTGCTAAGTTAGCAAATGATTGAACATCATTTTGATTTGTCTTAATGTAAGATACATATTCGTTTGCAATATCATTAAAATAGAAATATTTTCTTTCATCATTTTCTTTGTAATAAGGAATTGCAACAACAGCTTCTTTTATTTCTTTAGATGGTGCTACTTTACCAAGCTTAAGTGGTGTCTTGGAGAATCCAACAATATCAGCAAGAGATCCAGTTGAAGATGCCACTCTGCCACTAACATTTTGTGAAGAATCTGTTTCTGATCCAGATAATATATAGTCTCTTGGTAAATCAGTTATTTGTAGATAAATACCAGCATTTCCAGATGGTAGTTCTCCATACTGATGCCACATACCAATAGTTTTATCAATACTAGATGTATAAAGATTTTGTGTTGTACCAAAATCTAAAATTGGAGTTTCAAATTTAGTTTGTATACCCCAAACTTTTGATTTTGCTGTATTTATTGAATTTGTGCCTGTATTGTTTACATTAACAGAATCAATTTCTACTATATTAAATAAATTCAAAGAAGCAGAAACTTGCATTGAATTTAAATTCAATCTTCCATCTGAAAGAGGGCCACTATAAGTTGTGCTTGAAGATAGGGCTACAACGTGAACTCCATCTGTAGATTCGCTTCCATTGTTGTCTGGTTGTCCTTCAAATCTTATATATGAAGCAGTAATATTTTGAATTAAGTCTTCCAAACTTGGCTTATATGGTGTTGATCCTGTTGGGTTGTATGTCAAAATTGCCCAAGCTTCACCATCGTAATAAGGTGGAGTAAAAGATGGGTAATATCCATTTGTAGAATCTATTACACCTTTTGTATACCCACTACCAGAATAATATCCTCTAACACCACCAGCACATGGAGGACCAAATGCGCTAGCTCTACTATACATTGTTATTGTTTCTTGTTCTGTAGGAGTATTGATGTAAGTCGTACCAGATGCAACCAAAAATTGTGGTCTTGTATAAGTTCTATTGTTTAATGTTAATTTGGCATTTTTATCTTTTGATTTATAAATTTTTACTAATGCTCTATATTGTTTACCGGGTGTTACAGTTGCAAATTCTTCTTCTGGTCTAGAGACAATCGAAGTTAATTTATTATCTTCTAAGAAGAAATCTACAGTCTCTGCTAAAAAGTTATGTATTATGTATTTGTATGCTGCATTATCTACATAAGTTCCATTCCATGAAGCAGTTAGTGGACGATATGAAGCATCTTTTGGAATCATATTAGTAAAATTAACATTTGCTGCATAACTTTCTGGTTCATAGATCGTATCAAATGGTAATCTTAAATCAAACTCACTATTACCAATTTGATAATCAATTTGACCACTAGCTGCATTATTAGCGTTATAATAACTGCTGGTAACGATTAAAGATCCTGTAATAATTGGAAAATCTACAGCTAAACCAGATTTTATAGAATTAAATAAAATTCCGGGTTGCATAAATGGTCTATAAAAGTGATTTTTACCAATATTAGCAGGATCACCAGTAACTGTAGTACCAGCATCAGAAACTACAACAGTATCAAAAGTTGAATTATGTAATACGTTCCAAATATCTAATGTTCTATTTGAAGGATAGAAAGAAGGTTCTGGGTTTAGTTTTAAGATTGAATCACAAGTTAGAGTAATGTTTGCAGTTTTTGATGCTATATTGTTAGATATATCATTAATATTTGAAATAACATTAGATTCTAAGAAATTTTTCTTTTCTGTTGATGAATTAAAGATTACAGAACCAGTTAATGTAAGTCCTTCGACTGAACTATAATTACCGTTAATTGCTGCTTCAATTTTGGTAAAATTCGTTGGGGCAGCAGATACTAATTTAAATTCTGGTAGTGGTTGATAATTTTTATTTTTAAACTTGATTAAATCATACCATTTATCATAAGAATCATAATATGGATTCTTGCCAGAAATATCACCTGCTTTCCAAGGAGCAGTACCATCATACAAACCGCTACCTGTACTAAAGAAATAAGTATTTGGATTGTTAGAAATATTAACGCTAGTTTTAGATGAAATAGAATTCCAACTTGTAGGTGAAGCCAAAAGATGATTATGGTTATATAATGGCCCAACATAAACAGAAGCTGTACTAGAAGATGTTAAAAACACAGGGAATACAACATAATTGTTTTGTAATAAACCAAATCCATTAAATACGCTAGAAGTTGAAGTAGAAATTGAATAATTAGAACTTGTTGAGTTGTATTGATCTAAAGGCCAAATACTATGTGTAACTTCAAATACACTAGCTGGTGTAGATACAATAGTTAAATTTGGATCAATTATATTACGATCTTCTCTACTATCTCTCCAACCAACATTTTCTTTTAAGAATTGATAAGAACTTCTAACTTTATATTCATCTATAGTTTGAACTATTTTATTTGGATAAATCTGTTGTTTGTAGCTTAAAGATACCAACTTATAATTGTCTGAATCTGTTATTAATTTTGCAATTAAATTATCATAAATTAATGTTTTTGGTTCATTTAAGTTTATTTTGTTTGCAAGATCAAAGTTTTCGATTAACTGAACAACAGTATCATATGGAAATTCAACATCAAATCTTGTACTTTGTGTTGGATCACCTACGTATTCTATAGTTGCCATTACTGGATATCTATAATATACTGATGGTTCTTTATAACAACTTACTGTATTTGTTGCGGAATCATAAACTGTTATATTGTTTGTTTTATTAAGTTGTCTTAATACTTTATCATTTCTTTGATGTGAAAGTTGTTTAAAAGAAGCAAATCCATAAGCACCATTTCTATTTAATATTAAAGCTCTAAATGTTGCTGGTATTTTAGGAGATAGTGTTCCAAGTGTTGTTATATCTTCACTTGAACATTGATTATTCTGTATTGTATCAATAATAGCTGTTCCAATCGACATACCAACAAAATTTATTGAATTAGTAGCTGTTAAGCTAGCAGAAGTAATAGAGTTACCACTAACTGGTAAAATTGCTAAACTACTTGCATGACCAAAATCTTCCCAAATATCTATAGATCCTGTAGATATAAGTGAATTCTTAATCCAAGAATACCCAGAGTCTTTTTTAGGAATAGAGTAGGAATAAAATCCATTATCATATTCTTTTGTTATTATTGGAGTGGCACCAGAATATTCTACGACCCACACAGGGTTTCTGTTAACTTTATGAATAGATGCAACTGATGTAGAACCACTCTCGTATCCACCAAATGCAGATGGTTTTGCCATTAATGAATTAAAAGTTAATGTAGAACCAGAAACTATACTTGGTGTATATAAGTGATTGTCATTTGTTAAAACAACATTATTTCTTCTACCATCACCTAATATAGTTCTATTTTTAAATGGTAAAGAATTGTATGGTGAGTATTCTTCTCCATATAAATTCAAATAACCTCTTGATATTGTTCTATAATCACCGGGTGCTGAGAATTTATTAACCAAAATAACTTGTGATCTTGAAGTGGTTGGCAACTCAAAATCTATTCTGCCAGAAGTATTAGTTCTTAATATACCTTTAAGTTCAGTTTGAGTGTTTACTGAAGATGTAGGTAATAATTTTCCTAATCTATTTGTTCTTCCAAATTTGTGTGCATATTGATAACGATGAGAAAAATTACCTAAAGTATTAGAACCAGTTGTAGTTTGTACGTTAGCAATATTTAATGGACGTTTGGTTGTACCATCACGATAATATGTAGCTCTTTTGTGTGCAACTACTGGATAAGATGGTTCATAATCATTTCCTTCTGGATATGGATAATCAGATCCTACAAAACCAAATGTAACTTGATATACAGAAGAAGTTAATAAACCAAATAATACTTTCCATGCTTCTGGTCTAGTAGTATATGAATCACTACCTGTATTTATTGCAACGTGTCTTGATTGATGCCCACCAACCCAAGCGTTTGTAAATGGGCCTTGTACTGGTATTTCTTTAGCAGGACCATATGAATCATTATGTAAATTTGTAATAACGATACCAGAGAATAAATTATCGTTTAATTCTTTATTGTATCCATCTGTTATGTTACCACTTATAAAGTTAGCTGGTAACGCTATTTCGCTTTTAATTACTTGATTATAATCTAATGTTGCTGGGTCATAATCTCTTCCATGAACAACAGAAAAATTATATTTAACTTTTTCATTTGGATTTATAGTATCATTACAATCTTTAATTACAGATGATGTATTTTCTATACCTACGAATAAATAATTTGCTGGTACATTAATAACATCGTCCGCATCCATAGGTCCGTGTGGTGCAGTTGCAATATTTACAAAATCTAAATTTTTATTTTGACTATAATTTATACCACCCTTGATTTGTTTCTCTCTAGAAATATCAAGATGTTGTGGGGTTGTAAATTTTCTATTTAATGTTTGTAATGAAACATCTAAAATTGTTTGTCTACTATAATTTGAACCAGAATTAGAAGATGAAAGAGGTGTTACATTACGTTCTGCTCTGGCATTCCAATAAAAACAATTTTCACTTTCATCTTGAGAAACTGGTCTGTGACCATATTTCCAATTATATAAATGTTTGTTAATAGAAACAAAACCAGTTTCTAAATTAGGATCTTTAAATTCTAAAGTAGGAAACTTATATTGATGTTTGTTTCTTTCTAATGCATGACTTTCAATTATGTTTAATAAACCGTGAGAAGTATCAGCAGAGGCTGGAACCATTTGTAATAATAATTTACCAACAGCTGAATCTATCCATTTATAGAAATCTAAGAATTTATCTAAATCTGGTTCATTTTGAACTTGTAAGAAGAAAAGTTGTCTTAATTTTGATAATTCTTTATATTCTTTTCTATATTTATTTACTGGATTACCAACAAGTTTATTAAAATCAAGTATTGTTGAGAACAATTTCAACATTTCAGTTGATATCGTTGCATACATACTCTTTTCATATGAGAAGAAATAGTTAACTGGTCTTGTATCTCTCAATCTTGTTTGATTTTGTTCATCTTGAGATAAAATGTTTATAAGATTTGAATTTTGTATATTTTCAAATTCATTCAATCTAGAAGTGAACAAATATTGGGTATCAATAATTGTTGTATCATTTTGTAAGAAATAATCACCACGACCCAAGTATTGATATTTTTTTATATTATTGAAAGCAGAATTGTAATTAGAATATGTTAGTGATCCAGATGTTAAATCATCAACTATAAATTTACCATCAGAAGCGTTTGGTGTTCCAGAACCAGCATCAGAACCAGTTATTGAATTAAAATTCCAATGTAACAATAGAGTATCTAATTTTGGTATTAATATGTTGTTATAGTTTGTATCTGTAACAGTCCAATTTCTATAAGCGTTATTTATGCCATAATTATCAGAGTCTTTTGCATGAGCTAATATTTCTTCTTTTTCAAGATATGAAGACCAGACTTTACAATCTAATACTTTAATGTCTGTATATTTTATTAATGAACCAGAGAAATTTGTTCTTTCTGCTCCAACATAAAATCTTTTGTTTGAACGAATTATGCTTAAACCAGCAGCATTTGTTATTGAACCAGTACTTGTAAATTCTCTTATAACAGTATCACCAACAGTACTAGCACCATAAAACTCTACAATATAATTTTGTGAGGTAGTACCAGATACTATATTTGCATTTTCAATACTTTGTGGATGTAACTTAACAGCAAATGTCCATTTTTCATTATTGTATACATCAAGATAAAAAGATGATGATAATAATGGTATTGAAGAGTTAGAAGATGAAAGATAAAAAGTTGCATGTGGAGATTCTAATTCTGGTCGTACAGCATAAACTTGGAAATTACAATAATCATTTGTATCCCAAGTTAAATCTGTAGAAGTATTATTTGCTGAATGTACACCAAATATAGATGATGTTAAAAATAATGTTGGGAAAAAGAGTGGATGATTTATTGGTAATTTTTGTGGGAATACCGTATCAACTTCAAATGTAAATGGAGTATAATCATAAGTACCAGCTAAAGATCCAGTAATGAACGAATTTGAATTAACATTAGAAGCAGTTGAAAATTGATAGATTGTTGATTGAAATCTATCTGTATCATTAAAGTTTATTGATGTTTTCTTTAATGTTATATTTGATAAATCGTTTGTTACTCGTTTGGAATCATTGTTGGCATAAATATTTAATTTTACTAATGATTCATCAATACCAAAACATCTTAGAAGATTTCTAACAGCTTTTTCTGTTCCTTTCGTTTTTAATATTGATTGAAGATTTGAATATATGTTTTCATAAATTACATTTTTAATTTCATGTAATTTATCTTCATAATTTCTTTCTTCATCCCTTGATAAAACTTCCTCTATAAGTTTTGCATCAATAAATAATTGTGGTGTAATTAAGCCTAAAGATTCTAATAAATTAGATGCAAATGGATAAGGTTTTTCATCAATTTGTATATTTGCATATGGTTCTTTGATTGATGTAAAATATTTTATTTGTAGATATAATGTATCAAGATAACTTGAAATAATCTGTGATAAACTTAATAATTCACCATTGTCATCTTCATCTATAATCCAATTTGGGAAAGAAAAATAGAAAGAGTTTGGATTGTTTCTATCGTGATCTGAACCTATTGTAGTGTATTCTTCTAAAACAGATTGTACGTCTGGATGATTAACATAAATAATAGGATCGCCTATCTCTGTACTTAGATTAGCACCAGAATATAAATTAATAGCTGAACCTGTACTTCTGGAAGAAGAAGAATAACCAATCCAAGTACCATTAGAAATTCTACCAGAATAATCTAATACTGTTGAATCAATAGATGATGTGGTGGTTACACCTTCGTTAAATTTATAATAAACACCTAATTCTGTATTTGCATCATCAGAATTGGTTCCACCATATACGTTTGTCCACCAATTTCTTCCTATTTCTCTCGATGTTCTTAGGCTTTTCCAATATCTAAAATCATCTATAGAACCAGATAATTTACCCCACCCTATAGCTGTTCCATACGCACCAGACGCAGCAGTTCTTAAAGCACCAATATTAGCAAGCATAGAGCCTGTTATTGTATTTATGTTTGTCCCAGAAGAGTATTGAGAATTTAATTCACCATTTACGTAGAATTTAACATTAATTGAGCTGCCAGAATTTATTGCACTAATTGCATAATGATTCCAGTTACCATTAGCTACTGAAGAAGTTGTTATTACTGAGCTTCCTAGATTTAAAGAAGTTAAACCAGTTGTACCAGATTGTATAGTTAAATAAAATGGTGATGTAGTAGTGCCAGATAATTCTAGAGTTAAACGACCATAATCGGAACTTGATGAAAGTTGATTATTCCATAAATCAAATATTACTTCTTTTTGTGTGCTTGATGTTATAAAAGAATTTTTTTGTAACCAAAATTCTAACGTAATACCATTAGAAAGATTTAATTCAAGATTATTGTTTCTATTATTTGATACATCATAAACATTAGCTTTTTGGTTTTGGTTATTTAAATCTTTAAATTTATCAACTAATGTAGTAGCAGTTGAGCTTTGGTTTGGGCCACCTTTAATACTAATATATTCTTTAGTTGTTGGCTCACCATAGCCATTTATTTGAGATCCAACTGAGGTGCCCCACCCATCTGGGGAGAAGATTGCATAACCTGTACTTTTTGGATATGCATTTTCCAAAAACCAAATATCAAGTTGTGATGAAGAATTTTCCCAATCTATCTTTTCTTTTCTTGATCCATCATAAGGATATTGTTGATAAATTCTGTTTACTGAATCTTCATAATATTTTTCTGCGGAACCAAAGATTGCAAAATTTGAAGCAGTAGAGAAATCAACTGGAAATTTTATTCTATTTTTCTCAATAGCATAAGAATTTAAAAGTTCTATAGATTCTACCTCTTCTTCAATTTGTTCATTACTAATTGGAGGTAATACTTTCTTGACGCTAAAAAGATCTTTAAGACTCATTCTTTTCTACTCTAAATTTAAATGTTTCTCTTTGTTCCTTCCAAGTATTAGTTGTTGCATCATAAAATTTAAGTTTTATACTGTACATATAATCTGGTTCTAATATGTTCATATCTAAATCGAAATAACTACCAGAAGAATCATATGATAAACCAGTTGATAATAACGAACCTGTATCATAAGGTATAACTTCTAGGTTATCTGAGTTTCTTATTATCTTATAAGATGCACTTTCTATTATTTGTGTTGGAACCTCACTAGTGGCTACATTATAAATAGTGGGATTCCAATCTTTTGAGCGAATGAAAAATCTAAATCTAGCTTGTTCATCAGAATCATAATATGGTTTTCCATTTATCAATGAAACTACATAATTATTTGTGACATTATAATCTTGAGCTTCTAAATCTATAACATCAATAGAACCTGTATAAAAACATGTAGTCAATGAAGAATTAAACCATCTGTCAAAGACTTGTGAAGCTGTTGTATTTAAAGCAAATGAAGCTGTATAAATACCTGTAGAATACCAACCACCAGTTACAGGGTTATTTGGCGTAGCAGCTATTACTGATCCACTAACAGAGTCGTCATATACTTTTACATATATTGCACCTGTGCCAATAGATGGAATATTTTTAAGCTGACCTCTGACAACATTATATAAATAAATTGTATTTAAATTATCTTGTGCAGAAGCCAATGAACTACTAGCATAAAATGTGCCTCTATTGTCTTTTTTAACAGAATTCCATTTTGCTTGCAAACTTGGTCTTTTAAAGAAAAATTCACTTCCTCTAGCAAAGAATCTTTTTGTATAATAAGATTGAAAAGCAGTTTCTAAGCTGGAACTTAAAGCTATTCCAAAGCCATAATTTTGTTTTGTACCATCAATCCATTGCTCAACCAAAGAAGAAACATCAATTGATAGATTTTCCGTACCATCATCAAAATATTGATTAAATTTTGGAGAAGAGTGATAGTCTCCACCTTGAGAAACCCAACTAGATGTACCAGCATTACTAGAAGAGGCAGCTACAATCCAATTAGCTGTACCAAGATCAGAATATTCCTCCATATCTAAACCAGTACCTTCATCCCACGAAGAAGATACTGCTGATACAGTTAAAGTATATTGTTTAGGAACAGTTGTTGAATGTCTAGCGTTATATAAATTTAAAAACCAAGAAACAGAACCAGATGCGGGTATAACACCAGCAGATCTGTCAGAAATTATATCGGATATAGGAAATTTTATTAATACTCTTGAAAGTTCAGATGAAGATGAATTAGCTTGTCCAAAAATACTGAATACTTCCAATATATCAGACAAACCCATATTTCCACTAACGCCTCTTGTAGCTAGATTTGCTTTATATGCATTAGTTATTGTTGTGTCAGCGTTAGCAAAATATTTTTTTAATGCCATTAGGATATGGTTCCTTTGATATCAATTAATGGAAATTTAACTTCATAAATAACATTTTTAGGTGCTTTAACATATTTTCCATCATATGTTAACAATTTATCTACATTTAAAACAGAGCTAGAATAAATACCACCAGATTTTCCGCTTACAGTTACGCTTGTTGTATCTAGTACGCCGGGTAACTTATTTAATATATTATAAACATTAGCAATTGGAAATGATTGACCAATATCTAATTTTTTGGTAAACTCAGATCTAAGAGCATTTAAACATCTGTTTAATACTTCGATTCTATCGTAGTCTGGACTGACTACTACATTAAAATCTATTCCTACATTAACTATGATAGCGTCTAATAGATCAACAGTATCATTAATCATTTTATATTGTGTAAGCCAAGTTTTAATATTATCTTTTAAAATACTTGGTGCAGTTGTTAAAGTACCAGAACTAGACTCAGAAATTACATATATATTTAAATTTCTTTTAAAAGAATCATTATCTTGTGTTATGTAACAACGTTTTACTCTGCCATAATTTGAAGGCATTGCATAAATTAAAGATTGATAATCCAATAAAGATACTGCTCTATTTTGAGTAGCATAATATCCCATAGTATTTTGTCTTAACTCTTCAGCTTGATCAAGACGCACTTCTCCAACTAATAATTGCTCGTTTATTACTTCAAGACTATTTTGAACAGTTATACGTTGACCAGTTGTAGTATTCATCATATTTGGAAAAGTAAAGTTAGAATTTACAACTTTTGTAATTGTATTACTAGCTGCGTTAGAAGTAGATGAATTAGCTTTTCTATATGTTATAGTTAAAGTCGTATTAGATGGTGAAACTCCAAATTTATCTGATTTTATTAAATTTGTTGGATCAAAAGCAGTATCAGAAAAATAATTTTTTGCGTGCATTTGTAATACAACTTGTGCGGGATCTAGAATAGAATCAGTTGTAATTTGATCTTCTGATCCATAGCCAAATTGTAAATAAGTTGTATTTTGTGTTCTGTTGACAATATATCTTCTTGGAACTGGAAATGGTTTTAGTATAGATGAAACACCATCATTTTGAAAATTAAAGTTTGGAACTTCTCTAAAAATTACATCTTGAGATAAATGATCTACTTCATAGTATTGATTACCGTCAGAATCAAATACACTTACTATTTCTAATACGTTATTGTCAGAAATATCAAGTTTTAAAAATCTTTGAAATGCTCCAACTGATATGTTTTTTTGTGTATAGAAACCAGATTGAATTATGCCTTTAGCTTTTACAGCAAATTCTGTTGGAGAGCCAGTAGTATTATCAACTTTAGAAACAACTACTTCGTTTGTACTTTGTGAAAAATCTACATCTTGTAAAAGTGTAAATAATAAGCCACCACTTGAAGAAAAAGTTGCACCTCTTTTTAATATTGGTAAATAATCAATATTTGGACCAGTAGAAGAGTTATTAGCTGGTACTGCAATATACATGGTTATTTCACCATATGCAGTACTTCTTGGACCATATTTGTATCCAAGTTGGTTAGCTATTTTAAGTATGTTATCAAATTCACTAGCAGAGTTTAAAAAACTTTCATTAAATTGATAATCGAGGTAAAATGATAAAACGTCACCAACATAGCTGACTGTATCGAGCATTAATGAACCAAAAGATGCTTCATTAAAATCGCTAAAAGAATTGGGATAATATCTTTTAGAATATTCTACTAGTTCATTTTTGATACTATTAAAATCTCTAGAAGTATATTTTACGATTGGTATTTTTTTAGCCATTAAAGTTGTCCTTACTATGAAGTAGATACTGTTTCAGAAAATTTAAACGCACCAACACCAGAAATAGAAAAAAATATATCAACTTTAACAAATCCAGAACTTTCTACTATTTCATTATTTTCATTAATTGCGTTTATACTAAGACTTATAATATTTATATATGGTAAATATTTAGATACTTGTTGTGTTATTCTTTTTTCTAAATTTGAAAAAGTTACTTGTGTACTTTGTTCAAATAAATATTTTTTTATTCCAACACCAAATTCAATATCCCATACTCTCTCACCCGGTTCTGTATAAAGAACCATTTTTAAATTTTGTAATGCCACATCTTTAATAGTTGTTAATGCAGCGTATCCTTCTCTTGGATCGATTGTTAATGGTAATCTTGCAGAATATCCAGCCATATATTAAATAGAATAGTTTAGCAATTTTTATTCTTAAATGGATTTACAGATATATTAATCTCTGGTTTTGCTTTAATTGTTGTATCAGTATCAAAACCATTTTTGGCATATGATGTTAATATTTCACCAGCATCAATACCCCAATAAATGTATCCCCAAGGTGATATTAATGGAGGACCAACACCATATGGTGGTGGTATTGTAAGTGCAGGTAACAAACCTAAAGACCAAAGGGCAACTGGAGTTCTTGGTAATCCAGCTGCAACCGTTAAATCTCTTAGTTTAACGGCTATTGAAATGTTTGGATCATATGTTTCTTCTAATCCTTTTAATATTTGAGCGGGAGCAGCAGCAATCATTTTAGCTACTTCTAAATTTATTCCCAATATAGGATTGTTTAAACTAAGAGGATCATCTGGTAATTCACATTCAATTTTTTCTTCATTACCTAAAATTGTA
>JACCDP010797120.1_pt1 | contig 24925 bp, 27 predicted proteins | sample 7445841 | NCBI WGS metagenome assembly JACCDP01 (sample SAMN15323441, study PRJNA562643) | freshwater metagenome | isolation source: river surface water | place: USA:Blue River Watershed | collected 2017-08-17
AACCCATTCTGTTAATAGTGAATTTGCTTACTATAAACATAAATTTGAAGGTCACTTCGCAGATTGGAAGAATCGATTAAGTAGTCTCTGTAATGGAGACTACATTTTTCAAATTGATGCAGATGAATTGCCGACTGACAGTTTAATTAATATACTACCGCAACTTTTAGAGACTAATTTAGACAATGAAGTTTTTTTAGTTCCTAGAATTAATACCGTCGATGGATTAACACAAGATCATGTAAATAAGTGGGGTTGGAATGTTAATGGCAGCGGCTGGGTGAATTGGCCAGATTATCAATGGCGTATTTGGAAGAATAAATCGGACATTAAATGGATAAATAAGGTACATGAACGATTAGATGGGTTTAAAACATATTCATTTCTTCCGGAAGACATGACGTTTGCATTATATCATCCAAAGACAATAGATCGACAAGAAAAACAAAATAAATTATATGATACGTTATAAGATATATGAAAAAAATTAATCTATATAGTTTTCATAAAAATATTGCTCTATATAGATTCGATCATAATAATACATTATCGCTGATCGAAACTTTATCTAGAGATTTTGAAGTTATTCATCATAATTATGATGGTTCGGATAATTTTACTTTTCATGGTGTTCATATTAATCATGGATCGATATTAATTTTTGAGTATGATGACACGAAATTATTTAAAGTTTATGATTTCGGAGATCACCCGGGACTAACTGTGAAATTGTCAAAATTAACTAACTTTTCTGGAGCAGTTGTAGGGCAATATAATTCTAAGTATTGGGATAGTATCATACCCGATAATGAGATTCGAAACAATATAGTAGCAGGTATTTATCCCGAATCTGTTTGGCAATTAGGAGTTTTAAACTATGAACAAATATCCGATATTAGAAAACAAATAAAACTAAATTCTAAATTATATTGGAGAGGAAGTTTGTATAATCAAGGAGTTCCGCAAAATTATTTAGGAATACGAAAATCTGTAGAATTATTACCAAACATTTTATCTGTAGATGAATTATTTTATGGCAATTATCCAATATCATTTAATGATTATATTTCGGAAGCTATTTCATATAAATTGGCATTATCTATCGGTGGCGGCGGCGGAGCATTCTGCGGAGATTTCTGCTTTAGAGATATTGAAATGTTTGCATTAGGAATACCTTTAATACGTCCAAAATATATTGTAGAAGCTGCCGATCCGTTGATACCAGATTATCATTATATTTCAGTTGATACCGAATTTGATGATGATTATCGATATAAAAATCATGAAAAATTAGCTCATGATATTGCATTAACATATAAACGTGTTATTAATGATGATTTATTATTACAAACTGTTTCAAATAATGCTCGTGAATGGTATTTACGAAACTTATCATATCCTAACATTACAAATCATATTATACGGTTACTAAGTTTATGAATTTAAACATAATTACAAATTATTTTCATCCACATCGAATACTTGATATTGGTGCTAATATTGGTCAATTCCATCAATTGGCAAAATATTTTTTTCCTAATAGTTTTATATTTTCAATCGAAGCTTCTCCAGATTGCGAACCGTTTTTGCAAGAAATAACTAAAAACTATTATATAGGATTATTAGCAAAAGATAGTAATGAATATGATTTTTATAGCAGAAAAGATACCGGTATAGGAACGGGAAATTCTATATATCGAGAATTAACCGATTTTTATTCAGATTCGCAACTAGATATTATTAAACAAACGGGAATACGTTTAGACGATCTTTTTGATTCTGAATCTGTGTTTGATTTAATTAAAATTGATACTCAAGGATCCGAATTAGATATTATACAAGGTGGAATGGAATTGTGTAAGAAATCTAAAGGAATTTTATTAGAAGTTTCATTAACACAGTATAATGACGGTGCACCTTTATATAACGATGTTATAGAATTTATGAAATCTATAAATTTTATTCCAGTTATAGTTTTAGATGAAGCAAGAAATCACGGATCACATCAACAAGACATATTATTTATCAATGAAAACTAATTTATTAATCGGAGCTATTAGCGGTAACTATAACGTTAATGATATTCAAGTTTGGGTAGAAACATCTAAATTTGATAATGTAGAACGGGCATTATTATTGTATAATGATAATTCAGAACTTGAAGATTTTTTAAGTAGCAATAATATATCTGTAATTAAAGCAAAACAAGATTTTTGGGGTAGAGATATTGAATTTAGTACTAATACTGGTACAATGAATTTAGCATCATCATATGATTTAATTCATAATATAAGATTCTATCATATATGGCAATATTTAACTCATAATGAATACGAAAATGTAATAATTACGGATATTAGGGATGTATACTTTAATGAAAATCCGTTTGAATCGCTACATCGTTCTAAACTTACTGCTACTAGTGAAGTTATACTATATGAACAAGAAAATTGGAATAAACAACATCTATACGAAAATTTAGGAATGATTGGTATAGAAAAATTACTAGATAAGCCAGTTTATAACGTAGGGGTATTTGGAGGACCATATAACTTAATGAAAGATATATGTTGCGATATATATTTGTTATCAGTAGGAAAACCAAAAGTTGCTGACCAAACATCATTCAATTATCTAATTCATACAAAATATTTAGAGCAAACACATTTTACTAGTTTAGAAGATAAGTTTGCTGTGCATTTACATGTAATAAATGCAGGATTAGTAGATTTCGATTTAAATACAGTTTCACAATACAAAATAGTACATCAATATGACAGAATCAACGGATTTACAAGATAAGTATTCGATAATAATACCTTATCGAGACAGGGAAGAACATCTAGAAGTACTTTTACCTAGATTGCAACAAGTATTTTCTAAATATGATTATGAAATAATTGTATCAGAACAAAATGATTCTGACAATTTTAATTTAGCTAATACACAAAATGTAGCTGCGCAGTATGCTACTGGTAACATAATAGTTTTACACCAAGTTGATTACTATCCAACAGATGATGTAAGTTATGAAATTCAAGACCAACCGATACTACCAGCTCGTCGAGGAATTTTTGTTAATAGTGATTTTAGTAAACGAAATTATTATGACATACCTGGCGGATATCGAAAATGGGAAACTGAAATCGATGAGAACTTTTATGGGGGTGTTATTGTTATGCGAAAAGAACATTGGGACACTATCAACGGAATAAACCCTTTATATAAAGGCTGGGGCAATGAAGATGAAGATTTGCGAGAACGATTTAAATGGGCAGGATATACTCCTGTAAGAAATACAACGGGTACTTATTATTGTTTATATCATGAAGATAACGGAGATATCGCAAAAAAACCAAAAGAACAGCAAAAAGATTTTATCGTTGGCCGCGAAATATACGCAAATGCATTTCAGTATAAACATTTAGGTTATAAAAATGTAAAAGCTGATGTGGAAGAATTCGAAACTGGGTTGCCTAATGTACGTTGGATTAAAAGTACTAATTATAGGATAGAACAATGAAGATAGAAGTTTCAGTTGGCGAAATCGTTGATAAATTATCAATCTTAAATATTAAGCGTAATAGAATCACTGATTCAGAAAAATTAAACAACGTTGTTAAGGAATATACATATTTGTATGATGTGGTTTTTTCTCTTTTAAAAATAGATGTTGCAGATTATGAAGATTTAATTTATATAAATGAAATGTTATGGGATGTTGAAGATGATTTGCGAAAAATGGAATCTATAAAACAATTTGACGACACATTTGTAGCACATGCTAGAAATGTATACATACTTAATGATAAACGCGCCAAAATAAAAAAGCGTATCAATTTAAAATATGGATCTACATTTGTAGAAGAAAAATCTTATGAAAAATACTAAATGTTTAATAGTAACATGCGGATTCTTTGGCGATATTATATTTGCTAGTTCGATCGCCGAAAAACTTAAAGATAATTATGATGAAATCGATTATTTAATCGGATTTCCACAAATGTATCGACTAATGAAAAATAATCCATACATTAATGATGTATTCATATCGACGACACCCGGACCTTATCCAATTTTTAATATTAATCAAACTAAGTATGATACTATAATTAAATTAGATAAATTAAACTATATAATTACTCCATGTGAAGAATTTCAACAACAAGCTGGAATTAAAAACATATCATCTGAATATGTAGTATACACAACTCCAGAATATGATACTATTGCAAAAAATTTAATTAGTGAACTTCGCGAAACGCATAACAAGCCAGTAATAGGCATTATGAGTAACTGGCAGCCAAAAACTTATCTATTTACTGAAGAACAATATCAAGCAGGTATCGATGTACCCAATTTAGGATATGGCGGATCTCATAGAAATATACAACAAATTGTCACTGAATTAAATAAGTATTTTACATTGATACCTATAGGAGTTGGAGATCTGAGTCAGCAACAAACAATTAATATTGCAGATGATGATGTAAAATCTTTATTATTTGAAGCATCTATACTTAAATACTGCGATGCATTTGTAGGAACAGAAGGGGGCTTAGCTAATTTAGCTGCTGGCGTCGGGTGTAAGACTATATTAACGGGAGATTTTATTCACCAATTATATGGCTGGAACGGCGTTTTAAAAAAAATACAAGATCCAAAACTTGGCCCAAATAAATATTTTCCAAACTTTGGACATATCATGATTAATCCTTATTATAATGATAATGAAGTTATTTATACTATAATAGAATCACTAAATAAATGAAACATATAACAATAATAGCCGGAACTAGACCTAACTTCGTTAAAATATCACCTGTTATACGTGAAATTAAAAAACATGAAAATTTACAATTTAGTTTAGTACATACTGGTCAACATTATGATGATAATATGTCATCAATTTTTTTTAAAGAGTTAGATATTCCAACGCCAGATGCTAACTTAAATGTTAGTAGTGGAAATTTAATACAGCAATTTTCGGAAATTATGATACGATTTGATCATTATTTGCAACATAACTATACAGATCTAGTTTTAGTAGTAGGAGATGTTACATCTACTGCTGCATGTTCTATAGTAGCACAACAAAGAAATATAAAAGTAGCACATATAGAAGCAGGAATTCGATCGAATGACTGGACGATGCCAGAAGAAATCAATAGAATACTTACTGATTCTATAACTAATTATTTTTTTACAACATCTGAATATGCGAATGAAAATTTAATTAAATCTAATGTATCTACAACAAATATATATTTTGTTGGAAACGTTATGATTGACACTCTAATTAATTATTCTAATAATTTTAAGGCGCCTAAGTTTTTTAATGAATTAAATTTAGAAAATAATCATTATTTTATCCTAACATTACACCGCCCGGCCAATGTAGATAATTTTAAAAATTTTAAAAAATTAATAAAATCTATAATAGAAAGTATAGATCCGTCATATCAAATAATTTTTCCGGTTCACCCTCGTATAAAAAAACATATATATGACATGAAATTAAACGAATACAGTAATTTATATTTAACAGATCCATTATCATATTTAGAATTTATGTTTTTGATAAAAAATTCAAAAGCTGTTATAACTGACAGCGGTGGGATTAGCGAGGAAACTACATATATGAATATACCTTGTATTACATTACGACATAATACCGAACGACCAGAAACGATTATTGACGGAACTAACAAACTAATAGGAAATAATATAAATGAGCTCAAAATTTGTATACGTGATATAGTTGCCGGCCGTTGGAAATCTAGTACGATACCCAAATATTGGGATGGGAACGCATCAACTCGTATTATTAATTCATTACAAACAATATATGGAAACGAATAAAAAAATTAGTATTTGTTTAACGCATTACAATCGAAAAACGCAATTACAAAATACATTACGTAGTATACAACGACAGAAAGATGCATCTGAATTAACAGAAATTATAATTGTTGATGATGTTAGTATAACGCCGTTACAATATGAAGATTTTTCTGAATTCGATTTAGATATAAAATTAATATCATTACAAACAAAAAATAAGTGGTGGGTCAATCCATGTATTGCATTTAATGCAGCATTTAATTTAATTAATTCGCCTATTACTATAATACAAAATGCAGAATGTTTACATGGAACTGACATTATAGATTATACTATCAATAATCTTAAACAAAATGAATATATTGCAATGAGTGCTTTAAATATAACTAAAGAATCATTTGAAAAAATTAATGCAGACACATATCCTAATGATATTGATATTTCTGGCGCAAATTGGTATTGCCATAGTATACACCGAAATAAAGCATTTAATTTCTGCGCAGCAATACATACTGAAGATTTAATTAAATCTGGAGGATTTGATAATAGTTTTGCTAAAGGAATTTGGTTTGATGACGATGTATTATTATATAATTTAGAAAATAATAACATTAGATGTAGAATTGAAGATTCGCAAATAGTTTTTCATCAATGGCATGAAAATAATTGGGAAACTAGACCAGATTATGCAAAACTACTTCAAATAAATAAACAATTAATTATTAATAAAAAAGGAGAATAATGTCATATACAGATTGGCAAGAAATTGTAGAAACTGCAATTGAGGGTAAAAAAAAGATGAATATTTTAGAATTCGGATTAGGAGCCGGAACAAAATATTTATTAGATAATTTTAATTTCGTTTTTTCATACGAATTAATAGATTCTAGAGATCACACGTTAATATCATGGTACGAACATTCTGTAGATGAATATAAAGATTATACAAATTGGAAATCGGAAGTCGTATTTTGGAAAGATGTAAATTTCAAAGATTATGATCCTAACATATCGCCTTTAGTACTTGCAAGAATTGATGAACTGTTTGAAACGTATAATTTTGATTGCGTATTAGTGGATGGCGGCTATCATGTTAGAGGTGATATAGCTAACTATATTTTAAATAAATTTCATACAAAATTTGTAATAATACATGATACGAACTATAATTATGAAGTTGACGGATACGAACGAATCATTCTTCCGGAAAACTACGAAACTATAAAGTATACTATAGGAGAAGGAACATACATTTTTAAAAATATTGGAGATAAATGAATATATTAATTACTGGAGTATTAGGTACGGTAGGATCTATACTTAAACAAAAACTTAAAGAAAAAAATCATAACATTATCGGGGTAGATTTATATCACGCTCCTGGTGAAATTGGATTTTCTCAAAAAATGAGTTCTGAGCAAAATGATTATTGCAGATGCGATATTTCAGAGTTCCACCAACTAAATCGTATTTTTGAAAATCATGGTCCATTTGATATGGTATTTAATTGTGCAGCTGAGTTTGGAAGATGGAATGGTGAAGATTATTATGAACAACTATGGAAAACAAATGCTATAGGTTTAAAACATATATTACGTTTACAAGAAAAATTTAAATTTAAACTAGTTCATTTTTCTAGTTCAGAAGTATACGGTGATTGGACGGATGTCATGGCTGAAAATGTGATGGATTTACATGAAATAAAACAGTTAAATGATTACGCTATTAGTAAATGGGCTAATGAAATGCAAATTCGAAATTCTAGAATTATGTATAATACAGAAACCGTAATAGTCAGACTATTTAATACATATGGCCCGGGAGAATGGTATCATCCATATCGTTCTGTTAATTGTAAATTTTGTTATCATGCACTAAAAGGATTGCCAGTTACTGTATATAAAGGACATTATCGTTCTAGTACTTATATTTATGATGCAGTAACAACTATATCAAATATTGCTGATAATTTTATTGACGGGCGAACATATAATATTGGTAGTAATGAAGGTCATGATATTGAAACGTTAGTAGATATTATATGGGAATATACAGGCGCTGATAGAAAACTAATTAAATACGAAGATTCGGAAATTCTAACTACTAAAATAAAAGTTCCAGAATTGACATTATCAATTAATGAATTGAATCATACTCCGAGCGTAACATTAAAACAAGGAGTACAAAATACAATTGATTGGATGCGACAATATGATATATCATGAAAATAATTTATAGAATATCAGATTCTGGTTACAATAAAATAAAACCAGATTATATCAACAACGAAAATTGTTTAAAAAACTTTTGCAATGTATTTTTCGATCACATATATGATATTCATATCATAGCAGATAATTGCAGTGAATCTACAATATCGATGATTAAAAAGTATATTGATCCTATTAATATCGAAACGGTATCAGTAGGACATGGAGCGGGTACATTTAATTTAGCATTAGATAACGCATTAACTTATGCTGATAATGAAATCGTTTATTTTATAGAAAATGATTATTTACACAAACAAGGTTCGCCTACTATATTAAAAGAAGGATTTGATTTAGGAGCTTCGTTTATAGCATTATATGATCATCCTGACAAATATATGGATCCTAGATCTGGAGGTAATCCATATTGTGAAGGTGGGGCAGAAGATACTCGAGTATATTTAACAAATTCATGTCATTGGAAAATTACAAATTCTACAACTATGACATTTGCTGCTAAAGTATCTACTTTAAAACAAACGGAAGATATTTTAAGAAAACATACTTCCGGCACTCACCCAAATGATTTTCATATGTTTATGGAGTTAAGAAAAAATAATCATTTATTGATTACACCAATTCCTGGATTTGCAACACATGGAGAGACATCCTGGTTATCTCCTTTAACAGATTGGAGTAAAATATGATTTCAGTAATTATACCTACATATAAAAGTCCAGATACTTTAGATTTATGCTTACGGTCTGCTATCGAAGGACAACAAAATAAAAATCAAATTATAGTTGTTGTAGATGGCTTTTATGATTTAAATAAAGAAGTCTTAGAACGATGGAAAGATTCGATTGATATACTAGCATTAGAGACTAATGTAGGTCTTTGTAGGGGCACGAATTTAGGAGTATACAATGCTAAACATGATAAGATACTTATTGTTAATGACGATAATGTATTTCCTAGGTTTTGGGACACAACATTAGAGGATGATTGGGAGGCCGGAGCTGTAATTACACCTAATCAAGTTGAACCATATCCTTCAATGTTTACACAATTTATTATTGAAGATTTAGGTACTGATGCAAACACATTCGATTTAGAAAAATTTTGGTTGTTTGATTATCATTATGCATCAGGTGATAAAAAAGAAGAGTGCGGATCAACTTTGCCTATATTTATGTCTAAAATCGATTTTATTCGTTTAGGCGGTTGGGATGAAAATTATGAAGCAGGAATGGTTGCAGATTGGGATTTCTTTTTAAAATGTCAACTATCTGGTTTAAAAATGTTAAGAACATGGAATTGTCATTTTTATCATTTTGCATCCGTATCTACAAATGGTGAAAAAAGACAACGAGCCGAACAAGCTGGACATAGCTATGCTCAATATAAATGGGGAAATTATATAAAACATGATGCAAAAACTAACTTGAAATACATCTAATGCTATATTTATATTAAAGTTACCAAAAAAGGCGGTGTTATGGCAAAATGGAATTTTGATATGAAGAAAAATTACTACAAACCTACTCCGACCCGTTGGAGAAAGTTAGGGGATGCGTTACTAGGTGTTAGTACTACTATCACGGGCTTTGCTATATATGAAGAAGCAAAGTGGGTAGCAATTGCTGCATTGGTAACTGGAGTTGTAGGTAAATTTTTAACAAACTTTTTTGGAGAAGACAATGGCGCTGGAGTTATCTAAAATAAAACAAGTTCCACTAGCAGAATCGCAGTATTTTAAAACAGACGTAAAAAAGAATCAAATCGTTCTACATCATACGGCAGGAAATTCATCCGGCGTAGCAACAATTCAAAATTGGAATAGTGATGACCGAGGTCGTATTGCAACTTGCGTAACGATTTCAGGCGCAGGAAAAAATTCCGTTGATGGCGAAATTTGTCAAGCATTTTCATCTAAACATTGGGCATACCACCTAGGTGTTAAACAAGAAGTTTTCCGTGCGTATAAAGTTCCTTATACAGAATTAGATAAACATTCAATCGGTATAGAAATTTGCAATTGGGGACAATTAGAAAAACGAGGTGATAAATTTTATAGCTATGTTGATAGAGAAGTTCCTAAAGAAGCTGTAACGGAATTAGAAACACCATATAAAGGACATAAATATTTCCATCGTTATACAGATGCACAGATTGAATCAGTTCGCGATCTATTACAATATTGGAAAGGCTATTACAATATTGATCTAACTTTTGATTATGATCAATGTTTCACAGTAAACACAAAAGCTCTTCGTGGCGAAAATGGATTATATACACATAATTCATATCGAAAAGACAAGATTGATATTTATCCTTGTCCTAGAATGATAACTATGTTAAAAACATTGTGATGGAGACGTTAAAATTGAAAACATCGGCTATTATGATTACATTGAGTGTATCTAGTACACTAGCATTTATTTGCAGTTATTTCTTTAACATGACAATGGATCATGCTGAACAGTATCTAGCAACAGCAGCTGTCGTATTGCTAGATGGATTTTTTGGAGTAATTGCTGGCGTTAAACGAGAAGGATTCCAAACTAGAAAGGCTCTTAAAGTAATACAAACTATGGTAGTGTGGATAATGTTTTTAACGGTATTACTAACGGTAGAACATGGATATCCTGGGACTAGTTGGTTAAGTGAGACGGTATTAGTTCCATTCTTAGTATTCCAGATATTAAGTGCACTTAAAAATGCTTCTATGGCAGGATTTATTAAAGCAGATCTTTTAAATACAATTCTAGACAAAATAGATAATCATAAAGGCGAACGTCAGGTTTGATTTATGTAAAAAAATTCATATTATGTATATATGAGTTATAAGCATATTGCTTTAGCATTTTTTTTATTTATTATTGGCCAAATTTTAGTTTGGCTTCAAGTTAATGGTCCATTATTGTGGACTTGGGCTAAAGAATGGCGATATGCATTAATGTTATTAGGCGTACCTATAACCTGGTTATTCATGGAAGCAACTGCGGCAGTAGTAACCGGGTTCGGCGGTGTTTTTTGGCCAGGCCGATTCATTTCATTTACTGCCGGAATAATTATTTTCAGTATCATGACTTATATGTTTAAATCAGAACCTATAACTCTTAAGACTTTGGTTTCTTTATCATTAGCATTTGGAATAATAATTATTCAGCTCTTTTGGAAATGATGATATTTATTTTAAATGATAAACGAATACCAAACACAGAATCGGCTTAATCCAAAATTATGGGATGGAGATCAACTGCGACCTAAACTACAGTCTGCGTTTATAAAGATTTCCGAAGCATTTTACAAATTTTTAGATTTACCGGACTCAGCCGAGATATTAGACATTATTCTTATTGGCAGTAATGCAAACTATAATTGGACTGAATACAGTGACATTGATTTGCATGTATTGATTAATTACTTGCAAGTAGATCCAAATTATCATATGGCAAATAAATATCTTCATGCTAAGAAGAGTTTATGGAATATGCATTATCCATTAACATATAAAGGAATGCGTATTGAATTATATGCACAGGATTCAGAACAAGAAATGCATTCGTCAGTGGGCGTATATTCCGTTTTGCATAATACGTGGATACGTAAACCAAAATCAGATCTAGTTTCAATTGATGACAGTACGATTGAGTTGAAAGCAGATCCATATGAATATGAAATACAAAATCTAAAATTAGATGATCCTAATTTAGAACAGAAAATTGATAATATCAAACAACGTTTACAACATTTACGTAAAGCAGGATTAGAAGCTGTTGGAGAATATTCGGTAGAAAATTTAGCTTATAAACATCTTCGTAATAAGGGGCTAATAGATCGTTTAAAAGAATTAGAACAAACGGCTACAATGTCTAATTTGCAAGTAGAAACTGCATTACGCGAATGGAATCCTCGCGATACATATGAAAAAACTAAAGGGCAAGTAAAACGTTTTGTTTCTGCAATGAAAACGGAAAAGGATGAAACAAAACAAGCGTTAGCAATGCTATTGCAACATATTAATGGTACAACGAAGTTATCTCCCGAAGAATGGAAATGGATCGGTAATCAAATGAAAGATGTTGTTAAAGTATTGGGATTAACTACAATGGCAGTAGCGCCAGGAGGAAGTTTGGTTGCTATTTTAGCAAAAGCTCTTAAAGCAGACAAGTATCTTTTACCATCATCACTACAAAAACAAGATGAGCCGGATGAAGTTACTGAATCTTTAATAATGCATGTAACGGGACAAAAACAAATGGATGCCCCAGCGTGGAAACGAGTTATGCGGCATACTGATGCGGTATTAGATCCGGAGGGACAATGGAAACATCCCGGACGATGCACAATGATACCTACGCAAGATGGTCGTATAACCATGACAGATGTCCCACATCCAGTACTGGGTATCGATAACACCGGGCACATGCAATTAATGCATCCGGAATATAATTATCAATTTCCGGGACGCTTAGTATTTGAAATACCACATACAGCACAATGGAAAACAATGATAATGCAACTACAAAATGCTATAAAAAATGGATCACGCTATGCAAAGTAGAGGATTGGGAGATGATATCAAAAAAATAACTAGTGCAACTGGTTTAGATCAACTAGCAAAACGCATTGCACAAATATTAGATGAAGATTGCGGTTGTGATGACAGACAAACTTGGCTAAATGAAAAAACAAAAGATTGGCCTATGTATAAAAAGAAAAGGATAAAAGATGGCGATAATAAATAAAACCGGTATAGGCGAAGGCAATTTAATTGAAGCAGAACACATAACACGTGCTATAGATGCATTAAGTGGTGTTAGTAGTGATACAATTGTTGCAACCGGATCTTTTACAGGATCATTTACTGGAGCATTTAATGGTTCGATTATTAGTGCATCATATGCAACTACATCATCTTTTGCAGCAACTGCGAGTTTCTTAACAGGTACAATTGGATCCGCATCATTTGCTAGCACATCATCTTATGTTAATAACTTAAAACAAAACGTAACAATCACCGGATCTTTAACTATATCGGGCTCATCAACTAATTCATTAACAGTTCAAAAGTCTGCTATATTTAATGATAACGTTTATATTTCCGGAATGCAATATTATCCGTTGGAACAAGTTACTACTACTGATGCAACGCAAACAGATGTTTGGTCATATTCAATGTCTAACGGCGAAGCTACTACCATTGAAGCAACTATACTAGGTACATCAGCAAGTCTTAGCAATACTGATTCGGTAGGGGGAAATTTAGTTGGAGTTGCAAAATGTGAAATTGGAGCCGCAACTATACAAGGACAATTTAGTAGTAGTTTTGATAGTTTCGGAACAAGTCCAACGTTTGGTTTACGACGAGAACTTGCAACAAATAACATACATATATGGGTACAGGGATTAGCAAGTACTACAATCGATTGGAATGTTTCGGTACGTAAACTATAATGATAATAGTTACTTATGTAAGTAACGTTTAAACAATTGATAATATTCTGTTTTAGATATTTATATAAAATAAGCATCTAACAGGAAAATTTGTAAATGTCACTTATAAGTAAGAATAACATTATTACCGGCCAAACAATACAGGCTGAACATGTTACCCGTATTATTGATGCCTTAAATGAATCAGGTTCTTCTGAAATAATTGCAACCGGTTCATTCACAGGATCTTTTGTCGGTGACGGATCTGGATTGATTAATCTCACTGTTACAACAGCATCATACGCTTTAAACTCTGGATTGTTCGGCGGCTATTCTAGTTCATATTTTGCAACTACTGGTAGTAATACGTTTAATGGAAATCAAACAATTAATGGTGATGTTACAATTACTGGTACAGCTTCGATTGCGGTATTACATGTAACATATGAATCTGCATCTGTAATTTATTCATCCGGTTCCAATCAATTAGGTGATGCTGTATCAGATACGCAAACACTTATCGGTACGGTTAATATCTCAGGAAGTTTAAACGTAACCGGATCTACTACAATTAATAATTTATCTGGTTCACTTTTTGGTACAGCTTCGTGGGCACAAAATGCAGTAACAGCATCATATATTAATATAGCAGCATCCGCATCATATGCTACTACCGCATCATATTCATTAACTGCATCATATCTAGATAACTATGTAGAACCATTCCCATATACCGGGTCTGCAATCATAACCGGTTCATTAAGTGTAACGGGTAGTATTACCGGAACACGAATTGGAGCTGGAGCTGCACCCGCAACAAATATTCCATTAGATGTTAGAGCACAAGGTGCATTATCTTCTGATACGGTATTTAGAGTTAGAAATAGTGTTGATTCTGCCGATATACTTACAATTGCCGGTGATGGGTCTGCAAGTTTCGCCGGCCCGGTAATATTATCAGATAAAGCAATTGGAAATTTGCAAGGTACGGCATCATATGCTAATACAGCTTCATATGTAGAAACATCGCAGACTGCATCTTATGTATTAAATGCTATTAGTTCGTCTTATGCTACGTTAGCATTATCAGCATCATATGCTCCGGGAGTTACATTAAATACAGGAAAAACTATATATGTAGCAACTACAGGAAACGATTCTACAGGTGCTGTCGGCAATATTTCAAAACCTTATTTAACTTTAGAGAGTGCATCTTTAGCAGCAACATCCGGTGATACAATAATCGTATTCCCGGGTTCATACACTGTTACTACTACAGCAACAAATGGAATTGCCAAAGATGGAGTAAATTATTTCTTTCATCCAGGAACTACTGTATCAAAATCATCGAGTGGTCATATATTTTATGATACCGGATTTACTTTACCATGTAACGTATTTGGATATGGTTCTTTTTCAAAGACAACATCGACTGGTAAAATTTATTTCAATACCGTAGGCAATGCAATATTCGAAGCACTATCAGTTACATCATCAATTGATCATTGTTTCCAAACAAATATAGGTAGTATAAAATTTAAAGTTGATTATGCAACATCGACAGCTGGCGCTGTGTTGTATATGAATCAAGGAATGTCAGGTGCAAACAACATAAACATTGATATGATTCATTGGAAATCAACTGCTACATCTACTATTACTGGCGATTGGTGGTATTATACGGCTCTTCACATAAAAGGAAATAGACTTGAATCTACCGCAGAATATGCACTTTATAAATACAATGCAGGAAACAGAATTAAATTAGATGTTGATCTTATTCTCGGAGTAACTTATGGAATTCGGGCATGGGATGGTGCTAGCTCAATGGTAACTGTTGATTGTACTTATATTACGGGCATTTCTGAGATAAATCAAGTTAGTTTAAATGGCTATTGTGGAAAATTAGAAATATTTTCTGGAAATTTTACTGGCGGAATATGTGGAGATATTACCGTAAGCGGCGGATCGGTAAATACCATTGCCGGACTTAATACATATACAGCATCTCAATGGGTACCTATTTTAGTGTCCGGAGGTGTATTAAATTTAACTATTAATTATACATTGTATGGATTAGCATGGAATATCACCGGCGGTGTTTTTAACTTATATGGAATCATACAAGCAGGACAAATATCTAACTACTATGATAGAGTGGTTAACGGCGGAACTATGAATCTATATGCTAGAATGAGCCATGCTGGAAATCCGGATTACGCACAATTCTGGGGAATGAAGTTACAAAGTGGAACATTGAGAATGTTCTCTAATCTACATGTTGGATTTGATAGTTATTTAGGTCATGGAATTATTTGGACAGGTGGCAATCTTATTATAGAAAATTCAACAATAACCACGACAAATACACTTACGTATCCGATACAAGCGCTAGCTAGCGGTTTGCAATTACGCGTAAATGGAAGGTTGGCTCACAACAGAACAGAAAATGGTTCATTGTTTAGTGGTAAAAAGCACAAGATAAAGTACAATATTGTTGCTGTTTCTACAACGACAATTTATTTGAATGATGGAACGGGCGGAGATGAAATTTTTTCTGAATCTAATACTGGAGTTTACAATACAAAAGCATTGTTGGCTCAACGTATGGTTTCATTGATAAATGCATCGGCAACATTAAATCTCACAGCAAGTCAAGACACTCCGGGTACAGATGAGTATTTTTATGTAGAATGTGATACTGCAGGATTTAACTTTCCTACTTTTGGAAATGCTAATGGACAAGCTAATTTAACTTCTACTTTTATAAGAATAGGAGCTTATGAAATGACTGAAATTATAGGTGGAACTATTATAGAAAATTCAAATATAAGTTAACATATGAATCTACAAAATATAACTTTAGATTACACTAACAATTTTTATTCTTCATTATATGAGAATAAAATATACATGTTAGTAGAAACTACAGAAATGACTACTTTAAAAAATGATTTAGAAATAGATTTTAATATTCCTATTGAAAAAATTGTTATTCAGTTAACATACGATCAAAATTTGTCTGAGCCTAGATTTATATTGAATCCGGCTTCTGAAAATTTATCAATAGTTACATTAACTGAATTAGAAACTAATTTTAATCAAACATATCAACATTATTTAATATTAAAAGATGAAGTTGATACGCAGATAAATGATCAACTAAATTAGAAATAAAAAACAAATGTCAATAGTTTTTAGAAAAATAGATCAGGGAATAACATATACCGTTGGTGGTGGTAGCCCAGTACATTCTGGTAGTATTGGAGAACGTTATATTGATTCTGCAAGTGGTACATATTATGTATATAGTGGATCCAGTTGGGTTAATATAATTGCACCGACATCTGCCTCATTTTCTACAACCGCATCATATTCTGAAACCGCATCATATTTCGCAGGAACTGTTGCTACCGCATCATACGCTGTAACAGCATCATATGTATTAAATGCAGTATCTGCTTCATATGCTCCGGGTCTAACTTACTTCACCGAAGCTCAAAACACATCTTCTCCAAATGCATCGGTACATGTTAATAGTTTAACTGCGGTTTCTAGTACATCTAGTGCCGATATAGCTATTGTGCCTAAGGGTAGTGGATCTATAATAGCAGATATCCCCGATGGTACTACAGCTGGAGGTAATAAACGTGGTTTGTATGTTGTTGATTTACAACATGGACCAAGAGCAAATGCAGATAGAGTAGCTAGCTCAGATTATTCTACAATAATTGGAGGTAGAGACAATAGAGCATATAATACATATACAATTGCCGGCGGATATGCTGCATTTGCTGGAGGAAATCAATCAACCGCATTACAGCAAGGCTCAACAACAAATGTACTAGCTTTCGCTCACGGTTCACGATCAACAGCTAGTGGGTATGGCGCGGTAGTATTTGGATCTTATGTCTATGGTGATACAATAGCATCTGGAGATAATTCAACAGCTATAAATGGATCAAATCAAGCTACTGCACATTTTTCAATAGCATATGGTGGATATTATAATATAGCATCTGGATATGGAAGTTATGCATCGGGATTTGCTACCAATACATTTGGTATTACTGGTAGAAATACATATGGATATACTGTTGGAAATTTAGATGGTAGCGGTACAGTTTCAGGAAATTGCCAAAAATCAATATTTCCATTAGGGATTAGAACGACAGATAATACTGCTACAACATTAACAGTTGGGGGAAGACCCGCTTCTGCTACTAACCAAGTAATTCTATCTAATCAATCAGCATACAGATTTAAAGGAACTATCATAGGTAAAAAATCAGGCACTACTGATACTGCTGCATGGGATATTGACGGACATATTGTAAGAGGAGCAAATGCTGCTTCAACAACATTAGTAGTAGGAAATGTTAACTTAGTGTCAAACACTTCTGGCTGGGGTACGCCAACTTTAGCAGCAGATACTACCAACGGAGGTTTGCAAGTTCAAGTTACGGGGGTAGCTGCTACTAATATTCAATGGAGTTGTATAATAGAAACAACAGAAGTACTTTACGCTTAATATTTATAATAAAATGAAAAATTATAATACATTACATATATTCGGATATGGAGAATGCCAAGTAATCACGGACACTGAAAATAAAAAAGTTCCTTCGGAAGAATGCCCATCTGCTCAAGATGTTATTGATATGATCTATGCCTTGAAACCGATAGATAATTCTGCAGGATCAAATTATCAAAACGTAACTATCATTAGAGACGTTTATGGTAGTTATAGTGCGCTCGACGGATACTTCAGAGTAGAATACTCAGAGCTAGATTGGACATTAATTGATCAGTTGGTACAAGAAATAGAAAATGCATAAAGATGGCAGTAAATAATTATTCGGGACTAACAATTAGTAACCCTCAAGTAGGGATACAAATCACCAAAGTAACTGATAGTTCTTCAGATTGGACCTCAGTATCTAGTAGTACTTATTTTTATGATAAGGGTGATCAATTAGTCCATTATAAAGATTCTGCCGGGAATATTGTAGATTTATTTTCTACATCCGCATCATTTGCCGCAACCGCATCCTACCTGACAGGCACAGTTACATCTGCATCTTACTCACAAACAGCATCATATCTAAATACACTCAATCAAGACTTAACATTCAATGGTAATTTAACATTAAATGGTACGGCGTCAATACAATACCTACATGTAACATATGAAACGGCATCTGTAATTCTATCTACAGGGTCAAACCAACTAGGAGATGCAGTATCAGACACGCAAACCTTAATAGGTTCAGTTAATGTGTCTGGTAGTTTAAACATGACGGGAAGCCTTAATGCTCCAAATATTACGGGATCATTACAAGGAACGGCATCGTGGTCTAATAATGCACAAACTGCTTCATATGTCACAACGGCACAAACAGCAAGTTACGTATTAAATGCAATAAGTTCTAGTTTTGCAACTACGGCACAAACTGCATCATATGTGTTAAATTCAGTAAGTGCAAGTTTTGCTGCAACAGCATCATATGTATTACAATCCGTTTCCGCTTCATTTGCAACAAGTGCTTCTAGATCAGTATCCGCATCACGCGCCGATTCTGCCGTATCTAGTTCATATGCTTTAACAGCAAGTTATGTAGCAAATGCATCTAGTTTCCCATATACTGGGTCTGCAATCATAACAGGTTCGTTAGGAGTAACTGGTAGTGTATCCGTAACACAAAATATTACTGCATCCCGAATGCTTGTATCAGCAACAGATGGTACAACAAATGGCTCAACATTAATAGCATATGGTTCTGGTTCTGCTAACCCTATAATTACAGTAAGTGGTTCATCAGGCGAATTATTCTCTGTAACAGACTCGCTCTCAGGATCATTATTAGCAGTTAATAATTCAGCATCAGCTACAATATTCCAAGTTAATTCAGACAATACAGTATTATTAGGATTACCTACATCTCCTGCTTTATTTACAACAAACAAAGTAACAACAGCAGCAACTAGCTTTGTAGTTTATAACGGAATCCCAACAGCATCATACGATGGAGCTTGGTTTGAATATGCTGCTCGTAGCGGATCAAATGCTAGAGCCGGATCTATTGTAGCAATATGGAGTGGAAGCAGTGTTAATTATACAGAAACGGCAACTACAGATTTCGGAATTACCTCAGATTTAGCATTTAAAGTTTTAATAACGGGTAGCAGCATGGCATTAACAGGTTCATCTACAAACACAGGATGGTCTATTAAAACTATTATAAGAAGTATATAAGTTATGTCTATTATAATAAGAGGAAATACAACTTTTGGTCCTAGAATAATAGCATCGAGCTATGGTGTACTTACAAATGCATGGATAACAGCCACAGGAGAAACAGATGTCACTATTTTAAGTGCGTTAAACACTCTTGAAAGTGATTTGAATACCTATGGACTGACTTCAAAGATTAAGGCTTTATATCCATTTGTAGGTGGCACGGCAGCTAAACACAAATACAACTTCATGGATGCTCGTGACTTGGATGCCGCATTTCGTTTAGTGTTTAATGGAGGATGGACACATTCAAGCACAGGTGCTTTGCCAAACGGAACCAACGCTTATGCTGACACTAAATTAAATGAAAATTCAGAATTGAATTTAAATGATGCACATATAAGTATTTATTCAAGAACAAATTTAAACGCATTATCATCCGACATAGGTGCTATTGATTCTTCAAATAAAGAAACAAATTTATTTCCAAGATATGCTGGTAATTTTTATGCAAGAATTCAAGCGTTAAATAATAATACTGTATCTTCTTCAAGTTCTTTGGGATTTTTCTGTGCTGATAGAATACAAAGCAGTGAAGTTATTAGCTATGTAAATGGAACATTAACTTATATATCAAATACTTCCATAGGAAAAGTAAATTTAAATTTATATTTAGGAGCTTTAAATAATCAAGGAACAGCAGCTTTTTATTCATCAAGAGAATTAGCTTTTTCTTCTATTGGTTATGGGTTATCCTCAACTAACTTATCAGATTTATACACAGCAGTACAAGCATTTCAAACTACTTTATCTCGTAACGTATGAAGCTAACAGACATAACACAAGCACAATGGTCCACATATGTTGGACTATTAACAGAAGTACAGAAAGACGAATTAGTAGGACAGCAATACACAGCAGATTCTTACTTCAACCCTATCCAGGATGCAGATGATAATTGGGTAATATCTGTAGAAGAGATGGAGTATTGTACAAATCCTACTTTTGCATGGGTTAAAGACTTGGATTTAATTCTTTACAATCCTAAACCATCACCTCCATTTCCAATTTAAGGTTTAATTATGGCTATTACAATAGGACCTAGAATAATAGTACCAAGTTATGGTGCACTTACCACTGCATGGATAACAGCCACAGGAGAAACAGACACAACTATTTTAGGAGCGTTAAATACTTTAGAGAGTGATTTGACTGGGTATGGGATTCTTTCTAAAATGAAAGCTTTATATCCGTTTGTTGGTGGGACTGCTACCAAGCATTCATACAACTTTATAAATACTGGACAATATCAAATTACTTGGTCTGGAGGTCTTACACATAGTTCAACAGGAGTTCTTCCTGGTGGGGTTAATGGATACGGATCAAATGGATTTAAATTAGATACATCTTTATCAGGAATGACCCCACAAAACCAACATTTATCCTTTTACTCACGCACAAATAATGCAGGTGGATATGATTACTATTCAGTAACAAATACAGCTGGTCAATTATTTATATCAAGATATTCCAACGGTAATGCTTATTATTCAGTGAACTTTTATTCACCAAATGGGGCTAATTCTAATGGATCCGGATTTTATGTTGGAACTGCTACTTCAAGTACTCTAACTTTATATAGAAATAACAGCTCCATATTAACTGGAACAACTTCAACTACTTCTTATGATAGTGCTTTAAATAATACTAGCATATTTGGTGGTGACGGTGTATATGGAATTAAAGAATGTGCTTTACTTTCTGTGGGTCTTGGATTAACATCAACAGAGGCAGCTAACTACTACACAGCAGTACAAGCATTTCAAACCACTCTAGGAAGACAAGTATAATTCCTAAATTATCCATATTTATAATAAACCAAATCTTGGATAGGGAAAAGTAATGGCAAACGAATTTCGAATAAAAAATGGATTTGAGTCTCAAGGAAACTCAAACATCACCGGATCATTAACAGTAACAGCTGGAGTAACTGCCTCATTACAGGGAACCGCGTCTTGGTCTAGTAATGCAATTACAGCCTCATATATTACAGGAACGGTAACATCCGCATCCTTTTCTAGTACAGCATCATTTGTAAACACGGCACAGACAGCCAGCTATGTTTTAAATGCGGTATCTGCATCGTTTGCAACAAGCGCTTCAAGAGCAGTTTCAGCTTCTAGGGCAGATAGCGCAGTATCTGCATCATATGTTTTAAATGCAATATCATCTTCATTTGCTAGTACAGCATCATACTTAAATACACTCAATCAAAACTTAACCTTCAATGGTAATTTAACATTAAACGGAACCGCCTCAATACAGTACTTGAATGTGGTTTATGAGACGGCATCTGTAATACTTTCAACGGGATCTAACCAATTGGGTGATGCTACTAACGACACACAGACGCTTATTGGTACTACTAGAATATCTGGATCTTTAAATGTTACGGGTAGTGCTACAATTAATAACTTAACAGGTTCACTCTTTGGTACATCTTCATTTGCTACATCAGCATCCCGTGCAATATCTGCATCTTTCGCTCCAAATATCTATAACAGTAATGGTACTTTAAGCGCCACCAGGCAGGTTGATTTAGCAGGTAATACTTTAGAATTTACTGACGGACTCTTCACGAGTACATTTAGATTCAATTCAGATGATGGCTCGAGCAACACTCTAGTAGAGGCTGGCCCGTCAGGGATAAGTCTAGGTACGTCAGGAGGTGGTACAGGTAAAACAATTTCGATTAGTACAACACAAATTACACTCGAAGGTGGTAAACTTACTGTCGATTCTACAAAAAATACAATGAATCAACCACTTGAGGGTACTAGTATTACATTATCACAAGATTTAACAGTTACTGGCAGTGTAAGTATAGGTAAAACAACAGCACCTTCTGCTAAATTAGACATATCTGGATCTACTTTAATAACCGGATCATTACGTGTTAGTGCAGGTATAACTGGATCGCTCTTTGGTACATCATCGTGGTCTAATAATGCACAAACTGCTTCATATGTCACAACGGCACAAACAGCATCTTATATTTTAAATGCAGTGAGTGCAAGTTTTGCAACAACAGCACAAACTGCTAATACGGCGAGTTTTGTAACCACAGCACAGACAGCAAGTTATGTGTTAAATGCAGTGTCTGCTTCATTTGCAACAAGTGCTTCTAGAGCAATATCAGCTTCATTTGCAACATCAGCATCATTTTTAAATACTAACACAAACGCATTTATACAAGGAGGCAACAGTTTTAGTACCACAGCAACATTAGGTACAAACGATACTCAAGACTTAAACCTTGAGACTAATGGTACAGTCAGAATATTTATTTCCGGGTCTGACGGTGCTGTTGGTATCGGAACAGCTGCTCGAACCGATGCTAGATTAGGAATTTTAGAAACAGCAAAATTATATACTATATATGCAAACAACGGTACCGCAAATGGTACTGCGGTATTTGGATTTTGCCAAGCTGGTAGTGGTACTATGGTTGGTGTTCTAGGATACTCATCTGCCGGCAGCGCCACTAATAATATTGGGTTAGATGGTTTTGCTGGAAGTGGAACTAATAATTACGCTATACGATTACAAGATGGCACCCAAGGAATCGGTAAAGTATTAGTATCACAGACGGCAGATGGTAAAGCCAATTGGGGTACGCGACTAACAGGCAATTATGAAATAACAGGTTCATTGATTGTAACAGCTGGCATTACCGGAAGTTTATTTGGTACAGCTTCGTGGTCTAGTTTTGCCAGTACTGCATCATTTATAACTACCGCTCAAACCGCATCTTATGTATTAAATGCAGTAAGCTCGAGCTTTGCGACAACGGCATCATATGCTGCAAATGCAGCTAATGCATTCATTCAAGGCGGAAATAGTTTTGGTACTACTGCAACTCTTGGTACAAATGATACACAGAATTTAAATATTGAAACTAACGGATCCGTTAGAATGTTAATATCCGGTTCAGGGCAAGTTGCCTTTGGCAGTAGTACTCCATTAATATTATCTGGTGGTTTATTCGAAGGAGTATCACCATTTATGGAAGTACAAACCGGTACTACTAGTAGTGAATATAATGAAGCTGTGGTACTAAGGCATAATGGTATCGCATCATCTGCTGTTACTAGATCATTAGGTTTATTGGTAAAATTATCAAGCGAAGGTATGCCGAATGAAGCCGTTAAAATGGGCGGCATGATTTTACGATCTACTAACACATTTGCAAATAGCCCAGATTTACACTTCGTTATAGCTAATACCGAGAGGATGTCTATTTCTAATGCTGGTAATGTAGGTATTGGAACTACATCTCCTACTGCTAAATTGCAAGTTGCAGGAAATGTAACAGCAACTTCATTCACAGGATCTTTACAAGGTACTGCTACTACGGCATCATATGCATTAAATGCAGTCTCATCTAGCTTTGCAACATCTGCGGTAACAGCATCATACGTTGTTACAGCTCAAACAGCTTCATTTGTAACTACAGCACAGACTGCCTCATACGTCTTAAATGCTGTATCAGCATCTCGAGCTATATCTGCATCACGCGCAGATAGTGCAGCTACTGCTTCATTTGTAACTACAGCTCAAACTGCCAGTTATGTGTTGCAGGCCGTTTCTGCTTCCTTTGCTACAACAGCATCATACATTTTAAATGCTGTAAGTAGTAGCTTTGCTACAACAGCATCTTTTGCAACATCTGCCACTAATGCTACCAATGCAACAAATATTGGAGTATCAGATGCAGCTTCAGATACCACAACATGGGTACTGTTAGGTGGATCGCAGACCGGAACACAAGGTGCTTTGAGTGATGCCGGATTGACATATAACGCATCAACTAATGCGCTGACAGCTACTTCATTTGTTGGTACAGCATCTAGGGCAACTAATGCCGATACCGCATCATATGTTTTAAACGCAGTATCATCAAGTTTTGCTAGTACATCATCATTCTTAATTAGCAATACTAATGCATTCATACAAGGTGGAAATAGTTTTGGTACTGCGGCTACATTAGGAACTAATGATACGCAAGATTTAAACATTGAAACAGCTGGGTCAACTCGTATATTTGTTTCATCATCAGGCGTAGTTGGGATAGGCACAACGGCGCCGGCTTCGACTCTAGATGTTAATGGATCATTTTCTGCTAAATATC
>JACCDP011574883.1_pt1 | contig 24923 bp, 25 predicted proteins | sample 7445841 | NCBI WGS metagenome assembly JACCDP01 (sample SAMN15323441, study PRJNA562643) | freshwater metagenome | isolation source: river surface water | place: USA:Blue River Watershed | collected 2017-08-17
AGCATACCTGTCTTAAGGGAGATATAGCAAATGGCAAGATTATTCGTAACTGATATCAATCTGAATAAGAATGAACTTCAGAATGCTCGAATTCAAGGATTGTCTTCAGCCCCATCTGGAGCAGTCAACGGTCAAATCTACTTTGACACATCGAACAAAACGATGTACTACTACAATGGATTAACGGCACCAAACGGTCCATGGGTAGCAATGAATGCTTCGCTAGAAGTAATTACAGATGCAATCGGTGAGTATATTGAAGGCGGAGTTGGACTCACAAAAACATATGTTGACTCAACAGGAGTAACAACACTAGATTTAGACAATACAACAGTAACAGCAGGATCTTATGGATCAACAACAAAGATTCCTACATTTACAGTAGATGCCCAAGGTCGTTTAACTGCCGCAGGTGAAGCTGATGTAGCAACAAATCTTTCAATTGCTGGAGATACTGGAACAGATACAGTAAATCTTCTTACAGATACATTAACAGTATCTGGTGGAGAAGGAATTGATGTTGCGGTTACAGATAACACAATTACAATTAGCGCAGAAGATGCAAGTACAACCAATAAGGGTGTCGCATCATTTGAGACAGCAGATTTTACAACAACAAATGGTCATGTAACAATTAAAAATGTTAACCTTGGCACACAGACAACTGGAGATTATGTAAAAGATATTCAGGGAACTGCAAATGAAATTACAGTTGCTCCAACATCTGGAGAAGGCGCACAGGTAACAATTGGCCTTCCAGATGATGTAACAATTACCAACAACTTAAATGTTGGCGGTAACTTAAATGTAACTGGAACAATCAACTCAGTAAATACCACTCAGGTAAATATCGTTGATAATAAGATCAATCTTAATACCGACTTTACAGGAGATCCAACAGTAAATGCTGGTATCCGTGTAGAGCGTGGAAATGCAGCCGATGTAGAGCTTCTTTGGAATGAGTCTTCAGATAATTGGACACTTACAAATGATGGCACAAACTATCATGCAATAACAAGAAAATTTACAGCAGTAATTGGAGACGGAACAACATTCCAATATCCAGTTACTCATAATTTAGGAACAAGAGAAGTTGTTGTTAATGTATACGATACTTCAACATACGACACTGTAGAGTGTGATGTTGTTAGAACATCAACATCTGTTGTTACACTAGGATTTACAGCAGCACCTGCTTCTGGAGCATATACGGTAGTAATCGTAGGCTAAGGAGGAATTAAATGTCTGTAAAAAGATTAGTTCCCCTTCATGCAGTAGCATTAGAATCTGATCCAGTTTCTGGCAGAATTGGTGATATTTATTTTAACGTCATTGATGACGCTTTAAAATATTTTGACGGTGCAAATTGGAACCCAATAGGTGGCGGAGCAATCACAGGACTACTTGATCATATTCATACATACGATGGAGAAATTTTTTCTGTTTCAAATAATACTGTTCCATCAGACGGAACAGTAGACGGAGGAACTCCATATTCAGAGTATGGTGATTTGCCAGGAAATATTGATGCAGGTGGACCATAATGTCTATTATACAAATAAGACGTGGAACTACACAACAATGGACTCAGTCTCTTAGAGTTTTAAAATTAGGCGAGCTTGGATTAGATACAACTCTTAATAAGTTAAAAGCTGGTGACGGCATAAGGTATTGGACAGATCTTCCTTTTATTGTAGAAGGTCCAGCTAGCACTGTGCCAGGACCACAGGGTCCAGCTGGTCCAACAGGTGCAACTGGTGCTCAGGGTCCACAAGGCCCACAAGGAGAAGCAAGTACTGTAGCAGGTCCACAAGGCCCACAAGGCCCACAAGGACCGCAGGGATTAAAAGGCGATAAGGGCGACACAGGAGATACAGGTGCAACTGGTTCAGCTGGTCCTCAAGGTTTAACTGGCGCAACTGGCCCACAGGGCCCACAGGGCCCGCAAGGACAAACTGGTCTAACTGGTTCAACTGGTGCAACTGGACCACAGGGGCCACAGGGATTAAAAGGCGACAAGGGTGACACAGGAGATACTGGTGCTCAGGGTCCACAAGGACCAGCGGGAGCAGATGGATCATCAACTTTTAATGGAACTACAGATGCACTAAGCGCAAATCTTACCGTTGATAAAATTGCTTATCCAGCAATAACTATGTTAACTGTAACAAATAATGGTTCTTTGGCTTATCAATTTTTGAATCAGTACGGCGGAAGTAATCCAACTATCTATGCAATTGCAGGAACTACTATAGGATTTAATTTAAATGTTTCTGGACACCCATTTTTAATTAGATTTTCTGGAGCTAATTATGACACAGGATTAATTCACGTTTCAACAACAGGAAGTGTGTCTACTGGATCTAACGCTCAAGGAAAAACTAGCGGAACTTTGTATTGGCAAGTACCACAATCTATAAATGGAAATTATGGATATTTGTGTGCGTTTCACAGCGGCATGGCTGGAACCATAGTTGTTAAGGACATATCAACATTATGACAATGACACCTCTAGGAGATTGGCTATACAGCATTGAAGAAAGTAAAAATGCTCCATTGCTTAATTTGACCATTAAAAATGTACTTGAAAATAAAACTGTAATGATAACAGATATAAATTGGGCTATTGGAAGAGAAGATTTTATTGAGCACTCTTATAATACAGCAATCGATACCCTCGCAGAAGGAGAAAATTGCTGCCTTGAAGGAAAGGTTGTGATGATAGAAGATGGCATCTAGAATAAGATTAAGAAGAGGCACAACCGAACAATGGAACGCATCTAATGCAATTTTATTAACAGGCGAACTTGGAATAGACACAACTTTACATAAATTAAAAATAGGAAATGGAACTAGTACCTGGTCTGCCCTGCCATTTTTGCATTCAAGTCCAGCAGAATTAATAGCACAAGCAGCAAGCACATTGTCTTCTGCAAACTCTTACACAGACACAGCAGTTGCGTCTTTAGGAAATACTTCTGACTCAACATATGTTCCACTATCTGATGTTGGAAACCCAGACGGAGTCGCATCCCTTGGGCCAGATGGTAAAATTCCAGATTCTGAAATTCCAGAAGGAATTGCAAGAGACTCAGAAATTCCTGCATCAACAACTAGTTTAGCAGAAGGAACAAATCTTTACTTTACAGATGAAAGAGCTCAAGATGCTGTTGGTAACGCTCTTGGAAATGGTCTTTCTTATAATGATACAACAAACGCAATATCTGTAGATACTTCAATTATTGCTAGCAAGCTATATGCAGATCAAACAGCTAATACAGCGGCTGCAACTGCGGTAACCAATTTAATAGACTCTGCTCCAACAGCTCTAAATACTTTAAATGAGCTTGCAGCAGCAATAAATGATGATCAAAGTTTTGCAGCCACTATAACATCACAGCTGGGAACAAAGTTGGACACAACAACAGCAGTTTCTGATTATTTAACAATAGCAAATGCGGCTAGCACATATCTAACTTCATCATCAGCTACTACAAATTATTTACAAAAAACACAACCAGCACTTGATTATCAAATTTTTAATAGTGGCACTGGTGCATATATTGTAAACGGTGTGTTAAATGGGCCAATTAGTCTTACTCCTGGAAAACCTGCTAGAATTTCTATACAAGCACCAGGACACCCGTTTTGGTTTCAAACTTCTTATGGAGCATACAATTCGGCAAATGTTTATGAAACTGGAATAGAAGGATCAGGAACTGCTACTGGACAAATAGTGATTTTGTTGCCTTCAAATGCCCCACAGCTTTATTATGCATGTGAATTTCATTCAACAATGAAAGGTGTTGTCTTATTTGATCCATCTAGCGCATTGTCTTCTTCTGTTGTTAAGACAGGATCTTATACGCCAGTTTTAATGGACATGGGAAAAATAATTGAAATGTCTGGTGGGGGCACATTAACTATAACGGATACTGGAGACGCTATACCAGTAGGAACAACTTATGAAGTTTTACAAACTGGAACTTCACAAGTAACTATTGCAGGAGATGGCTTTACACCAAATGCTACTCCTGGATTAAAATTACGCACTCAATGGAGCAGCGCAACTATTATTAAACGAGCTACAAACTCTTGGGTTGTCCTCGGCGATTTGAGCGCTTAAAATGCGTAGAGGTAGGTCTAAAAGATTTAACAAGATTGGAATAAGAAAAGTAGATGTTCCAAATTTATCTGGATTAAGCAGAACACAAGCAAAAACACTTTTAGAATCTATTGGGCTTACCTGGTCTGAAACTCCTTCTACCGTTCAAAATATAAATTTAGATCAAGCAGTTGCAGATCAATCCGTTTCAAGCGGATCTGTTGTTAAAATTGGAGAGACGATATCTTTTAATTATTATGTTTATGTAGCACCTCCACCTTCTGCCCCACCTTCTAGCCCACCTTCTAGCCCACCTTCTAGCCCACCTTCTAGCCCACCCTCTGGCCCACCTTCTGGCCCTTCAGTTCCAGTTTGCGGAGAATGTACTGGATATGTTGTTATGCAACCCACATGTAACGGCGAAGATGTTTATGAAGGATACTACTCTGCTTATTCAAGAGCATGTTACGATCAGTATGGAGCTTATTCTGAATCAACAGCTGGGTGCCCTACAGGAGGCATATTCCAATATTATGGAAACCTTATTACAGCTAACGCTAGTTCTTGCGGAGGATCAGGCTCAACACCACCAACTTCCCCACCAGCAGCGCCACCAGCAGCGCCACCAAGCTCGCCACCAAGTGGCTGTACTCCTTTTACTTTAGTATCAGAAGGAGCTTGTCAGTACAATTCTGTATTTGGTGCTTGTGTGCGTTACAACACTTATTACAATAGCGATTGTACAACATATGGGGATTTTGTATCATGTAGTGGATGTTCACAACCAAATGTTCCACCAGTTGCTCCACCTTCTGATCCACCTTCAACCCCACCAGCAGATCCACCAATATATGCGCCACCAAGCACACCGCCTATAGATCTGCCCCCACTTGGCCCCCCAGCTGCAAAATCTGTTGGCGTATCAACATTAATTAGAACACCATCTGGACTTGTTCGTGCCGAAAACTTAAATGTAGGAGACGTGTTGCTTTCTGCAGATTTAGAAGGATTTCCATATAATCCAGGTGTAGGCGTTACTGAAGAAGCACTTTCGTGGACAAGCGAAAATCCAAACATAAACTTTGTAAATACAACAATTGTTGGAATAAGAAGAAGAATTGGAGATAAAGCTATTATTATTAACGGAGACATATTCTCTCAATACCACTGGATTCTTGTAAAAAGAGACAATGTAGTAAGGTTTGTTTTATCTGAAGAAATTGTTGAAAACTCAGACTACATCTTTGACCCAGAAACTAACACCTGGGAAATAGTAGATTTATTTGAAGCAATACAAGTTAATCACGAAACCATATCAATAGACTGTGAACCTTATGATATGTTCTTTACCGACAAAATGTTAACTCATGACTCTTTCTCAATCTAAATACAATGTTATAGGTTTAAAAAAATCTGGAGATAAGATAATCCCTATTTTTTCAGCTTGGCCAAAAGAGTTATCTGGTTGGTGGCTACAAATAACAGAAGTATCTTTAATTCAAACAAAGTGGGTCTGTCAATTTTATTTTAATGACATTTATCCAGAAGGAACCTTAATAGTTTCAAATTCTATAATAAAAGAATACCCAGACATGTATTTGCTTGTAGATCATGATGGAACCGTAGATAGGGTTTATATAAATCCAGTTTATAGAAAAAAAGGCCTTTTGGCAGTAAGTGGTCCTATATTGAGAACGCTTATGCACGAGCTTTTTAACGTAATAGTAGAAACAACCACAGACAGTAGTTTAAAAACAAAAAAAGGAATAGTTGGAGCGTATGAACCGTTCGGAGAATATATACCTCCAAGAAAACCAGAAGAAGTACTATCTGATATTTCTGTAAAAGATATTCTTCCTCCAAGAGATCCCGTATATCCATTTGTATGGGTTAATCAACGTCCAGGTGGTAAAAATGAGTCGTAATGAAAGATTGTTGTATAGGTCCAACAAAGACACCTTAACGTATCTTGGTCATATAGATTCAAATGGATTATATGAAATACTTGATTCGGAATTAACCAAAAAAGATTTTTTATATCAATTTCCAATTACAGGAATTTTAGGAACAAGCCAAAAACCACAAATGTTGTTTCCAAATAAAAATAAAAATGTTTTGTCTTGTCCAGACATTAATGTAAATAAAGTTTTTAAAAAAATTGTTAATTTAATAAAAGAAGCGTGTCTGGAATTTAATTTAAGCTACGAGGCAAACAGATACTACCTATCTTCTTCTTTGTCAGAAAATCAGCTTACTGATTTCTGGTACGATAATTCTAGCGCAAGTAGGCCAGCCTTATTTGGAATATTATGCCTAGAAGACTCTATTTCTAGTATAAAAATTAATGAAAAAAAGTTGTCTTTAAATTTAGGAGATATTGTAATTTCTGAGGCGGGAAACCAGGTTGTATATTTAAACTCTTTTAAGTCTTTAAGTATACAAGCCTTGCCAGTATCTGAGCTAAAAGGACAGTACTTGGAAAAATGGATTCCTCTATGCTAAAAAGAATATTTTTGATATAATAGATTGTTAGGAGAAAAATGCCAGAAATAGAAAATAACGATGAGCCCAAAAGAGAAGTAAGGCCTTGGGATTTTTTTAATCCAAAAACTGCTTATGCTACAAAAGAAGAAGCCGAGAGAAGATACAAAATATGCGACTTTTGTCCAGAACTTATATCCTTGACCAAACAGTGTAAAAAGTGTGGGTGTTTTATGCACCTAAAAACAAAACTTGATTCGGCAGTGTGCCCACTAGGTAAATGGTAAAGCTTAATAAATTCTAGGGTATAATTAGGGATAAGAGGTATACGTAAATGGCAACACAGTTTCCAACAGACTTAGATGTTCTGGTAAACCCTCAACCTAATGATTCGGTTGAGGTAATTTCTCATGCTGCACAACATTCTAATGCAAACGACGCCATCGAAGCCCTTGAAGTAAAAGTTGGAAAAGATAATGATACTAACCCTAACTCTTTAGACTTTAAAGTTAAAGCACTTGAGCAAGGTATAAATACTAATCAAAAAGCAGCCGTTGCCAGTCTATTAACTTCTGGAACCCATCAAAATATTTTAGTTGCTTATGATAGCTCTGCTAGCAAAATAAATTTAACAGCAACCTATGATCAAGCAGAGACTGTATCTGCAATTGCTACTGCATTAACTGCAGGAACTGGTATAACTAAAACAAGCTCGTCAATTCCACCCAATTATATTGGAGACTATGATAACGGATACAGCTACGCATTAAATGACGTTGTCAGTATTCCAGAAGGAAGTCCTTACGGAATAGTCGGATCTTATTTTATTAGATCTGGAAATCCATTAAATCCAGGATACCCTCCACAGCCAGGCGGAGGCCCAAATGCTTCATGGACATTATATAATTTTTCACAAACAATAACAATAGCAGTAGACACAAATTCTATTGCTACACAATCTTATGTGAACACAGCAATATCCAACCTTGTAGATTCCGCACCAGGACTTTTAGACACATTAAATGAAATTGCTGCGGCAATCGGAGACGATGCAAATTTTGCAACAACAATAACTACGGCACTAGCAACTAAACTTAATATAACAGATGCAGCAAGTACGTATTTGTCAAAAGCAGATGCCCCAGAAGTAATATCAGACACAACGGGAGCAATGTTTGCACACTCAGGACATACAAACGTAGTTGCAACCTATGATGATACAACTAACAAAATAAACCTTTCAGTAATTGCTCAGCTAACACAAGAGCAGGCTCAAGACTATATTGCCCCTCTTTTTGTACATAACTTAAATCCAAATATTACCGCAACTTATGACGATGAGGCTAACAAGTTAATACTAGAAACAATTATTCCTCCGTCAAAAGCTATAATGTCTGCAACTGCTCCAATAAATCCATCAGATGGACAATTTTGGTTTGATACCGATGAATACAGAAGTGGAACCACAAGGGCCCTTAAGGTATGGAACGCACTGACCACAACTTGGGAATACGTTAGCTCAGATTTATCTCTTTCTACTACAAACACTTGGACTTCAAAAAATACTTATACAAACGGAATTATTATTGGCCTAGACGCCGCACCAGCTAATGCAGTTCATGGTCAAATATATTACAATAAGATACTTAACAAGCTAAACGTCTGGGACGGGTTACTTTGGAAAGAAGTTTCAGGCTCAGGAGGCGGCGGAGGATTAACATTAATTCCAACAGATGGAACAGCCCCAGCAAGCACATTTTTTGTAGGCTTAGTTCAACCACCTGCTGGAGCGACAACACTTGGAGATCTATGGATTGACGTAGATGACGATGCTGGCGAGACAGAATTTATATTCGCAGGTCCTGAAGCTCCAACAAATTATTCAACAGACACATTATGGATTGATACAGACGAACCAATATCAGAATTAATATATAGCGCAAATGAACCAGCAACTCCATCATATGAAGGAGAACTTTGGATTGATTTAGATGATACCGCTGGACAATCAGTATTAAGTTCTTTGGTTCCTCCTTCTCCATCTGAAACAGACTTGTGGATTGATTTATCAAACGAAGAAGGATATCTGCAGTACAAAGATTTATTTAAAGACGGAGCGGCTCAGGTGCAGTCCTTTGCCAATTTGCCAAGCGCTACACAATATCCAGGAATAAACCTTTATGTTTTATCAGAGAAAGCAATATATGCATCTATAGATGGGCAATGGAAAAAGCTTTACCCAAATTCAGATTCAGAAGTACTTTCTTGGGTAGGATTTTAAAGGAATTTATAGTATAATAAAACTCGGAGGAATAATATGTCACTAAAACGTTGGAACGGATCGGCTTGGGTTGTAGTAGCAGGATCACGCCCTGGACCACAAGGTCCTCAAGGACTTCCAGGATCAGCAGCAACAATTTCTGTCGGAGCAGTAAACACATTGCCATCTGGATCTACAGCAACAGTTGTTAATACAGGAACTTCTTCCGCAGCAGTATTACAATTTAATATTCCAGCTGGAACAACTGGTCCAGCAGGTACACCAGGTGCAGCGGGAGCACAAGGAACTCCAGGACAAAGAGGCTCATATAATTTCACTGGAATTGCAGATCCAACGGCACAAAATCCAGCAAACAAATTAGGCCTAGATAATTATTTAAATACAACTACAGGAGATTGGTTTCAATATAACTCTACTACGTCTACCTGGACGTTGCAAGGTAATATAAGAGGTCCACAAGGACTACAAGGGTTAACGGGAGCAACGGGAGCCACAGGACCTTCGGGTAATGAACTGGCTAATGATATACTTGAGGAAACAACGGTGGCTAGACTAGACGCAATGTTAAACCTAGGTCTATATTATCCAAAGTATACAAGTACTTTGACTCAAACAGAGTTAAACAGTAAATTTGCAGCATCAAGTTATTTATTTTAGGAGAATATAAATGTCAAGAAGACAAATAGAACACGCATACTATGTATTTAATCCATCACTAAATCAAATTACTATTCCAAGAATAGTAAGACAAGATAGATTGATGCTTATTACAAATACTACTCAAGGCAAGGTTATCTATAATTTCTCCGACACTAATTTAGGTGCTGTTTCTTTTTCAGTTGACAACGAGGTTGGGTATGAGCCAAAAACAGTAATTACACTTAAATATAATTGTGCAGGAATGGCTTCAACAGACCAACTTGCAATCATTGTTGATGAGCCAGCAGAAACAGTAACATTTACAGAGCCTCTTATGGATGCTGTTAATAAACTAAGGGTTGCCCCACCACAATCTTTAATGGATACAGACTTTGAATATGGTATTCAGAGCTCTAAGTGGGAAGCACTAGTATTAACATCAAACTATCCATCATTCTTTTCTAGAGCAACAGGCGGAAACTCATTTGACGTAATTAGCGTAACAGGAGACGGAGTTACTCCAAGATCTACAGTTACAGTAGTAGTTTCAAGCCCAGCAACCGAACTTCTTCCAGGAGATGTTGTTTCAATTCAAGACACAAAAAATCCTTTAGCTGAAGGAACTTTCCCAGTCGAAACAGTAAGCGCAGATGGATTTACATTTACATATTTAGCAAACGGAGTTGTAAGCGGAGCAATTGCTGACGGAAGCCTTACATCTGTTACAGGTGGCGGAATTTATGATAATGCACACATTCCAGGTGGAAACGACGCCATTGGATTACAGGGGTGGACTGCTCAATCAGATGGAGCAGCACAATCTACAATTACAATTACAACAAGCACAGCTCACGGACTTCTTCCAGGAATTCCAATTTTAATTGGAAGCCAAAATCCAAACTGTTCCATTAAGGGTTCATGGAGAATATTTAACGTATCATCTCCAAATCAAATGAAATTTAAGATGGACTCTCAGGTTAATAATCCTATTATTACAAATGGAGTAGGTCTTTATGCAAAACCAAACGGCTATGTTCAACATAGACCACACGACGGAGGAGTTATTCTTTCAACAACAGACAATGTTTGTGGCGTAAGAGTTATTCGTCAAACACGTCGTCATTTTAGATATCAATCAGGAAAATCAATTCAGTTCTCAACTGGCGTAAAGTTTACACCAACGTTTGACGTAGATCAAATATCAGTATCTGGTGTTTTAATTGGAAACCAAGTTGTAACAGTCCGTACAATTCAAGATCACGGAATGCAGCCTGGAGCAAAAATTAAAGTAGATGGAATTGTAACAGCAGGATCATATAATCCATGGAACGGTAAGTTTGTAGTTACAAACGTACTGGGAACAAATGAATTCCAGTACTTAATGCCACTTACACAAAATTTGAGCGCTACAGATCAATTCCCAGGAGGAGTTGACGTTTCAGTTACAGTTTATAAATGGGATGGCGCTGCAACAAGAACTGGTATGTTTAATGATCAAAACGGATTCTTTATGGAATACGATGGAAATTATTTGTATGCAGTAAGAAGATTTACTAAAAAAGATTTGTTCGGTAAAGTTGCTGCTACTAAATTTTCAAATACAATTACTGGTATAAATACAAGATTTAGAAAACAGCTATTAGTTGGAGACCAAATTGTTATTAAGGGTGCAAACTACAATGTTATTGAAATTGCATCAGACACTAATCTAAAAATTTCTCCAGCATACAAAGGAGATTCTTTAACAAACTCTTCTTATGTTATAACTCAAGAAATTCGAGTTCCTCAAACAGAATGGAACGTAGACAGACTTGATGGAAAAGGACCTTCAGGGTATACATTAGACCCTGCATTAATGCAGATGGCTTATATTGACTATACCTGGTATGGTGCAGGATTCATTAGATTTGGATTTAGAGGCACAGAAGGAAATATTATTTATTGCCACAAGATGCCTAATAATAATAGGAATACAGAAGCCTACATGCGTTCTGGAAACCTTCCAGCAAGATATGAAGCAATTAACTCACCATTCTTTAGCACAAAACTAAAGGCGGGATCTTCAGGAATAGTTGGATCTGCCCTAACTCCAACAATGATTGTTATGTATGTAGACAGTATTAAGTTTTGGCCAGATTCAGGATTTTTAGTTATAAAAGACACAGACAATTTTGAAATTTGTTCGTACACTATCACAAACAGAGAATATAATTCAATAGCTCAAGGTTATGCTGTTAATATTAATAGAAGACAGCCAGTAACTTCTTATTTGCAAGGACAGGCAGTTCAGCTATCTGGAACTTCAAATAATGCAACATTCCTTCCAGACAACACAATTACAAATGGAACAGGCGTAGCACAAGTTTCAGTTCAAACAATTACAAATACCTGTGCACCAGTTATTTCACACTGGGGATCATCGGTTATTATGGACGGAAAGTTTGATGACGATAAAAACTTTATCTTTACCGCTGGTATGCAGAGATTCGTAAACGTTGCAGGTTCTGGTGAAGTTATTGCCAAAATTGCTTCAAAATCTGCAACCACAGGCGTTGCAACATTAACAACTGCTGCACCTCATCAATTGCAAGTAGGTTATCCAGTTACAGTTTCTGACGTAAACACTGTAGCGTCTATAACAAGCATTCAAAGAACATCTGCGTCAAACATAAGAATTACAACTCAAGGTTCTCACAATCTTGTTGTAGGACAAACTGTAACAATAGCAAATTCAGTTCTTTCTAGAAATTTACAAAGTGGTCAAATTCAAACTAATGCAATAACTACTGTTTTGAATGGATCAAGAGACATTGCTGCTGTTCCAGCATCAAATCAAATTGACGTAACACTTGCTGGAGTTTACGGATATACTGCTCAGCCACAAACAAATGCAAGCGCTACTGAGCGATCAACATTTAATGGCACATTTACAGTAAGCGCAGTAACAAGTAATACAATTCAATATACAATACCTTTTGGAACATCAACTGCACAAAGTATTGTTACACCACAAGGATCTGTGTCTCAGAGCTTTGGCAGTACGGCAGTTCCAAGACCACTTCTTTCAATTAGAATTGCTCCGTCTGCCGATAACGGAATTGGAAGAAACTATGGAAAGAGAGAGACATTGAATACTATGCAGCTAGCACTCAGCTCGCTTGGTATCCTTGCTCAGGGAGCGTTTTTGATTCAAGGAATTTATAATCCTTCAGCTTTTCCAACTGGAGTAAATCTTCCTAATGACTGGGAAACTATTAGAATTCCTGGCGGATCTCTAGCACAAGTTATCTATCACGACAATACTGGTAGAACAGGATCTACTGTAACTAATCCAATAACAACAATTAGAGGTGGAGACCAGGCGTTTGCTTTCTACACCGACGGTACTGGTGGTACAAACTACTCAGCCACTACCTTTGACTTGTCTAAGGTTAAAGACCTAGGAACATCAATTCTTTCTGGAGACGGAAACTATAAAGCACCAGGATTCCCAAATGGTCCAGATATCTTAACAATCGTTGCAACAAACCTAGGACTAACATCTGGAGATATTTCAGCTCGTTTGTCTTGGACAGAAGCTCAGGCATAAAAGGAGTATAAAATGGCAGCACCAGATCTACCAATTATTGGCACGGCCACAGCAACTGGCACTACTACAGCAACGGTTGGATTTGCAGCACCATTAAATGATGGTGGCTCTACAATCACCAGCTATACTGCTACATCAAATCCTGGAAGTATTACTGCCACTGGTACAGTTTCTCCAATTACTATTACTGGGTTAGAGCCAAATACAACCTATACTTTTACCGTAACGGCTACTAATGGTGATGGTACTTCTGGACCATCGACACCAAGTAATAGTATAACTACAGCTTCTTCGGCACCAGATGCCCCAACTATTGGAACTGCAACAAAAACTGGTACCACAACAGCAACTTTAACATTTAATGCACCACTAGAAGACGGTGGGCAAGCGATTACCGCATATACCGCTACTTCTTTACCTGGTGGTATTACTGCAACTAGCACATCCTCACCAATTAATTTTACGGGACTTACCCCTTCAACCTCATATACATTTACGGTTACAGCAACTAACTCTGTTGGTACTTCAGCACCTTCTCAAGCAAGTAATAGTATTACAACAGATTATATAAATCCTAATACTCCAGGTGCCCCAACTATTGGAACTGCAACAAAAACTGGTTCTACTACAGCAACTGTTGGATTTACAGCACCAGCATCCGATGGTGGATATGCAATCACTGGATATACAGCCATATCAACACCTGGCGGTATTACTGGTACTGGAACAACAACTCCAATTTCAGTTGCAGGATTAAATCCAGGAACAGAATACACATTTGTAGTTTTTGCAACAAACTCTCAAGGTGCTGGTATTAACTCTGCATCAAGCAATACTATTACTACTGATGCGGCAGCTCCAGGTGCTCCAACTATTGGAACTGCAACAAAAACAGGAGCAACAACAGCAGTTGTTACATTTACTGAGCCTTTAAATAACGGTGGAGCAGCAGTAACTAATTATACTGTTACATCAAATCCAGGTGGCATTACTGCCACTGGCAATGGTTCACCTATTACAGTTACAGGATTAGCTCCAGCAACTTCTTATACTTTTACAGTCACAGCTACAAACATTGCTGGCACTTCTGGTCCCTCACAAGCATCTAATCAGATAACATCTAATGCTACAGTTCCAGACGCACCGACTGTTGGTACAGCAACAAAATTAACATCAACATCGGCAAGAATTTCATTCACACCACCTGCAAATAATGGCGGAGCATCAATTGTTGGTTATACTGTTACCTCAACTCCTGGAAACATTGTTGCTAATGGCACATCATCGCCAATTACCGTTTTAGGATTAAGTCCTGCAACCGCATACACTTTTACAGTTTTTGCATCTAACTTTGTTGGAGACGGACCTATCTCTGCATCAACTGCTAGCATAACTACAGATGCCGCAGATGTTTTTGTTCCAGACGCACCAACAATTGGTACAGCAACAAAAACTGGTTCAACAACAGCAACTGCTGCATTTACACCACCTGTAAATAATGGTGGAGCAACAATTATTGGTTATATTGGTACTTCAACGCCTGGCAATATAATTGCGTCGTCAACAACATCACCAATTACTTTTACAGGCTTAACTCCTGCAACTCATTATACATTTAAAGTAGCAGCAATTAACTCAGTTGGAACTGGACCTCAGTCTGCTGCAAGTAATATTGTAAACACAGATAGCGCCCCTCCTGGACCACCAACAGTCGGAGTTGCTGCAAAAACTGGCGCAACAAGTGCAACATTAACATTTACTCCCCCAACCGTAACTAACGGACAAACAATTATTGGGTATACTGTTCAATCAACCCCAATCGGAGGATCTGGAGCAGGTGCAACTTCACCAATTACTATTACAGGCCTTACACCAGCAACTGCCTATAGATTTAAAGTTAGAGCTGTTACTAGCGTAAATAGCCAGGGTGAAGAGTCAGCTTTCAGTAATATTATTACAACAGATTTTGGTAGCGCAGCAAATTATGCCACTTTATCAAATCAAATTGATACGATTAAGTCAAAAATTAATGCTTTAGCATCTACAACTTTAAACGCAGAACAAATATTGTATTTATCAAAATCATTAGTTGTTTTGTCAGAAGCACTTGGAGTAGAAGATATTGTTGACGCTACCGCAAATGCAATTACACAAATTGATAATGCTGGCGCAGCCACAATTACGCTTGTTAGCGGAACGGCAAATGGAGTAGCGGTATCAAATTTATCAAGTCAATATAATACACTTCAAGCAGCGTATGACAATATTAATCCTAGAGTTACTTCCTTAGAGGGAGTAATAACAAATCAAGAATCAAATATTGCAACAGCATCCGCATTGGCAGCAAGCGCTGGATATAATCCGTGGCAAGTTGTAACCACTAGCAAACTTTTAGTTAATAGAGATAGAATTTTTGTTAATACTCCAGCAGGACAAGGCGGCGTAGGTGGATTAACATTAACCCTTCCAGCAGGACCTTCAATTGGCGCTGTTGTAGAAATTATAGATATTTCTGGAACTGCATCAACAAATTTCTTTACAATAGCAAGAAACGGTGAACTAATTCAAGGCACTGCAGAAGATCTTATCTTTAACGTAAATAATAAAGCTATGAAATTAATATATTCAAATTCCGCAAAAGGATGGAGACTCGCATAATGGCATCATTAGACTCGCTTATAACTTTGTCGTCAGGACTTAAGGCGGCAGATTTAGCAACAATTGGAGTAACTGGCGCATCGCTTGGCATTACTCCAGCTTCCCTTGGTGTTGTAGATGCAGAATCAAGATTAAATAGAGAAGTCACAGACGGCTCACGTCGTCCATATATGATTCCTACAATTACAACAGTAAATGAAAGAAACCAGTCATGGTGGCAAATTTGGTCATCAGGAGAATCTTGGACAAGCTACTACAACTATTTAACTGGAACAACACAGGCGGATTGCGAAAGAGCCTTCTGGTTCTCCCTTGGAACAAATACTAGACAAAATACTGTTGGATATGCAACAAGCTCATTTGATAATAACCGCTTGATATATGCAAAGAACTCAGTTGTAGGTAATGACGATGTTCATATTGCTCATAGCAGAAATACATCGTATTCTCCATTTAGATTAAGAACAATATTTTTAAGAAATCATCACCCTTCAACAAGTAAAACAGTAACCATGTGGGGACACTATAGCAATTATTGGTCTTCAGGTCATGACGGTTCTGGTGTATGTATCGGAACCCCAAATACTAGTGGTAATTATAATACAGTAACAGATATTAACTGGACTGTTCCAGTTAATAGAACTGGTGGAAACTCATATTACGAATGGTCATGGAACGTAACAATTCCAGCCAAAACAACCGTTGCTGTTGTACAGACTAATACAATGTATTACTGGCAGTCAGGATATGTTGCATGGTACCTAGACTCAAATATGTTCTATGATTTACACAACACATTTTCTGATTTCTGGGTTCAACCAGATCTTAAAATGACTCAAGCAGCACTTCAGTATAACGATCAATTAAATGAATATAATACAAAGAGTTCTTGGCGCATTTGGGCTAGAACTGCAGAAATGTTTGGTAATCGATAATGAGATATATAAAATTTGACGAAAATAATATTCAAGAGCAGACAGTCCTTGCAGATGAAAACCCAGGCGAAGGCTGGTATGAAGTTGTAGATGATATAGATGGGAAAATATTTAAATTAGTATCTGGAGCACCAGTTATTATGACTGAGAAAGAAAAGGATGAATATTATCTTTCATTAAAAACAACTTATTCATATGCTAATTTAAGATCAGAGAGAAATGAAATGCTAATGAGATCAGATTGGACACAATTACCAAATTCTGGTTTATCAGAAGCAAAAGTAGCAGAATGGGAAACCTATAGGCAGGCACTCAGGGACCTTCCAGAGACCATGACGGAAGACCTAACATATACCCTTCCAGAGGTTCCAGTATAATAAGTTTTATGATACAATATTCTAAAGGAGTAAACAAATGACAGCATCTTTAACCGCACAAATTGAGTTAGCAAAGACAAAGATCAACGCCTTGTCGGCATCAACTCTTACTACACAAGACATTGTATTCTTGGCTAAATCCCTTGAATCCCTTGGCACCCTTTTAGGAGTAAATGACATTGTGGCAGTAACAAACACTAAAATTTCAGAGATAACAAATGCATCTAGCGGACAGGTTCAAACAATTACCAACGCTGGATCTTCTCAGGTAAATGCTGTAGTTACTTCTGGAAATCAACAAATTGCATTAGTAAATGCAGCAGTAGATAACTATAATCTATTCGTAAACATGGGAGTAATATAAAATGGCACAAATAAGTTTACCAGCAAGACTATTCGGAGGAAGCGTTACAGCAACTGAGGCTCAGGTTTACACCGTCCCAGCAGGAGAGACAGATGTTATTACATCTGTTACACTATGCAACGTTACCGATATTGCCCAACAGGCAAGCGCAAAATTGGCAGGCATCTTCTTTTTCAAGAACATTGATTTAGCACCTCGTCAAATTACAGTTATAGATGTTAAGCAGGTTTTGAATGCTGGAGACGCAATTGTTCTTTCAGCACTTAACGCAAACTCTGTTACAGCATTTATCTCTGGCGTAAAAATAACAACGATTTAATTAAAAATATTTAGGAGAAATAAAAAATGGCAGTAGCAAATACAGTTACGCAAATTGTTCTACCTGGTATAGATAAGGTAGTACAAGATCAAACAGTTGCAGCACTTGCAGCAAATCCAACAGTTGCGGCAATTATTTCAAATCTTGCACAATCTGGAAGCACAGCTCAGCTAAATACAGCAATTGCAAACGCAAACGCTGTAGTTTCAGAACTTCCTACTTCAAATCCGCTACCGACATTTGCAACTTTCTCATGTAGAGACAACAGACCATTTTGGAATATTTACAATAGTAGATTAAAGCCAATTGATGCAGGAAGCCAGCACACTGACTCAGAGCTTTGGGCACCATGGACTGGAATCAACTATACAAATTCACATATTAACTCAAGCAGCTGGACAACTTCTTGGAGCCAAGCAACACCACAGCAACAAGCAGATGGACACTGGTTCATGAGACTTAATGCTGGAAACAGAACTTATACAGCAATGAATGCTGACGTTGCCCCATCATACATGCCGTTTTTTGGAGTGATTATTGGAAAGCGTGGAATTAGACAGAATTTTTCTTTGTACAATAACAATGCCACATTGAGAATTATGGAACGTGGAATTTATGAAGGTTTTTATGAAAGCCTAAACTGGCAGTCAAGCACTTACTCTACAACCTCTGGCGGAGGAAATCAAACAACTTATGGATCAGTTGGATATAATGATAGAACAAGAACCCTCGTACTAATTGCAGCAAAAGACGGAAATAATAATTATAGAATGCACATTTGGAAAAATGAAGGAACAGATAGGTCTTTAAATAGCGACAATTACTACCCAGGAACATTGGCTGCTTTCTTAAGAGAAGCAAAAACAGGACTCCTTGATGCAGGCCAAGGCGCAGGAGTTTGTAGCTATGCGTATTATGATTTTCAATGGCAGGCTAACTCTTCTCAAAACTACGATGAATCAAGATATCGTATTCGTGTAGTTCCTGGAGACAACGGTATTATTGGGATGGCCAGAATGGTTCCATCAAATGCAAATAACTATGCAACATTCAATCCATCAACTCAACAATTAGTAACATCTTTTAACACAATTGGATTAACAACTTCATACGGTATTGAGCAGGGCAATAGATACGGAATGAGGCATCAAATTACCTGGGACAATAACTGGGTAGCGGCTTACAATTGCTATTATTATTATGGCGCAGGAATGAATGTATATTTCATTGATGTAAGAGATCCTAGAAATTATTTTATTGGACAACATGGAACTACAAATGGTGGATGCCAGCTAGTGCCGTATCAAGAAGATAAATTCTTGTTTAATGATTCTACGCACAACGTTGACAACTACTACGGACTAAGACTCTTCATTCAAGAGCCAGAGGCAGCATTGCAAGGAAGAGTTACAAATGGAACTATAGCCAATGGAGGTAATCTAGGCTTAGTAAACAATCCACAATGGGGTAAATTTGATACAGATTACACAAGCACAAACTATCCAGGGCTACAAACGCTAGCACACTGGACGAGAAGGGTATAGGAGAAAAAATGAAGTTTAATTATAATGATGGAGTAGCAACCTTTGATGAAAATGGACAATATGAAACAGACATTGTCACATCTTTACCTCACAGACTATCAGTTGTTGACGGAGTTGTCGTTGATAAGTATCCAGGAAAAACAGATAGAGAAGTAAGAATTGCAGACCACGAAAAAGCTCAAGAACAGTTAGAAAAAGATCAGGCTGAGTGGGATGAGTTAGACGAAGAAATTAAAAAGGTTGTACCTCGCCCAGCAGAATTGCCTGAGCTAGATATACCAGAAGAGGAATAACATGCCAATTACACAGACCCCAAGTTCAGTAGTGCCAGCACTTTGGACTTACACATATCTTCAAGCTCCAATTAATGGACAAGGCAAGCCATACTTTAATATCCCAGCTCAATTTGTTGACCTAGGAACTAAATCAAGCGGAACCCTTACTCTAGATTTAGCAGCGTCAAACGTTTTTAAAGTAATTGCTGGTGGTAATTTTACAGTAGCATTTTCAAATATTGCAGCAACAGCAAGCGTAGCACAATTTTGGCAAATGGAGATAAAGGCTGGCGGAAGCTATACTATCAACTGGCCAGCAGGAATTGTGTGGGATGGTGGCGGTGCCTCAAACATTCAACCAGTACTATCGCTTGATACAACAGTTTTAAATTTCTACACTAGAAATAATGGAACAACAATTTTTGGATCATACGCATTTTCAGATTTAAAAATCTAACACAAATAGGAGAAAAAAGTGGCAATATCAACAATATCATCAAACAGTACTTCAATAGCATTACCAGATTTAGACCTGTCGGTTTTTAATAACCTGAATGCAGGACTAAACACAAGTCCTCAAATGCTATCTATATTATTGTCTTCTTCAGCATCTCTAAGCCTAAATGCTTCTATTGCTCAAGTAGATTTAATTGATGATAATATTAAAAATAATGCGGTCACAAAAAACCCTCTCCCTACTTTTGGTGTTTACACAAATAGATCCAATGAGCCAGCATTCACTACTTACAGTAGCAACATGCAGCCGATGTTTGGCGGATATTTAAGAGATGATACAGAAGGTCAAGACTGGCCTGATAGAGGTGCAAGATATACAAATACTTCTCAGGGATCAAGAGGTACTGGTCACTCATCTGTAAAAGGAACTAATTTTCAGCAAGACGAAGGTAATTGGCTAGTTCATTTGCCAGGACACGCACCAGCCTCTGGGTCAGACGGACAGTTTGCTCACTCAGTTTGGTATAACTATGTTAACGAATACTGGCCTTTCTTTGGAACGATGATTCAAAAATCAGGCGTTCGTCCAAGAAATTCAATTTACTACAGAAACAACACTCTGGGAATTTATCCTAGAGGCGGTACTGCTCCACTAGAGCACGTTTCAATGGGCTCAACATACGCAACATGGACTAACGTTAATACTGGATATACAGCTATATCTTATAACGTAAGAACTAATACATTGGCTGTTTTAGAGCCTAGAGATAATAGCAATAATTACAGACTTCACGTATGGAAAAACACTAATCCAAATAGAGATTTAGACGCAGAAAACTATACAGCTGGAACTTTGCATAGATTTTTGTCAGAAGCAAAAACTGCTGGAACTCCTACATCATTATCACAAGCAAATTACTATTATTACAACGATTTTCAATGGCAGCAAGATAGCTCACAGAATTATGATGAGTCAAGAAGAAAAGCATACATTGTTATGGGAGACAACAACCTTGTCGGAATAGCACGATTTGTTCCTTCTAACGTAACAAGATACGCAACCTTCCAGCCAGATTTTGCAACAACATCTGGAACCTTAACAACTCTTCAAGGTCACGGAAATACAACCTCATACGGAATTGAACAAGGAACCTATTACGGTATGCGTTACATGCAAACTTGGGACAACAACTGGTTTGCAGCTTATGCACCTTATTACTATTATCAATCAGGAATAAATGTTATTTTCTTTAATGCTCAAGATCCTGCAAAATATTATAGAGGTCAATGGGCAAGCACGGATTGGGGCGCAAAGCTAGTTCCATTCAAAAAAGACAAGTTTATTTTTCACGCAGAAAGCTCTAATACAGACGGAAACGTTGGCATGAGACTATATGTTGTTGATCCAGCAGGCATTGTTAAGTATGGAGTAGACTCTAACGGAACATCGCATGCAAATGGTGCAAATATTGATCTATTTAAATCAACATTCACATACTCATTTGATACAAGATATCAGTCTACAAACTATCCAACAATTGTTCCAATGGCTGAATGGAGTCACGGATAAAATGTACTATGCCATTCTTGATGGAGAAACAGTAAAGAGTTCTGGAACGCTAAACGCTTTATTTCCAAATTCTTCTTTTCCGCTTTCAGGTCCTAATGAAGAGTTTAAAGAAGAAAATAATTTAGTTGAAGTTTTAGAATATTTAGACCATGATTCAACAAAACAGAAGATGATATTCTGCGACCCATACTTTTTAGAAGGATCCGTTTATAGAGTCGAACTTGTAGATTTTACTTCAGAAGAGCTAGAATCAAATTTAGCAGCCACTGAAGAATTTGAATCTTTACAGGAGGCATAATGCTAGAATCACAAAGGTCCTTATTTAAAAGATCAAGATATAGCCAATTCGGATTACAGTTATGGCTAGACGGCACAGCGGTAGATAATTTTGAATTAGCTGCTGGCAACAAATGCTTTTTGGCAAAAGATAGATCTCAATATCTAAGAAATTTTGCTCAAGCTACATCAGCAAATCAGCCAACATATGTCCTGGCGGCAATCAATTCATTACCAGCTTTAAGATTTGATGGCGTAAATCAATTTATGACGTTTTCTGATCCAACCCTCTCGTGGCTTGCAAACACTTCTTTTACATTTTTTTATGTTGCAAGCAAAACAGCAAAGACAACAAGCTCATTTGTTATTGGCGGACAAGGAACGGCTACAAGATCAAACCTAGCTTTTGGCTACACTATCCCAACATCCCTAAGAGCTGTCTTTGGCAATGACGATATCAACGCTATTGTTCCAGCAGTAACACCTGGGCAACCAGAACTTTATGCCATAAGATATGATAATTTAAATAACAGAAGAGAAGTCAGAAGAAATGGAATCACTGTTGCTCTTGGAGCATCGGATGGCGCACCTTCTAATATGTCTGGGCAAGCAATAGGAAGATACTTATCTACATACGGACAGTTTGATCTGGGAGAAATTATTATCTACAACAGAGCAATAAGTGATTATGAAATGGGTCAAGTTGAACGAGATCTTATTTCTAAATGGACAATTGTTTAAGGAGAAAAAATGGCCTATGTTCCAGAAAGATTTGTTGGTCCTTTAATACTAACTCCACTAGCAACAACCCCTTTAAAAGTATTTGCAAATAAAGCAATTATAAAAAACATTGTTGTTTCAAACATATATAATGGTGTTTTAAAATACGCAATCTACATAGCTCCTTCTGGACAAGATGCCCAAGACTATAATAAGGTTTTTCCAGATATGGCTATTACTGACAAAACAATTGAATCTCATGACGTAACAATAGTTGTGAATCCTGGAGACACAATATACGCATCCGCTAGTATTCCAGGGGGTATTGTGCTTACAATATCTGGCGTAGAAGTAATTCCCTAAACATTAATTAGTTTATATAGTATAATAACATTATGACATATCAATCAAAGGTAATCAAGGATTATCCGATAGGCTTCTGGCCATTGGATGAGTCTTCAGGTACCACCGCTTCAGATATTTCTGGATGTGGAAACAATGCCACATATGTAGGATCACCTGAAACAGACACCATGCCCTTGGTTTCAGGCGGGGTATCAGGAACCCGTATTACAAATACAGCATATATAGAATTACCAATTACAAAAGACTATTATGGTGCAACAGCCAAAGGCGGATTTGCTGATAAAAACTCTTCTGATAATAATTTTTCATTAGAGGTTTGGATATATCCTACCATTACAACAAATTCTCTTACAACAATTTTTGCAGATTCTAACGAAGGAATAGGAATTTTTTACGAAAAGGGTAACGTAGTATTTAAATTACAAAATGAAAGACTAGACTACACTATTCCTCAAATTAATAAATCTCATCACATAGTAGCATCTTATTCTAAATCTGAGATGACAATATATGTAGATGGAAAAATTGAGGCAAATAAATCTTTAACTAATTATAAATTTACTAATAGCTCTTTATCATTAAAAATAGGCCCAACCTCTAATGTTTCTGACTCATTTATAGTAGATGCCCCAGCCATATATAGGTACGACCTTGGCAATATTAAATCAAAAGAGCATTATGAATATTCTCAAACCACACATCCAATACAGGTCTCATACCCAGACGGAGGCACCTTATTTGAAATATATGATGATGGGGTAAGCCGCCAATTCAGTTTTGTTTATCCATTAAATAAATCATGGGATTATTTTTTAACAGAAGATCTAGTTTATAATGAAAATGAAAAGTGTTTAGAGATTAAAAAAACGGCCTCTGGAGGCCCTATAAGCGTAGTAATCCAAGATGCCATCGCAATACCCTCTGGATTCAATTTAGACGCCTCTAAGATAGAGTGGAACGGCGATAATGAGGTATCTATAAGGTCTTCTATAGATGAATCAACATGGTTGCCCTGTATTAATGGGGGGCCGATACCTCAATTTAAATTAGGAGCATTTAATTCTAATAGAACCCTTTATCTTGAAATAACCATGGCATCTTCAGATGTATCTAAATATATCCCAAAACTATCTAACATTATATTATGTTTTTACAAAGATCAAGTTTTATATTCTCAAAGTAACGGAAACTATATTTATACAATTGAAGATATTTCTGGAGTATCTGCTAAAGATATTTCAATGGGTAGGACTACACACCCTCCTCTGTCTCGTAACTATCATAATGGATTACGGGCTTTATCTGGATCTGGATTTAGAATCAATACCACTGAGTCTATTCAGACAGTAGAATTCTTTTTTACCCCTTCAGATTTAACAGAAAATTGCCTTATTTTTAGTTCGTCTCAAGAGGGATACTCGGCAGCCAAGCTCTCTTGGAATAACTCAGGAACAATTTCAAAAACTAATATATCTGCTATTTACATAAACGGAGTTGACAAAACGTTCTCTACAAATGTAAGCGATTTATTTAAGGCGGGAGACCTGGCTCATATTGTAATAGTTACAAGTTCTCCAATAACTGGCCCATTAGGATTTAACTATTTTAATAGTGGCGGGCCATCAAGCCTATATCAATATATTTCCTATTACTCAGAAGCCTTTAATGAATCAAAGGCTGTAAATCATTATAATATGCACATAGGTAGGTCAGTGGTTTCAGCAGATGATTCGTCACTTACCCTGACAGAAAATTCAATAAATTTCTATAATATTGACTGGCAAGTAACCAAAAGTATATAATTTTGTCATCTTCCTTGACAAAAAGCTGGACTTAGACCGTAAAGAGTGGTAAAATAAACTTCTATGGATATTGGTAAAGCACAAACTAAGATTCTGCAAGAGGAATCAACACTTGGCATCTATGTCTGGGAAATGCCAGATGGAAGATGGATCGGAGATGACGATG
>JACCDP010561718.1_pt1 | contig 24920 bp, 18 predicted proteins | sample 7445841 | NCBI WGS metagenome assembly JACCDP01 (sample SAMN15323441, study PRJNA562643) | freshwater metagenome | isolation source: river surface water | place: USA:Blue River Watershed | collected 2017-08-17
CGCTGGATGCTGGCCGCGGGACTTGCAGCGATGGATCTCGCCGCCTGCTCGCGCGAGGTCGCCGTGCTGCTCTTCGCGCTGGTGCCGCTGACGCTGCTCGCCGCCGTGCCGCAGGGCGAGAAGGTGCCCTGGCGGCGGATCATCCTCCTTTCATCCTTCGCGCTCGCGGGCCTACTGGTCCAGGCTGTAAACGTCGTCGAGGCGCGGCTGAAGCACCCCGCTGCGACGGGCCTCATTGCCTTGCCGCACACCCCGTTCGACGAGAAGGGCCTCGACGTGATGTGGGTCGGCTGGCAGGCTCCCTACATCCCGAGGTGGATGGGCGCCCTGATTCTCGCCGGCCTAGTGGGGGTCCTGCTGGCGGCGCTCCTCCGATGGGCCTCCTGGCGCGTCGTGGTCGGCTTCGTGCTGACCACCCTCGTCGCCTGGTTCCAAGGTGGACTCGTCACGTCGGGCTGGTTTCCGTCGAACCTGCGACACCAGCTGTTCGCGCTCACCGTGGCGATGCTGCCCGCAGGCTGGCTACTCGGAAAGCTGCTCGACCGCGTCGCTGCCTTCGCTCCCGACCGCTGGATTGCGGCGCCTGCATGGCTCATCGCGCCGACGCTGGGCATCGCCACACTCGCCCGCTCGCCGGAGGTCGTCCGCCCCGAGCTGCCCATCGTGCAGGAGTACCGTTTCCTGAAGGAGGCGATGGAGCGGCTCCCGAACCGTGCCCGGCTCTACGTCTACAAGAACGACAGCCTGGGTTTCGGACCGCACCTCGAGGGCTGGGTCCGGACACACCGGCCCGACCTCGACGTGAGGATCTTCAACGACGCCGTGCCGCACGAACTGGAGGGTGGAGGTGATGGGAAGCCGGCCTGGCTGCTGCTCGATCGCGTCTGCTTCATGAACCTCGACTGCATCGACAGCCAGAACGCGCGGCGCTGCTTCGACGACGAGGTGCGTCGCGCCCAGCCGCATCTCGAGAGTCCCTTCGGCCGTCTCGCACCGGCCTGCCACGCGCTCCACGAGGCCCTGCCGTGGCGTGAGCGGCTGACCCTCGAGGTGCCGGTTCGCAGGCCCGAGGGAAACGTCTACTTCGACCTTCCGTCGGTCGACGACACGGTGCGCCTCGCCCTGCTCGAGGCCTCCGGGACCGCGCCGTGAGCGCCCAGAGGAAGCCACTCACGACACTGATCACCGGCGGTGCCGGCTTTCTCGGCATCAACCTGTGCCGGTACCTGCTGGCCCGCGGACGCCGCGTCGCCTCGCTCGACCTCGCGCCGTTCGACTACCCGGAGCGAGACCGTGTCATCGCGATCACCGGGGACGTTCGCGACGCCTCGACCCTCTCGGCCGCGTTCGAGGGCGTCGACGAGGTGGTGCACGCCGCCGCCGCCTTGCCGCTCGCTCCTCCCGGGGAGATCCGCTCGACCACAGTCGACGGGACCCGCCGCGTGCTCGAAGCCGCGCGCCAGGCCGCTGTCGCGAAGGTCGTCTACATCTCGTCGACGGCGGTCTATCCGCTCGAGAGCGGCCGCGCCCACACCGAAGACGAGCAGGTCCGCGGCGTCGGTCCCTATGGCCTCGCGAAGGTCGCCGCCGAGGGCCTGTGCGCCGAGGCACGCGGGCGCGGGCAGGTCGTCACGGTGTTGCGCCCGCGCTCGTTCGTGGGTCCCGAGCGGCTCGGCATCTTCTCGCTGCTCTTCGACTGGGCCGAGACCGGCCACGATTTCCCGCTGCTGAACGGCGGCACGAACCGCTTCCAGATGCTCGACGTCGAGGATCTCTGCGACGCGATCGTCCTGTGCCTCGACGGCCCGCCGGAGAGGGTGAACGACACCTTCAACATCGGTGCGCGCGACTACGGGACCCTGGGCGAGGCCTGCCAGGCGGTGCTCGACGCTGCGGGCCACGGCGGACGCGTCAGAAGCCTCCCGGCGGCCCCGGCCCTCCTCGCCCTGCGCATGCTCGACCGGCTGCAGATGTCTCCGGTGTACGCCTGGGTCTACGAGACGGCGGTGCGCGATTCGTTCGTCTCCATCGCTCGTGCAGAGGCGCAGCTGGGCTTTACGCCGCGCTGGTCGAACGAGACCGCGCTGCTGCGAAACCACCGCTGGTACGTCGAGAACCGCGCGCAATTCGGCGGCAGCACGGGGATCTCGCACCGCGTGCCTTGGAGACAGGGCGCCCTCGGCCTCGCGAAGGCGCTGTTCCGCGCCCGAAACGGCCGGCCCCGATAGCGGTTGAAGCGGGTCGTCCCCTCGCCTAGCGTCGCTGCTTCCCCTTGAAGGAGGTCGACGCATGTTTCGGCGTGGCGTGGTGGCGCTCGGGCTGGCCCTTCAGCTCGCGGCCTGTTCTGACAACGACGTCTCGGGTGAGGTGGCAGGCGTCGGCATCGAGGCCGTCGAGAGCATCGCCTTCTCCGAGACCACCGAGGTCGAGCGTCGCGATGGCGGCAAGGACCACCTCTCGGCCCTCACCATCGTGCTGACGAACGTCGAGGGCATGTGCGGACGTCTTTCTCGAAACGTCGAGCCGCCGAACGCGCGCGTGCTCGCCTTCGGGCTGAGCAAGGTGAGTGAGACAGGTCCGGCTCCAATCGGACCCGGTGAATATCCGTTCATCAAGGATCGGCCCTCCAGCGGCGGTTCGGCAGAAGCGTTCGAGGCGGCGCTCAAGAGCGGCGCCCTCATTGGCGGGATGTTGACGGTCACCGACGCGCAGTGCGGCGCTTCGCTCGACGAGACGAAGGCCACGGTCACCGACGGCAAGGTCGTCGTCGACAGCATCGACGCCGAGCGAGTGGCCGGCACGTTCGAGCTGTCGTTCCCCGGCGGCGACAAGCTGACGGGCCGCTTCGATGCGCCCTTCTGCAGCTTCACCAAGGCGTCGGGCCCTGCGACCTGTGAGACGAAGTAACGCCATCCGGATCATCCAGGTCGACGCGGACCCGAAGGAGGTTACCCGCAACCGCAGCGTCGACGTCGGCATCGTCGGCGACACGAGGCCGGTCCTCCTCGTCGGGCAGCAGCGGTTACGCGGCGTAGCGACGTGTCGGTCCGCGTGTTGCGATACGGCGATGTCTCACTCAGGGTGAGAATGCAGGTTCTGTGGGTGCGCTATCACGGTGATAGCGATTCACGCCGCCGGCGTCCTCCATCTGCTTGACTTCGCCCCGTGCGGCCGCCAGATCTCCGCGTCTTTGCCCGAGGTTTCCATGGCCACGCTCCTTCTTCACGACTGGCACGCCGCCCGCGGCGCCCGCTTCACGCCGGCCGGCGAGGTGGACGATCGGGGCGACGCCGCGGCCGAGTTCAGGGCGGCCTCCGAGTCCGTCGCGCTCTTCGACGCCTCGCTGCGCGACCGCCTGCTCATCGTCGGCGGCGACCGCCTCGAGTTCATTCAGGGGCTCTGCACGAACGACGTCGAGAAGCTCGCCGAGGGCCACGCCTTCGAGACCGCCTTCATCACGCCCAAGGGCCGGCTGGTCGCCGACGCGCGCCTCGTGAAGCTGGACGACGCGCTGCTGTTCGACCTCGAGCCGGGCCGCGCCGACGCGCTCGTCGAGCTGCTGTCGAAGTACCGCATCCACGAGGAGGCCGACTGGATCGACGCGCGTGACGCGCTCTGCGTCTTCGAGCTGTGGGGGCCGAAGGCGGCCGAGCTTCTCGGTCTCGGCGCGCTCGCGAACGGCGACGGTGCCGCGGTGCAGCTGGGCGAGGAGCTGTCGTTCGCCGCCGTCGGAACGCCGTTCGGTGCCCTCTGCTACGTGCCGGCAGGCATTGCCGAAGAGGTCGCCGAGGCGCTCTCCGCGCGGGTGGGCGCGATCGGCGGCCGCTGGACGGGCAGGGCGGTGATCGAGGCGTGCCGCATCGGCCTCGGCCTCGGACGCTTCGGCCTCGACTGGGACGAGAACACCAACCCGCTCGAGGCAGGGCTCGACCGCGCGCTCGACTACAAGAAGGGCTGCTACGTCGGCCAGGAGGTCGTCGCGAAGGCGACCTACATCGGCCACGTCAACCGCCGCCTCGTGCGCCTCGAGTGGAGCGGTGAAGCCGTCCCGCCAGGAACCCCGCTCGTCGGCGGCCGCACTCCGGGCCGTGTCACCAGCGTCGCCGCCGTACCCGGGACGGACCGGATTGTCGCGCTGGGCGTCGTGCGCCGGGACGTCGCGCAGGCCGGCGCGCAGCACCGCGTCGGCACCGAGGACGGAGCGCTGGCCACCGTCATGGGCTACCCGTTCGCCTCGAAGGAAAAGCCCGTTCCGTAAGGGAGAAAACGATGTCCAGGACGATCCTCGTCGCGGTGAAAGACCTGCTTTTCGGCAGCAAGATTCAGGAGTCGGGGAAGCGGACCGCCACGCCGCTCCAATGGGCCTCTCGCTTCGAGCGGCTGCGTGACGTGGTGGCGGCGAAGCGGCCCGACGTGCTCGTCGCCGACCTGGGCGATCCCGGCCTGCTGGAGGAGCTCGAGGCGGTGCGCGCCGCAGCGCCGCAGCTGCGCATCGTCGGCTTCCTCGGCCACACGCTCGAGCATGAGGCGGCGCGCGCCGAGGCACTGGGCGCGGAGGTCTTCACCAAGGGCCAGTTCCATGCGCAGGTCGACCGCATCCTGGTCCGGGAGCGTGACGCCGGCTGAAGTTTGGCGCTGCGATGCGAAACCAAGTAGAGGGTGCCATGTCGTAGGAGTTCGGCGCCCCCCATCCTGGAGACGGAACGTGGCGAAGCAGCAGATGGTTCCCGAGGCCCGCCCGAGCGGCATCTTCCGCGCCGTGAAGGCCCGTCAGGAGCAGAACGAGATCGCGACCGTGGTGCTGGCGGCGTTCGTCACCATCGTCGTCGGCAGCGCGCTCTACGTCTCCTTCGGCTAGGGCCCCGAAACCGGCCGCGCGCCGATATGGTGCGGCCAATGAGCCGCTTCCTCTTTCGTCCCACGCGCCGCACGCTGCTGCGGACCGCGCTCGCCGCCTCGCCCGCCCTCGCGCTCGCCGCCTGTCGCTCCAGCGTCTCGACCTCGGGTGGAAACCGCACCACCGGCACCGAACGCAGCGCCGACGTGCTGGTGTTGGGCGCGGGCATGGCCGGCCTTCGGGCCGCCGAGGTGCTGCAGCAGGCGGGCCGCAGCGTCATCGTCCTCGAGGCGCGCGACCGCGTCGGCGGCCGCGTCCACACCGACCGCTCGTGGGGCGTCCCTGTCGACCTCGGCGCGTCGTGGATCCACGGCGTTACGAACAACCCCATCGCCGAGCGCACGCGTTCCGCGGGCATCGCCACCGTCGCCGAGGACGGTGACCGGGCGCTCTTCGGACCCGACGGCGTGAGGCTCCCGGACGACGACATCGAACGGATCGAGGCCTCCGTCGAACAGCTCGCCGAGACCGGACGCGAAGGGACACCGGACGCGGATGAATCGCTGCGGGCCGCGCTGGATCGGGCCTTCGCGAGGGCCCAGCCGAGCGCCGGACAGCGCCTCGCGCTGGAGATGGGCATCACGAGCCTCTTCGAGCACGAGTATGCGGCCGACGCCTCGGAGCTTTCTGCGCTGAACTTCGACGCCGGCGCCGGCGAGAAGGGTGGGGAGGCGCTCTTTCCCGGCGGATACGACCAGCTGCCGCGCCTCATCGCCGCCGGCCTCGACATCCGCCTGTCGCACGTCGTCACCCGCGTCGCCACCTCCGCAGGCCGCGTCACCGTCACCACCGAACTAGGCGAATTCACGGCCGCCGCCGCCGTCGTCGCGCTGCCGCTTGGCGTGCTGAAGGCCGGGCGCATCGCGTTCGACGCGCCGCTGTCCGATCAGAAGCGCACTGCCATCGCACGGCTCGGGATGGGGGCGCTCTCGAAGACCGCGCTGCGCTTCCCGCAGGCTTTCTGGCCCGCCGACGTCGGCTTCATCGACCGCATTCCAGCGGCGAACGCCCGAGGGCAATGGGTCGAGTGCCTGAACCTCGCAGGGCTCGTGGACGTGCCGGCGATCTTCGCCTTCAACGCCGGCGCCTACGCGCGGCAGGTTGAGGCGATGACCGACGCCGAGGCGCTCCAGGCCGCCTCCGAAGCGCTTCGCAGCACCTTCGGCGCCTCGTTCGTCGCGCCCGCCGCCATGCTCCGCAGCAACTGGACGCGCGACCCGTTCTCGATGGGTTCGTACTCGTTCATCGCCGTCGGGTCGTCGCTCTCCGATCGCGACGCGCTCGCTGCCCGGGAAGGAGCCCTCTTCTTCGCCGGCGAGGCCTGCTCGCGGGAACACGCGGCCACGGTCCACGGCGCCTACCTGTCCGGCGAGAAGGCCGCGCGGGACCTCTTGTCGACCTGAGCGGAGTCGGCCGCTCAGACGCGCTTGGCCGCCAGCATGCCGCAGGCCGCGTCGATGTCCTTGCCGCCGCTGTAGCGCCGCGCCACCGGCTGCTTGAGTGACCGGTCGAGGGCATCGCGGAAGATCTTGAGCTCGTCCTTCGTGGGCGGCCGGTAGCCCCCCACCTCGCCGTTGACGTCGATGAGGTCGAGCCGCACCGGGAGTTCCTGGAACAGCGCGCCCAGCGCCTCGGCGTCGGCCTCGGTGACGTTGCCCTCGGGGCCGCCCAGCATCACGTAGGCGACGGTGACGCGGTCGCCGGTCGCCTTCGCGTGGGCCTTGAGCGCGTCGACGAGCTCGGGCGTCGGGTACTTCTTCTCGATGGGCATCAGCTCGCGCCGCTTGTCGGGGCGTGCGCTCGAGAGGCTGACCGCCAGCCGGAACTTGTGCCGCTCTTCGGTGAAGCGGCGAATGCCCGGGACGATGCCCGCCGTCGAGATGGTGATCTCCGGCGCCGAGATGCCAAGCCCCGCCGGATGAGAGCAGATGCGGGCCGCCTGAATCACCGCGTCGTAGTTGAGCATCGGCTCGCCCATGCCCATGAAGACGACGCCGCGCACCGGACGATCGGCTTCGGCGCGCACGGCGTGCAACTGGGCGATGATCTCGCTGGGTGACAGGTGCCGCCGGAAGCCCAGCGTCGCCGTCGCACAGAAGCTGCAGCCCAGCGCGCAGCCGACCTGGCTCGAGACGCAGACGACGTACTTTTTCTCGCGCCCCTTCCACTCGCCCGCGACCTCGGCACGCGCGCGCACGCCCTCTTCGGTCTCCGGCGGCTCGCACGGAATGGGGATGCGAACCGCCTCGACCTCGCTGCCATCGGCCAGCTCGAACAGGTACTTCACGAAGCCGTCGGTCCTCGAGACGCGCCGCTCCTTCACCCGCAACGAAGGGAGGTCGAACGCGGCGGCGATCTGGCGTGCCGTGGCGTGCGAGAGGTCGCGCACCTGGAGCAGGTCGCGCTCGCCGCGACCCACCACGGCGGCGAACAGCTTCCTCGCCCGATGCAGGTCCAGCGTGATGCCGTGCTCGGCCATCAAGGCCGGCAGCTCCTCGGGCAGGTGGTCGCCCAGATTGGGGCGCTTCGGCGCCGGATGGCGTCCCGCCGTCAGGGGAAACAACTCGGGGCCGGGGCTCTGCATCGCGGCAACTTAGCGCAAGGTGCCCATTTCAGTCCTGCAACAGAGGCCGTTTCAAAATGATTGCGAGCGCCTTGGTCTCGTGTCCGGCGTCTTCAAAAAAGCCGGTGATTCCGGCCGAAACTGGCGTGGCACGGCGAGTGCTGTGTCGGGGAGCGGGCGCGTCGGCGGAGAGTTGATCCCCCCTCCCCCTGGTTCTCCCGTCGGCGCGTCCACCTCTTTCCATCGTGCTCGAGCATCGAGACCCGCTTCGGCGGGTCTCACTGTTTTCTCCGCGGGGTCCGCTTCTTCCGTTTGACGCGCAGGGCAACCTCTGGAATTGCTTCCGCGATTCTTTCGGCGCGCCCGTCCGCGGCGCGCATCAGGAGCCCCGCCATGCCTCGCCTGCTTGCCCTCTTCGCCACCTCGCTCGTCGTCGCCTGCTCCGTTCCGGCCACCGCCGCGCCGAAGGCGCCCGCCAAGCCCCCGGTGGTCACCGTCAAGACGAACCTCGGCTCGTTCAAGGTCGAACTCGACGCGGAGAAGGCGCCGGTGACCGTCGAGAACTTCCTGAAGTACGTCGACGACAAGTTCTACGACGGCACGATCTTCCACCGCGTCATCGGCAGCTTCATGGTCCAGGGCGGCGGCTTCACCCGCGACATGCAGCAGAAGCCGACGAAGCCGGCGATCAAGAACGAGGCGAAGAACGGCCTGTCGAACGTCCGCGGCACCATCGCCATGGCCCGCACGAACGACCCGGACAGCGCCACCGCCCAGTTCTTCGTCAACGTCGTCGACAACGCGTTCCTGAACCCGGGGCCGCGCGGCCCGGGCTATGCCGTCTTCGGCAAGGTCGTCTCGGGCATGGAGGTCGTCGACAAGATCAAGGCCGTGAAGACCGGCATGAACGCGAAGACGGGCATGCCCGACGTGCCGGTCGAACCGGTCGTCATCGAGTCGGTCCGCCGCGACAAGTAGTCGCGGGGGCTGCCTGCCCACCGCGACATCCGGCAGCCTGACCCGTCGTCCGCCGCATCTCTGCGAGAGGCTCTCCACACCATGAACGTGCATTCCTGGGCCGCGTCCGACATCGGTCGCAAGCGCCAGATCAACGAAGACAGCTTCCTCGTCGACCCCGAACTGGGGCTCTACGTCGTCGCCGACGGCATGGGTGGCCACGCGGCCGGCGAGGTGGCGAGCGCCCGCTGCGTCGAGATCGTCCGTGAGACGGTGCACGCCGACCGTCAGACGCTGGAGGCGTTCGCGAAGAACCCCGCCGGCGAGGCGCGGGATGCGGTCCAGAAGCTGCTCACCATCGCCATCCAGCGCGCCTGCAAGGAGATCTTCCAGCTGGCCGAGCGGGACAAGGCGAAGCGCGGCATGGGCACCACCTGCGTGGCGCTGCTCGTGTGCGGCTCGAAGGGCGTCGTGGCGCACGCGGGCGACAGCCGCGCCTACCTGATGCGACACGGCCGCGTGCACCAGCTGACCGAGGACCACAGCCTCGTCGAGGAGCACGTGAAGCGCGGCCTCATGACGCGCGAGCAGGCTGAAAACAGCGACATTCGCAACGTCATCACCCGGGCGGTCGGCATCCAGTCGTCGGTCGAGGTCGACACGCTGCTGACCGACGTGACGCCGGGCGACATGTTCCTGCTCTGCTCCGACGGCCTGCACGGCTACCTCAAGTCGGAGGCCGAGCTGGCCTCCCAGCTGTCCTTCGAGCCCCGCAGCCTCCTGCCGCAGCGTCTCGTCGACGTGGCGAACCAGCGCGGCGGCAAGGACAACATCACCGCGGTGGTGGTCAGTGCGGCGAGCGCGGTGGCGGGCGGCGACGAGGGCACAGACATCGACGCGAAGGCCGAGATCCTGCGCCGGATCCCGCTCTTCCAGTTCATGACCTACAAGGAGCTGCTCGCGATTCTGTCCATCTCGAAGGGCTGCTCCTTCGCGCCGGGCGAGGTGGTCATGCAGGAGGGCTCTGCCGGCGAAGACATGCTGGTCATCTTCCGCGGCAAGCTCGAGGTGCTCAAGGGCGGCGCGGTGGTGGCGACGCTGGGCCCGGGCGGTCACGTGGGCGAGATGGGCCTCGTCGATCAGGCGCCGCGCAGCGCGACGGTGGTGGCGAAGGAGAAGGCGAGCGCGATCAGCCTCGGGCGCGACACGCTGCTCAAGCTGATGCGCAAGGACAGCCTGCTGGCCGTGAAGCTGCTCTGGTCGTTCGTGCAGGTGCTGTCGGACCGGCTGCGCAACACCACCGCGGCGCTGAGCGGCCTGCAGGACGAGGTCGAGCGGCTGCGCGGCGAGACCGAGATCGACATCGAGGTGCTGCCGCCCCCGCCGCCGTTCGGTGACGAGTGATACGGGCGGAAGGGCCGCAGCCCGCACCTGCCGGTGCAACCCCTCCCCCCGCTGATGCGCGGAGAGGGGTCTGTTCTCTGGTTATCGCCACTGCCTTGTTTGCCGGCGCTTGCGTGACGTCCCGTCCGCCCCTGGACTTCGGACCGCAAGGCCGCATCACCGACCCGGACGAGCTGCTTCTTCTCGTCAGGTCGGCCCGGGCGCCCGTCTCCAGCATCGGCGGCGAGGCGAAGCTGTCGCTCGAGTCGCCTCAGGGGGGCGGCAAGCTCACGGCGATGATCGCGGCGCGCGCGCCGAGCTCGTTTCGCGTCGACCTCTTTTCGCCCTTCGGCCCCGTCTCGACGCTCGCCTCCGATGGCGCGACGCTGCGGCTCATCGATCACTTGCAGGAGGTCGCCGAGGACGGCCCGGCAACCGCCGACGGTCTCTCGACGGTGCTGCCGGTTCGCCTGCCGCCCGCGGAGCTGGTGACGCTGCTCCTGGGTGACGCGCCGCTGACGAGCGCCGCAGCGGTGAAGCTCGATGTGGACGACGAAGCCCGCGCCTATCGGCTCACGCTGAGCGCGCCCGATGGCCTCTGGACGCTCTGGATAGAGCCCGTGACGCTGCTGCCGCTGCGGCTTGCCATCAGCGCTTCCGCATTGCACGACGCCTGCCGCATCGACTGGTCCGAGCGTGACGCCTCGCCGCACCGCTTCGCCCGCCGGGTGCGGATCGCCACCCTCGACGGCCGACAGTCGCTCGACCTGCGCTGGCGCGAGCTGACGCCCGATGAGCCGCACGACGCCGGGCTCTTTTCGCCCGAGCCTCCGAAGAACTTCACACGACTGTTGCGTGGCCGATAGAGTCGACGCCGATGCGATGGACCGACGCACGTGACGGCAGCGCCAGTTCCGGCGCAGAGACGGGGCGCGTCGGCCTGGGCGGCCGTCTCGTCGTCGCCGCCCTGCTGCTCGTCGCCGTGTGGGGCGGGGTCCGGCTTCAGCGGCTCGCAGGGCGGCCCGGCGTTCGCATCGACGACCCCGAGCGCGACTCCTCCGAGCACACGCATCGCATCCTGACCAGTCTGCAGCTCCGGCCCGATCTTGACGTCGGCATCCAGGACGCCGCCACCGGCTACTTCGCGCTGCGCATCGCACCCGCCATCGCGCCGGGACACGTCGACGCCGCGGACGAGGACCTGTTCGCCGTCGCCGCGCAGCACCTGAACCGATGGCGCAAGGGCATCGACAACGTGCGGCCGACGCTGGCCCGCTCGGACGCCAAGCTCGCCTTCGCGTCGCAGAGCCTCGATCGGCTCCTCGTGGCGGGCGGCTATCCGTTCTCGACCTGTGCGGCTGGGAAGGCGCAGTCGCTCTTCATGCAGATGCACGACGCGCTGCGTCCCGGCGGCCTCGTGGTGGTCTTCCATCCGGTCGTGAAGGGGCGCGAGTGGCACGCGAAGCAGGGCCTCCCGGTCGACTGCGTCGAGCCAAGCGCGCGGGAATTGGCGAACCTCGCCGCGCCCTGGTTCATCGCCGAGAAGCTGCTGCCGGGCGAGCGACCCGCCGACCGCTCCTCCGGCATCGAGCCGGGGTTCCTGCTCGTGCTCAGGCGTGCCGAACAGCCGGCGCTCTGACAGCCGGCGCTCTGACAGCCGGCGCTCTGCGCGAATCGCAGCGTCCGCCTGCTCCGTCGTCTGCTGCCCCTCACGGCCTCCCTCCCTACCGTTCACGGCGGGACCACGCGGTCCCCTGGAGGCATTCATGACGCGTTGGACGAAGGGGCTCGTGGCGGCTGGTCTCATGTCGGTGGCGGTGCCGGCCTTCGCGGCCGAGGCGACGAAGGGCACGGGCACGCAGGGCTCGCAGCAGGGCACCATGCAGGGCGGCCAGCAGCAGGGCAGTCAGCAGCAGGGCAGTCAGCAGCAGGGCAGCCAGCAGTTCCAGCAGCGTGTCACCTCCTACACGGGCGTCGTGAAGGAGGTCGACAAGGACAAGAACATGGTGACGCTGCAGCTGCCGCTCGCGCCGAACGCCTCGGTGCTCAAGGACGGGCAGCGCGCCTCCATCGACGACCTGAAGGAAGGCGATGACGTGCGCGCCAGCTTCGATCCGCAGAGCAACAAGATCATCCGCCTCGACATCCAGTCGGGGAAGGAGATGAAGGAGCAGTGCGAGCAGGGGCGTCCGCTCAACGAGTAGCGCCAGCGACGAGATGCGTTCCGGGGGCCCTGCTTCGTCGGGGTCCCCGGACGTTTCTACGAGCCGTTCGCGATCACGAGAAGGCGTCGAGCCCCGTGATGTCGCGCCCCAGCACCAGCGTGTGGACGGCGTCGGTTCCCTCGTAGGTCTTCACCGTCTCGAGGTTCATCAGGTGCCGCATCGGCGCATGGTCGAGCAGGATGCCGTTGCCGCCGAGCAGGTCGCGGGCGGTGCGGGCGGCCTCGAGCGCCGACGCCACGTTCGCCCGCTTGCCGAACGAGACCTGCGCGGGCGTCAGCTTTCCCGCCTCCTTCAGCCTGCCGAGCCGCATCGCGACGAGCTGGGCGTGGCCGAGCGCGGTGTAGATCTCCGCGAGCCTCTCCTGCACCAGCTGCTTCGACGCCAGCGGCTTGCCGAACTGCTGCCGGGCCTTCGTGTAGTCGCGGGCCTCCTCGAGGCAGGCCGCGTGCGCGCCGGTTGCACCCCAGGCGATGCCGTGGCGCGCCTGGTTCAGACAGCTCAAGGGGCCCTTCAGACCCTTCACGCCGGGCAGCATCGACGCGGCCGGCACGCGCACGCCCGACAGTTTCAACTGGCCCGATGCGCTCGCCCGCAGGCTCATGCGTCGCGGAATGGAGACCATCTCGGCGCCGGCGCTCGGCAGCTCGACGAGGAAGCCGCGAATCGACTCCGGGCCCTCGCCCTCGAGTTTCGCCCAGACCAGCGCAACATTGGCGAAGGGGCCGTTCGTCAGCCAGCGCTTCTCGCCGAACAGGAGCCAGTCGTCGCCGTCCCTGCGCGCGAAGGTCTGCATCGACCCCGGATCAGAACCCGACTGCGGCTCGGTCAGTCCGAAGCAGCCGATCCGTTCGCCGCGTGCCATCGCCGGAAGCCAGCGCGCCTTCTGTTCGTCCGAGCCGTAGGTGGCGATGGGCCACATGACGAGTGCGCCCTGCACCGACGCGAACGACCGGACGCCGGAGTCGCCGCGCTCGAGTTCCATCATCGCGAGCCCGTAGGCGACGGCGCCGAGGCCCGCGCAACCGTGCCCGGCGATGCTGCCCCCGAGAATGCCCGTGCGCGCCAGCTCGCCCACCAGCTCGTCCGGGAAGCGGCCCGCCTCGAAGGCGTCCGCGATGATCGGCAGCAGCGCGTCGTCCACGACCTTCGCGACGGCGTCGCGCACCGCACGCTCGCTGTCGCCCAGCTCGTGCTCCAGCAGGAACGGATCGGCGATGGCGAAGCTGTTCATCGGCGGCGCTCCTACTGCGGGGCCGGCATCGACATGGCGAGCGACAGGATCTCGCCCTCCTCGAAGTCGGCCGTCTGGGTCGCCGAGGACTTCACCGCGCCCTTGAGCTTGAGCGACGCCGTCACCTTCGCCTGGAAGAAGCGCGACTCGTCGACGAAGACGTAGACGTAGTAGGGCCGGGGCGTCGACGTCTGCACCGCGTAGCCGCTGCCCGCGGTTTCGCCAGACGACTCGACCTGCACGAAGATGGTGTCGAAGTCTCGTCCGGGCTCCATCGCCGGCGGCACGTCGACGCGCACCTCGAGGCCGGTCTTTCCGCCGCAACCGCTGGTCGCGAAGGCGAGGATGCAGAGAACGAGGACGAGGGACAGGTGGCGGCGCATTTCGATGTTCCTCACGGCGCTCATTCGAGGGTGATGATGCCCAGCGAGGGCTTCAGTTCAGGCTCGGCGGTGGCCCCGACGACGATCGCCGTCACCACGCCAGCGACCACCACGCCTGCGGCCGTCAGCGTGTACCAGCGCAGGTACCAGGGCTTCTCAGCGACGGCGACGGGGCGCTCCGAAATCGGCGTCGGCAGCGTCGCAGGCAGCGCCTGTGCGGGCTCTTCCTTGAACGCCGACGAATCGACCCGCAGCGACAGCGGCTTCTCGGCGCTGCCCATGCCGTCCAGCGCGGCCCCGAAGGCGTCTTCGGCGGTCAGGTAGTAGTCGAACGCGAAGCCGTCGGTGACGCCGGGCGGGGCGAGCACCGTCGGATCGCGCACGAGGCCGGAGTAACCGGCGCCCGAGACGTCCTTCTTCATCGGGTCCTTCGCCCATGCGCTCACCGCGCCGCCGCGGAAGTGCAGCGTCATGCCGGCGCTCTTGTCCTTCGGATCGAGCAGGCGTGCGCGCAGCTTCACCGGCAGGCCCGGCCGAGCGGCGGCGGGCGGCGTATGGACCACGATCACGGTCTCGTCGCGCAGCCTGTCGAGGATGCTGCGGGCAGCTCCGGCGCGCAGCTCGATGAAGCGCGTGCCCTCGGGATCGCGGCGCAGCACCTCGATCATCGCGGCGCGCGCATTCGTCTCGTCGGGGCTCTTCTGCAGCAGCAGCGCCTCGGCCTTGAGCGCGAGGGCGTCCAGCTGCGTCGCTGGCGTGCCGCCGGGCTCCTGCGCCTCCAGGTCGAGCTCCGCGAGGGCAGCTTCACCCCGGCCCTGCGCCACGAGCTCGCGGGCCGCAACGAGGTGCAGCCGGACATTGGGATCGGCGGCCGGTGCGGTGGGGGGAGCGGCCTCTCCGGCCGATGCTGGGGCGGGAGCAGCCACAGCGGCAGCGGGTGCCGCAGCAGCGGGGGCGGCAGCCGGGGCAGCAGCGTCTGGCGAGGGCGCGGGTGCAGCCGCCGCGGGTGGGCTCTTGGCTTTCGCGCTCTTCTTGGCTTCGGCGACGCAGGGCGGAAGGGCGACGATGGCCGCGGCGAGGAGCGGCGCACAGAAAACGAACCGATGGGTCATGAGGCGCATGGGCGCGCATCATGCCCACCGGATGGCGTCGCGTGCAACGCGAGAAGCGAGCTCTTGAAAAGGCCTCCTAGCGGCTCTTCTTGGTGCGCAGCGCCTGGACGATCTTGTCGCGGCGCGGGTTCGGTGCGGGTGCGGCGGGACGCGCGGCCACCGGGGCCTCGACGCGCACCGCCACCTGCGCGCGCGGCTCGGGGCGGGCGGCCTGACGCTCGCGCCACTGGCGCAGCAGCTCGAGCTCGATGCCGAGCAGCTTTTCGCGCGCGTCGGGGTGGTCCTGACCCACGCGCTCGAGCACCAGCGTGCGCGGCGCAGCGGCGCCATGGCGCATCCGCAGCACCTTCTCCTGTTCCGGCGCGAGACGCGGCGACGGGCGCTTGAGCGCCTCGCGCACGTCGCTCGTCGTCACGGTCGTCTCTTGAGCGGTTCGATTCTTCTGCATGTCACCCTCGCTCGGCGTTCGGCGCGAGATGCTCTCGCAGGCCACGGCCGCTGCACCAAGCATGCGGAGGGGCCCAGCTGCCGGCCGAAAGCGGTCGCGTTCAGCCACGGGGAACTTTAATGGCTCGCCGTCCGGCCGCAATTTTTCGACCGGACGTGCCGGTGGCGGGACTCGAAGGGCGGGGACGGACGGCCGGGGAGGGGGCACCGCGGGGCCTATCGCGCTGCGTCATCGTCCTCGCCTGCCTCGGCGGTCTCGTCCTTCTCTGCGGCCTGCTTGCCATCGCCCAGGAACCCCAGCGGGTCGTTGACGGCATGGGCAAGGCGGGCCTCCGCAACGTTCGCCGGCGCGGCGATGTGGATCTCCGGATCGGTCGTCGCCTCGAACGAGAGGTCGAGGTCGCTGCTCGCCGCGGGGGAATCGCCGACGATGAATCGGGCCTTCGCCTTGAGCGCCAGCACGGCGCCGCTCGTCGCGTCGACGAACAGCTCGCCCGACAGCGCCTCGACGCGGCGGGCCTGAAGGAAGTCGAGCCGATGTTGCGTGTCGGCGTCGGGGCCTGGGGGGGCCACCTTGCCATCCGCGTCCTTGCGGGCCGGAAACTGCACGGGAGGGAGGGCGCGCGCGGACGCAGAGCCTGGCCTCGCGTCGACGAGCTCCAGCTGGTAACGAAGAGCGCTGCGCCCCGATTTTCGCGCCTCCCCCATCGCCTTGAGGCCGAGCCGGTCTCCGGCAAGCTCCCACAGCGTGGCCATGGCGGGCGTCGCGCGGTCGCGCCAGGCGTCCTGCTGGGCGCGGTCCATGCGGCGCAGACGGAATGGCCCGTAGCGGTTCTTCGCGTAGGCCCGGCCACCCGCATAGACCACTTCGAGACCCGTGTCGTGATCGTTGGTCGAGAGGGCCCGGAACGCGCCTTCGCCGTCGACCGTCAGCTCGTGACGCTCCGAGAGGGCGACGGTGCGGCCCTCGCGCTGCCACTTGAACCAGGCGCTGGTGACGGCCTTGTGGGCCCCGAGGCGTCTCGCGGCCTCGAGCCGGTCCATGGTCATGACGCGCGCCAGCAGGGCGGGGTCCGTCGCGAGCTTGTCGGCCGCGAGCTGCTCGGCGGCGCGGCGAAGCACCAGCGCCGGCTCCTCGGGGGAGAAGATGCGCGCCTTGGCGGCCTCGTCGGCGGCGTCGGAGCAGGCGACAAGGGCGAAGACAAGTGGCAGGGCGGCGTGGGCGCGGCGCATGGCGTCGCACTGTACGAACAACCTCGCTTGCGATGCCACGCCTATCTCGACGCGGCGGTGCCGCCCGTGGAGGCGTCCGCCTGCTCTGTAATCTCCTCGAAGAGTCGCTGGACAGCGCAACGCGGATTTCTAGACTGTCGCGCTTTGAACTCCCGCATCCGAGACCGCAGCCCATGACGTCGAAAAGCCACTGGAGGCTGCCGGGCCTCGCCCTGATAGCGACTCTGACCGCCCACGCGGCGCTGCTGCGGCACATCGGCGTCGTCAGCCTCAACGACTGGAACTACTTCGACGCGCTGAGTCTGGTCGTGCGATCAGCGGTCCTGGGCTACGGGACGCTGCCGCTGCACAACCCGTGGGTCTGCGGCGGCCTCGATCTGATGGCCAACCCGCAGAGCCATCTTTTTTCGCCGGCCATCCTGCTCGACCTCGCCTTCTCGCCGCCGTGGGCCAACGCGCTGTTCCTGATGGTGCACACGTTCATCGGCTTCATCGGTGCGGCGAAGCTGCTGGAGCGGCTGGGCAGCAGCCGGACGTTGTCGCTCGTCGGCGCCTTCCTGTTCGTCCATTCCAGTTGGTTCGGGTTGCACTTCGCCGAGGGGCACATCCCCTTCGCGCCGATGCAGCTGATTCCGGGGATGATCTACCTCGCGACGCGGCTCGGCTCGCGGCGGCACCTGCTGCTGCTTGCGCTGGGCCTCGCGTGGATGCTGCTCGACGGCGCGATCTATGCGGTCATCTTCTCGGGACTTGCGATCGTCACCGCCGCGATGCTCGGGCTCATCCCGGCGGAGGAGTGGCGTGGCCTCCTCGCGAAGCCCCGCGGCCCGCTCGCCCTGATCGCCTTGGGCGCGCTGCTCGTCGCGCTGCCGAAGGTGGTGCCGGTGGTGTGGCACCTGGGCGGGCGCGAGCCGGTGCTCGAAAACGGCGTGATGTCGGGGGTGCTGCTCGCCCGAGCGTTGTTTCTGCCGTGGCAGACGCTGGCCGCGCACGTTGACCTGGAGCCGCTGCCCCAGTGGCGCTTCCACGAGTACGGCGCCTACATCGGCGTGCCGGCCACGCTGATCGTCGTGGCGACGGCGGCGCTGCGGCGGTCGTTCCGTGCGATGGCCCTCCGCTTCCTTCCGGCGCTGCTCTTCTGGCTCTGGGTGGGCGCAGGCTGGCTGCCCGAGTGGAACCCCTGGCGCCTCTTCCAGCGCGTGCCGCTCCTGAACAACGCGCACGTTCAGTCACGCCTGCTGCTTCTCCTCTGTCTCTTCTTCCTGCTGCTGCTGGTGCGTGCCCTGGCGGAGTGGGTGAGTCGCCCGCGGCTTCTTGCCGGAGTCGTGGCGCTGCTCGTGCTCGAGGCGCTGGTGGTGCGCAACCAGGGCTCCTGGGAGCGTCAGCCCGTCTTCGCCGGCCTCAAGAAGGAGATGCTCGAGACCCCGGCGGTGGGCCGGCAGCTCATCGGCGGCACGCGGCTCATGACCGTCGACGACGCCCGATGGCTCACCGCGCACTACCTGCAGGAGGAATTGGGCGCGGTCGGTTGCTACGAGCCGTCTTTCCGGCCGCCGGCCATCGTCATCCGCGGCGTCGGGTCGCCCTTCTACCGCGGCGAGGCCTATGCACTCCCGCCGGCAGAGGGCGTCGCCGAAATCGTCCGTTACACCCCCGGGGAGATGACGCTGCGCTATGCGCTGACCCGCCCCGGGCTCATCGAGCTCAACACCAACGCCCTGTTCGGATGGACGCTGGCCGAGGGCGAGGCAAAGCTCTATGGATGGGGTATTGGTGAGCTGCTCGCCGTCGAGCCCGCGAACCTGAGCGGCACGCTGGTGCTGCGCTACCGGCCTCTGGAGCTGCCGTGGCTGGTCGCGAGCCTCCTGGTCGGGCTGCTGCTGCTCGCCCTCGCGTGGCGGCGCACCGCCTGGTCCGCGCCGGCCGGCCCGTCGAAAGGCTTCGACTACTCAAGCTTCCCGCCCGGCTACTACCACGAGGTGATCCAGACCGGCTCCCCGGTGCGCCGCGCCTGGCACCTGCAGAAGTTCGGGCGCGTCCTCGATTGCCTGCCGCAGGGCGAGGGCCAGAGCCTCCTCGACATCGGCTGCTTCGCCGGCACCTTCCTGTCGATGGCCGACGAGAGGCGTTTCTCGCGCCAGCTGGGCGTCGACATCCTGCCCGAGCAGGTCGACTACGCGAACGCCCGTTTCGCCACGCCGCATCGACGTTTTCGCTGCATCGCGTCGCTCGCTGCGCTGGAGGCCGAGGGCGAGAAGTTCGACTGCGTGACGCTCATCGAGGTGATCGAGCACCTCGAGCCCGGCGAGGTGGCGACGATGCTGGAGCGCGCCGAGTCCCTGCTCAAGCCCGGCGGTACGCTGGTCATCACCACGCCGAACTACGCCAGCAGCTGGCCTCTGCTCGAGCTCGCGGTGGGCGCCCTCTCCGACGTCAGCTACGAGGAGCAGCACATCACCCGCTTCACGGCGTTCGACATGGTCGGGAAGCTGGGCCGCATCTGGCCGGGCTTTGCGCGGGCGTTCGAGGTCGAGTTCCTCGCCACGACGCACTTCGTCGCCCCGTTCCTCGCGGCGCTGTCGCCAAGCCTCTCAGATCGCGCGGCCTCGATGATCCGGCACGAGCGCTGGCGATTCCCCTTCGGCAACCTGGTGCTGCTGAAGCTGCGCCGCCGCGCCTGAGCAGATCGAGCAGCGCGTCCGGAGCAACCGCCCCGCCGGTCGGCCCGGCTGTCTTGCCGCCTGCGGCCGTCATCACGGCGGCGGCGAGACGCAGGCGTTGCTCGTGCAGACCAGACCCGCAGAGCAGTCGCTGTCCTGGATGCAGCTCGACGGGCAACTGGTCGAGACGCCGCTGCAGAGGTAGTTCCCGCAGCCATTGGGGCTGCCCGTGTCGCCCGCCGGCGCGAACGAGCAGGTGCCCTCGAGCCCGCCCACATCGCATGCGTCGCACTCGCCGTTGCACGAGGTGTCGCAGCAGAAGCCGTCCACGCAGTTGCCGCTCGCGCAGGTGAGGTCAGAGGTGCAGCTGCTGCCGTTGACGTCGAGCGGAACGCAGCTGTTGGCGTCACAGTAGTTGCCGCCGACGCAGTCGTTGTCGTCGACGCAGGAGGACGGGCAACTCGATGTGCCGCCGCACAGGTAGGGGCTGCACGAGGGGCTGCCGGGGGTGCCGGTCGAGGCGCTGCAGATGCCGAGATTACCCGTGAGGTTGCAGGCGTCGCAGGCCCCGCCGCAGGCGCTGTTGCAGCAGACGCCGTCCACGCAGTTGCCGGAGCTGCACTGGTTCGCCGCGGTGCAGACGCCGCCGTTCGATTTCTTCGCCGTGCAGCTTCCTCCCGAGCAGTAGTTGCCGGACGAGCAGTCGGCGTCGGTCACGCAGGTGGAGGGGCAGCTGGCGCCTGCGCCGTCGCACAGGTACGGGCTGCACGACGGCGAGCCGGCGCTCCCGTCCGCAAGCAGGGTGCAGGTTCCGGTGCCGCAGGCATCGCAGGCGCCGTTGCACGCCGTGTCGCAGCAGACGCCGTCGATACAGTTGCCGGAGCCGCACTGGTTCGCCGCGGTGCAGGTCTGGCCGTTCGACTTCTTCACCACGCAGCTGCCTCCCGAGCAGTAGTCGCCCGCGATGCAGTTCGCGTCGCCCGTGCAGCTGGTCGGGCAGCTCGCCGACGCGCCGTTGCAGACGTACGGGGTGCAGGACGGGGCGCCGCTGGAGCCCGCCGCATCGGTCATGCAGGTGCCGGTGCCGCAGCTGTCGCAGCCGCCGCTGCAGGCGGTGTTGCAGCAGACGCCGGAGACGCAGTTGCCCGACGAGCACTCGTTCGCCGCGCTGCAGCTGCCGCCGTTCGACTTCTTCGGGACACAGCTGCCACCCGAGCAGTAGTCGCCCGCGATGCAGTTTGCGTCGCTCGTGCAGCCCGTCGGGCAGCTCGCCGCCGAACCGCTGCAGACGTAGGGCGCACACGACGGCGTTCCGGCGCTGCCGGCTCCGACGTTGGTGCAGGTGCCGACCGTGCCTGAGAGGTTGCATGCATCGCACGCGCCGCCACACGCGGTGTTGCAGCAAGCGCCGTCGACGCAGTTGCCGGAGGTGCACTCGTTTCCTGCGGTGCAGGCCTGTCCGTTCGTCTTCTTGGCCGCACAGCTGCCGCCCGAGCAGTAGTTGCCGCTGGCGCAGTTGCCGTCGGTGGCGCACACCGACGGACATGACGCCGAGTTGCCGCTGCAGAGATAGGGCGAGCAGGAAGGTGATCCGGCGCTGCCTTCGGCGGCGTTGGTACAGGTGCCGGTGCCACACTTGTCGCAAGCGCCGCCGCAGGCGCTGTTGCAGCAGACGCCGTCCACGCAGTTGCCGGAGGAGCATTGGTTGGCCGCAGCGCAGCTGAGACCGTTCAATTTCTTCGCCACGCAGCTTCCGCCGGAGCAGTAGTTGCCGGACGCGCAGTTGGCGTCGGAGACGCAGGCCGTCGGGCACGAGGCCGAACTGCCGCCGCACACGTACGGGCTGCAGGCCGGCGATCCGGCGCTGCCGGCGGTGGCGTTGGTACAGGTGCCGGTGCCACAGCTATCGCAAGCGCCGTTGCAGGCGGTGTTGCAGCAGGCGCCGTCGACGCAGTTGCCGGAGGTGCACTCGTTCGCCGCAGAGCAGAGTGCTCCGTTCGATTTCTTCAGAGCGCAGCTGCCGCCCGCGCAGTAGTCCCCTGCGACGCAGTTCGAATCGCTCGTGCAACCGGTCGGGCAGCTTGCCGACGCGCCGCTGCAGAGGTAGGGCGCGCACGAGGGTGAGCCGCTGGTACCCGCCGCATCGTTCGTGCAGGTGCCGGTTCCGCAGCTGTCGCAGGCGCCGCCGCAGGCCGTGTTGCAGCAGGTGCCGGAGACACAGTTGCCGCTGGAGCATTCGTTCGCTGCCGAGCAGCTGGCGCCGTTGACCTTCTTTGCGATGCAGCTGCCGCCCGCGCAGTAGTTGCCGGTGGAGCAGTTGACGTCGGTCGCGCAGGTCGACGGGCAGGAGGCCGAGTCGCCGCCGCACACGTACGGGCTGCAGGACGGCGTGCCGACGCTGCCGGATGGGAGGATGGTGCATGTTCCGGTGCCGCACGCATCGCAGGCTCCGCCGCAGGCCGTGTTGCAGCAAACGCCGTCGACGCAGTTGCCCGTGGCGCACTGGTTCCCCGCCGTGCACGCCGCGCCATTCGCGTATTTGGCCGTGCAGGTCGCGTTGTTGCAGAAGTGGGTCGAGATGCAGGCAGCGTCGTTCGCGCAGCCGCCCGGGCAGGCCGGTGAGGTCCCGCTGCAGACCAGCGGGCTGCAGGTGGGCACACCCACGCTGCCCGCCGTGCGGTTCGAGCAGGTGCCGACGGTTCCGGTCAGGTCGCAGGCGTCGCAGGTGCCGTTGCAGGCCGTGTTGCAGCAGACACCGTCGACGCAGTTGCCCGACGAGCACTCGTTGCCGGCGCCGCAGGTGAGTCCGTTCGCCTTCTTCGGAACGCAGCCGCCGCCGCTGCAGTAGGAGGTCGAGACGCAGTTCGCGTCGCCGACGCAGCTGGAGATGCAGCTCACCGCACTGCCGTCGCACAGGTACGGGCTGCAGCTGGGGACGCCGGCGCTGCCGCCGGGAACCGCTGTACAGCTGCCGACGCTTCCGACCAGGTTGCAGGCGTCGCACGCGCCGCTGCAGCCGGTGTCGCAGCACACCCCGTCGATGCAGTTGCCCGACGCGCACTGGTTGCCGGCCGAGCAGGCCGCGCCGTTCACGTACTTCGCGATGCAGGCGGCGTTCGAGCAGAAGTGGGTCGAGATGCAGTTCGCATCGGCCGTGCACGAGGCCGGGCAGAGCTTCGCGTCGCCGCCGCAGACGTAGCTGCCGCAGGCCGGCGAGCCGACGTTGCCCGCCGAGGCGGTGCTGTCCGGTGGGCAGATCCCCGTGACGCAGTACTCCGCCACGTCGCACGCACCATCCTGGGCGCGGCACACCGCGCCGGGGCCGCAGTCGGGGTCCTGGCAGTCGACGAGGCCGTCGCAGTCGTTGTCGACGCGATCGGTGCAACTTTCGATGGCGCAGCGTCCGCCGCAGCACCAGCGCGCCTGTCCGGTCAGTTCGGTGCCGCAGCGGCTGCCGTCGCCGCAGTCCGGGTCCGAGCAGTCCGTCCGGCTGTCCTCGTCGTCGTCGATGCCGTTCGAGCAGCTGATCGCGTGGGCCACCGTCAGGTCGCCGCTCGTCTCGCGCAGGCAGAAACCACCCGCGCAGATGACGCCGTCGCCGCAGCCGCTCCCGCATGCGCCGCAGTTGGCCGTGTCTGTCGCGAGGTTGCGGCAGCGGCCCTGCGAGGGGCACCAGGTCTGACCCGCAGTCTGGGCCGCACAGTCGGGGTCCTGGCAATCGACGAGACCGTCGCAGTCGTCGTCCACGCCGTCGTCGCAGCTTCCCTCGGTTCCACCGACGCAGCTGCCGCCGCAGCAGACGCCGCCGGCGACGCCCGTACAGCTCGTCCGGTCCGCCGCCGTCGCGGTGCCGCAGATGCCGTTCGTGCAGGTGGCGACATGGCAGGCACTCGGTTCAGGACAGGCGTTGCCGCAGGCGCCGCAGTGGCCGAGGGAGGTCGCGAGACTCGTGCAGGCCTGATTGCAGCAGGTGCCGCCGCCCGCGCAGCCGCTGCCGCTGGGGCAATCGGGGTCGGCGCAGTCGACCTTCCCGTCGCAGTCGTTGTCCTGTCCGTCCCCGCAGCTCGTCTCCTTCGCACAGAGCCGCACACCTCCACTGGCGCAGCAGGTGCCGCCGCCTGCGCAGGCCGCGCCGGCCGGGCAGTCCAGGTCGGAGCAGTCGATGAGGCCGTCGGAGTCGTTGTCCTGCGCGTCGCCGCAGCGCACCTCGTGCTGGCAGGTGCCGCTGGAGCAGGTGCCGCCCGACGCGTCGCAGACGGTGCCGGTCGCACAATCGGTGTCGGCGCAGTCCCGCTTGCCGTCGGCGTCGTCGTCGATCGCATTGGCGCAGTTCGATTCATGGGCGCAGGCGCCGTTGAAGCAGACGCCTCCGCGCGAATCGCAGGTCGTCCCGCGACGGCAGTCGCTGTCGGCGCAGTCGGTGAAGCCGTCGAGGTCGTCGTCGGCGCCGTTGGCACAGTCGGCTTCGGTGGGCGGCACGCAGCGGCGCGAGCGGCAGAGCTGGTCGACCCCGTTCACTCGGCCGCACTTCGTCCCCGACACACAGTCGGCGTCGGCACAGTCGGCGAGCCCGTCGCGATCATCGTCCGCTGTGTTGTCACAGGTCAATTCACTGGAGGTGACGCAGGAGCCCTGACGGCACACACGCGCCGCCGTACCCGCGACGGAGCAGGAGCGCTCGGCCGGGCAGTCCTTGGTGTCCGCGCAATCGACGAGGCCGTCGCCGTCGTCGTCCTGCCCGTCGGCGCAGTTGAGCTCGGCGTCGACGACGCAGCGCTGGTTGCGGCAGATGCGTCGATAGCCCGCCATGGTGCCGCAGCCGGTGCCGGGCGCGCAGTCGAGATCCGCGCAGTCGACAGCGCCGTCGCCGTCATCGTCGGCACCGTCGTCGCAGCGCAGCTCCGTGCGAGGCAGGCAGGCACCCTGGCGGCACACCCGGGTCACGATGCCGCCCGACAGCAGGCAGGGCGTCTCGGTCGGGCAATCGACCGCATCGGCGCAGTCCACTGCTCCGTCCCGGTCGTCGTCGGCGCCGTCGGTGCAGCTCACCTCCCGGCCCGCGGCGCAGAGACCTTTCCGGCAGCTCTCGCCGCTGGCGCACGCGATGTTGCAGCCGCCGCAGTTGAGCGGGTCGGCGGCGAAGTCACGGCAGCCCCCGGCGCAGCAGCCGAAGCCCGCCGCACAGGCCTGCCCGCACGCGCCGCAGTTGAGCGGGTCGGTCTGGCTGTTCGCGCAGCGGCCCGCGCAGCAGAGGTTGCCTCCGGGGCAGGTACGGCAGTCGTTCGGGCCGCCGCAGTTCGCCGGATCGTTCTGCTTGTCGAAGCCGTCGTCGACCTGGCCGTCGCAGTCGTTGTCGAGTCCGTCGCAGCTCTCGGCGGTGGCCGGGGTGCGGGGCGTGCACTGCTCGAGCCCGTCCACGCAGCGCCTCACGCCGTTGCGGCAGACGCCGCCGCCGCCCGAATCACACGCCTCGCCGGCGCCGGCCACGCCCTGATCGGTGTTGCCGTCGCAGTCGTCGTCGACGCCGTTGCAGGTTTCGGCCGACGGCAGAACGGCGCCCACGCAAGGACCCCACGCACCCGTGGCGTCGCAGGTCCGCTTGCCCGTGCGGCAGGCGCCCGTGCGGGCCCGCGGATGGCTCGCACCCCACGGATGACACGCCTCGATGAGGCCCGGCGTACAGCCGCAGCCCTCGTCGATCTCTCCGTCGCAGTCGTTGTCGGCGCCGTCGCACGCTGCGGTCGATTTTTTCGTCGCGTCGGTCAGTCCGAGCCGCGCCGCATTGGCCGCCAGCTCGGCCTGACTCCACCCGCTCGCCGCACCGGCGCC
>JACCDP010679589.1_pt1 | contig 24918 bp, 20 predicted proteins | sample 7445841 | NCBI WGS metagenome assembly JACCDP01 (sample SAMN15323441, study PRJNA562643) | freshwater metagenome | isolation source: river surface water | place: USA:Blue River Watershed | collected 2017-08-17
AAAAATCGACTGAAGCCTTGATGCTCTATCTGGCCACGGTACGTGCAGGATTTGTTTACCTGCCATTGAACACCGCCTACCGCGCATCGGAGATGGAATACTTCATCGAGAACGCCACACCGGCCGTCGTAGTCTGCTCACCGAAAAATTTTGGCTGGATAACGCAAATCGCTTTTCGTGCAGGCACCCGACATGTGTTCACGCTCGACGAGCCACATCAGGGCCGTAACAGCGGCACCCTGCTTTCGCGCGCTGTGCATCACGCCGACCATTTCGATACCGTGCATCGCGACCCAGATGATCTTGCCGCAATTTTGTATACCTCCGGTACAACGGGACGCAGCAAGGGCGCGATGCTGAGTCACGACAATCTGACGTCGAATATTCGCGTGCTGTACGAGGCATGGCAATGGCAAAAAGGGGATGTGCTGCTGCATGCGCTGCCGCTGTTTCATATTCATGGCCTGTTCGTTGCTGCGCATGGCGCACTGATGAACGGCAGTAAAACCATTTTTCTCTCGAAGTTCGATAGCGCTAGCGTGATGCGGCATTTGCCCCGAGCCACTGTCTTCATGGGTGTACCCACCTACTATGTTCGCCTGCTGTCCGATCCTGCGCTCAGTCATGATGTGTGCAAAAACATTCGCTTGTTTGTCTCCGGCTCTGCGCCCTTGTTGACTGAAACTTTCGAAACCTTCATAGAAAAAACCGGGCACACGATACTCGAACGTTACGGCATGAGCGAAACTGCCATGCTGACTTCAAATCCTTACCAGGGTCCACGCAAGGCAGGTACCGTCGGACCTGCCTTGCGCGGCGTATCGGTGCGCGTGATGAATCAGGAAGCTCGGATCTGCGGCACCGACGAGATCGGCGACATTCAGGTCAAAGGTCCGAACATCTTCAAAGGCTACTGGCAGATGCCGGAGAAAACGGCCGAAGAGTTTACGGAAGATGGTTTCTTCAAGACCGGCGATGTCGGGCGCTTCGATGCGGATGGGTATCTCTCCATCGTTGGACGCAGCAAGGATCTCATCATTTCGGGTGGCTACAACGTCTATCCGAAAGAAATCGAATCCGTGATTGATGAGATGGCAGGCGTACTTGAGTCAGCGGTCATTGGGGTCCCGCATGCGGATTTCGGCGAAGCCGTGGTTGCGGTGGTGGTGATGCGCGATGGCGCAACCCTGTCGGAAGCAGCGCTCATCGATACGCTGAAAACTCGAATCGCCAATTTCAAGGTACCCAAGCGCGTGCACTTTGTGGCCGAGCTGCCGCGCAATACGATGGGCAAGGTGCAAAAGAATATTTTGCGTGAGCAGCTAGGTTGATACTGATAACGCGAATGACTTCAGCTGTCTTCCATTGAGAAGGTACTGCCGACTTGCATGCAAAGACGTTGGATCCCAGCTTTCGCTGGGATGACGGTAGCTAGTGAGGCGGCCCTGAAACTACCGCCGTCATCCCAGCGAAAGCTGGGATCCAGTGTCTTTGACGCCTACATCATCAGCGAAAAGCCTTGTACAGCATGTAGCCTGCGAGCAGATAAAGCACTGCTGCAAATACTTTTTTCAGACTCTTCACCGGCAATGCATGGGCGACCTTGGCACCCATCGGTGCGGTCAGTACGCTGGCCACTGAGATCACCAGCAATGCAGGCAAATAAATAAAGCCCAGCGATCCCGAGGGCAAACCCGGCTCCTGCAGACCAAAATAGATATTCGAGAGCGTGCCAGCCAGCGCTATCGGAAAACCCAGCGCAGCACTGGTCGCTACCGCATTGTGTATCTTCACGTTACACCAAGTCATGAAGGGCACGGAGATGAAGCCGCCACCCGCGCCCACCAGCCCCGAAAGAACACCAATCACGGAACCTGCACCGAGCATGCCTGGCGCTTTGGGCAATTCGCGGGTGGGCGACGGCTTCTTATCGAAGAGCATCTGCGTCGCAGAGAAACCGACAAAAACAGCAAAGAACAGTGCGAGCGCGGACGAATCAAGCTGAGCACCAATCCATGGTCCGATCCAGGAACCGATCAAGATGCCCGGCGCCAGCAGCTTCACGATAGGCCACACGACAGCACCGCGTCGATGATGCGCGCGGACTGACGATAGCGAAGTAAACATGATGGTGGACAAAGAGGTGGCAATCGCGACATGCACTACGATGTCACGTGGGAATCCTCGGGCCGATAAAAGCATGGTAATGAAAGGCACCATCAACATGCCGCCACCGATACCGAGCAAACCTGCAGCAAATCCGGTGAATGTGCCCAGCACCAGAAAAGAAATGATCTGAATGAAATCCATGACTGCTTTCTTTTTTATTTTTAAGTAATTCTGTGAGACGCTGAATTAACCCGTATTGTGTGCCGAGCCAGCGCAGCCGTACGATACCTTGGCTCGGAAATTCAAATGCTTGAAGCCCTTCTCAGCCACGAAATTTTCGGCATTATTCCATCGTCGCTTTCTTTACTTTCGCGATTTTTCCCACGATATGACGCCACTCCTCTGCGGTCACAGGCGTGATCGACAACCGATTACCCCGTCTCAAAACTAGCATATCGGCCAGCTCGGCCTGCGCTCGCAACTCGGGCAAGCCAATGAGCCTGACTTTTTTAAGCGCGCGCACATCGACCAACAACCAGCGCGGATTGTCCGGACTCGATTTGGGATCATGATACGCACTCTTGCGATCGAATTGCGTAGGGTCGGGATAGCAGGTGCTGGCTACTTCCGCAATGCCCGCGATACCGGGTTCGGCGCAACCGGAGTGATAGAACAAGACGCCATCACCGATCTGCATTTGATCGCGCATGAAGTTACGCGCCTGATAGTTGCGCACACCCGTCCACGCCACAGTTTGATCCTTGGCCGCCAGCGCGTCATCAATGCTGGTCTCATCGGGTTCGGATTTCATCAGCCAATAACGCATCTTATTTTTATGACTGTCATCGAGTTCTGCGAGACCTCACCGCTATTTCGTTGAACGGGAGTCTGTAGCAAGCATAAAAAAAGCGGCTGCATGCAATGCAACCGCCCGGAATAAAGTCCCGCCTGTGCCGCTGCGCCGGCATCCTGAACCAAAGCGGTTCAAGGTGGCCACAGTAGTTCAATATTGGGATCGTCGGACTAGCGACGCTCACGCCTACTGAACGAATCCCGCAGCCTATGCTAGTGAATGGTTCAAGGAATATATGGCAAACGCGAACACGGCAGGAGAAGTCAGTCTACCTGAAACGGCGTGTGTGTCAAAGATTTTAATGCGTGTTGATGCATTACGCAGAGTGTTGTTCGAGATTAAAAATCTCGCGTCTCAGAACAAGCGTTCTTGTGGCGCAAGCGCCGTATCCAGGGCTGCGTGCATGGCGTTAATTTTCTGGCGCATATCCGAGACAGACATTGACGCGAAAGGGCCATCCGAGGATCGCGAGCCCAGGTAGTCGGCGGCCATGCCTAGTGCAGCCATGACGGCGATGCGATCGGTACCTTTGACTTTTCCGGCATCACGGATAGTGCACATCCGCTCATCAAGGTAAGCGACTGCTTGCTTTAGCGCGAGCTCCTCGCCTTCCTTGCAGGCGAGCCGGTAGGGCTGGCCCATGATCGTGACATCAATCGTGGTCATGCCGCTTCCTCATCTTCGCTGGTGGACGGTATCGACTGCAGCAAAGCGCTGACGCGCTCGTGCGCTTCTTTCATGCGTGACGCCATCTTGGAGTTTTCATCGGTCAGTGCAGCCATTTCAATGCGCAAACTCGCGTTCTCGCGGCGCAAGGCCTGCGCGAGTTCGGACAATTGACCGATTTTTTCCAGCAGTTTCTCGAATTCGGAAATCATGGCGGCACTATAGTCGTGCGGATGAATTTCCGTCAATACATTCAGGGACTTGTCGTCGCATCTTCACAGTTTGCACGAGTTTCAGGAGTGTCTCGCGCCAGAAGATATAACTTTAGTAACATCAATAAGACTCACGCCCGGGCGATGTTTTCCTCTGGCGAATCCAGATCCCACAGCTTTCCATCCACGGTAATCAGCGCGCAGCAGATCCTTACCCCCGGGAACAACAAGCGGCAAGCTTCGCGATATCCCTCGAGTTGCGCCCGATAATCCGCGTGCTGAAATTCAAAATAATTACGTTTGTAATCAAGAATCCACAGTGCATCATCGAACATCACCAAGCGATCCAGTCTGACTAGCTCCTCGTCATGGATCAGCTCCATCTCATTACGCGCAAACACGAAATTATCGGGATTAAAAAATTTCTCCAGTGTTTTGGATGTCAAAATTTGCCTTGCCTGCTCGCAGACCACGGTCGCCTGCGCCATCGTGCATCCCAGCCATTGCGCAACGATGCGAATGGCAGGAATCTGCACAGGCCAGGCCGCGGATTCGGTCAGGCGCTCCATCAACAAATGCAGCAAACTGCCTTCGCGCGTGAATTCGGTCTCCTCAGTGCCTGTCTTTCGCTCCGCAGGTGGCGTTTCCGGAGGATCAAACAAGTCGAGCATGAATATCTCATCGCTTGCCACACTTTGCTTCGCGATCAAGCTGGGCACGAACTCATCTGCATGAAGTAATTTTTCATACCAGCTGCCAGCCACTACCCCTGCTTCCTGTTTACCCGAATGCACGCCGCTGACAATCAACAGATTCTTCGCACGTGTTGCAGCCACGTAGAGCAAATTCCAGTTTTCCTGCTGACGGAAACCCTCTTCTTGCACAAACAGCGATTCGCGCGCCCAACCTCGCGCCGCGCTCTTGCCAAACACGGAGAAATGCGTGGGCGCCAAGGCATCCTGAGGCCATTCACACAGCACACCCAAATGATCACGGCTGCTGTCACTGTGATTGGATCCCATCAGCACCACAACGTCAGCCTCCAATCCTTTGGCACCATGAATCGTCATGATGCGTACCGCATCGGCCGAAGCATCAATATCGGCTTCATTGGGGGCTTCCTGATCGCTGGCGCGCTTCAGACGACGCAGCGTGTCAATAAAGCGCGCGATACTGGGATAACGGCCCGCATCAACTTCAAGCGACAAGGCGATAAAGGCATCCAGATTTCCGAGTACCTGCGCACGCATCGACGCTGGCAAAGTGCTCGCGTAACGCTGCGCAAGCTGGCCCTGATGCATGATCTTGTCCAGCAAATCATGTACCGGCAAACTGGCGGAAGCATTGAGCCAGTCGCGCAGCAGCGGCACGATGCGATGAAGTGATGACGAGAGTGTGTTGATTCGGAATGCGGTGTTCTGACCCGCGATCGCTTCTGCCTCTGCCTCTGCCTCTGCCTGTGCGGCACTTTCAAACAAAGAGACAAGACGCTGCCACCAACTGCCCTCGCCCGCGCGAGCAAGCAAAATCAGATCCTCATCGGATGCGCCACCTATGGGGGACTTGAGCACCTGTGCGAGCGCCAGATTATCCGAAGGCATGGTCAGCCAACGCAGCAGCGCAATCATGTCGGTGACTTCCAGCGCATCCAGCAAGCCACCACCGCGACTGGACACATAAGGAATACCAGCATCACGCAAGCCACGCTCATAAGCCATCAGATGCGTACGGCTGCGCACCAGAATCATCATGTCGGACCATGCAAGCACGCTGCCATCAGGCTGCACGCGCGCCTGCTGCAAGGCGCAGCCCACCATGAATCCTTCCTGCTGACGACGTAAATCGTCTTCTACGGCGGGGAATACCTGCAGCGGATCGCGCAACGTAAAACCTTCAGTGACGCTTTCCAGCTCGGGGACCTCCGCGCGCACCAGTGGTAAACGCCATACCGTGCCTTCGCTCGACGACCGCGTCGCCTGTACTTGGTATAAATCATTACCCTGCATCGCCTGATTGAGTGCAGCGACAATGTTTTTAGCGTTACGGTAAGTGAGATTGGTCTTCAGATCAGTCGCGCCCGCTAAACGCAGCAGCGCGCGTGCCGATTCGAATACGCGTGGTTCAGCACGGCGGAAACGATAAATCGATTGTTTGGGATCCCCCACGATGAAGACGCTGGGACGCTGATGGTCCTCGCCATAGGCATGCAACCAGGCGCGCACAATTTGCCACTGCAGCGGATTGGTATCCTGAAACTCATCGATCAGAATGTGCCGGTAGTGCGCATCCATGCGCGCGTGCAGGTAGTCGGCATGGTCGCTGAGGGTCAGCAGCCGCCAGGCATGCCACTCCAGATCGGAAAAGTCCAGCATGCGACGATCAGCCTTGATGGCCTGGTACTGCTCCAGACAAGCATTGCCTATCATGGCAATCGCCTCATTCAGACGAACCACCAACAAATCCTGACTACGCTTTTTCAGCGTAACCAGCACATCAGCAAGTACTGCCCATTCGCTTTTCAGGAAGGCGCTTTCCTGCTCATTCAATACCTTAAGCATGGGTTGGGTGATGGTGAGCGAACGCGGCTGATCTTTTGCTGTCAGAAAAATAACTGCGATCGCTTGAAACGCCTCGACACTGGCACTCGCACTCGCGGCTTGCTCCAGCGCTGATGCAGTGTTCTGTTGTGTGGCCGTACCCTTACCCAGACAGGAGGCGACATGCAACAAACGATTCTGCAATGACTGATCATCCCAGAGTGTGAGCCGCGCATCGCGTTCGCCATCTTCACCACACAAATCGCGCAAACCATCCAGCGGATCACCGGCATCACTGGCCACCCACCACTCTGCGCGCCTGTCGACAAAGGCATCAATCATGTCCTTGCCAGACCAATCGCCGGCAATCTCATAGACCGTCATCAGCGCATCTCGCACATCCGTCCTGGACGGATCATTAAGTGACTGCATGACACGCAGCCAAGCCTCGTCGCGCAGTTCAGTGGCATTTTCGGCCAACGCAAAACCGTGCGGCACACCTGAAGCGAGTGGCGCGATCTGCAACAAGCGCATGAACCAGCTGTGAAAAGTATCGACCGCAAGCGCCTGAGGGCTGGCCAAGACGCGCGCATATAAAGAACGCGCCAAAGTGATTTTTTCGTGCGCCTCTGTGTCGCTCAGACCGCGATCACGCAATAGCTCAAGGATCTTTGCGTCACTGGCCAACGCCAATTCATGCAACAAAAGGAGCAAGCGCTCGCGCATTTCCTGAGCCGCCTTGCGCGTGAAGGTAATGGCTAGCAGTTCTTCCGGCTTCGCGCCAGCCAATAGCAGTCGCAACAGACGTGACACCAGCAACCAGGTTTTTCCGCTGCCGGCACAAGCCTCTACCAGCACCGAGCGCTCGGGATCGCAGGCCAGTCTGACAAAGGTCTTCGCATCAACGACTTGCCCATCCGCGAGAAAATCCTGCTCCGAGATCATTACCAGACTCCCTTGCGACAAAGTCCGCGCGCGTCGCACCAATCGCAGTTTTTCTGCGTGCCCGAGGCAGGCAAACTCGCCCCGTCAGACATCGCCTGCCAATTAGCGATGATTTGCGACTGCAAGCCAGTTCGCCACGTCGCGTAATCATCAGCCTGGGCCAGTGCAGGCTTTTCGTCATCAATCGCCACATACGCCGCCGCTGCAGGTGACGGATCAAGCAGCAACCCATAAAAAGGCAACTGATGATCTTCCAGTGTCTTGAGACGATTATTGAGCTTGTCTTTTTTCGCGCTTTTGTAATCGAGCACCAAACGATCGCCATTGTCATGCACATCAATGCGATCAATCTGCCCTACCAGCTTGACCGAACCGCCCTCCCACGACAACAAGCGCTCCTGCCACTGCTCGCCAAAACCAAACTGCCAACCCTCTGCCTCATGCGCATTCGCCCAGGCGACATAGGCATTCATGATTTTTCTCCAGCGCGACTGATAGCCAAGCGCGGCAGGATTTTTTTGCAGAATTTCACCGAAGACAGCATCGCTGACACTCACCATACAGGCTTCGCGTTCATGCAAAGGGACACGCTGCTCGCGCACAGTGTCGTGATAAAGCTTGAGGATCTCGTGCAGCCACTCGCCATAATCTCTTTTTTGTGGCAATTCACTCAATTCCTCTGCAGCTGCCAGCCTGAGCATGCGTTGCGCGAAAAACTGATAAGGGCAGGCGACCAAACTGTTGTAGCCGCTGGCAGACAAACGCTGGGGCATCAGGGATGACGCTGTGGGTCGAGGCATCTGCGCTGGCGCTGCAGTGAGTGTTTTCTGCGGTAGACGGGGCGAGTGACGTGGCAGTTTCGAACAGCCCGCACTGTCCAGAACGAGCTCAAGTCGTTGCAGCCAGGGACTCGGTGTGTTCGTTTCGCCGTTGCGCCACCCTTGCCAGGACAGGACGACCTCGGGGCAGCTGATCAGCAAGGCAGTCAATTCGCGCAACTGCTGACGCTGGCGACTTTCCCGTGTCGCGAGACCCAGCTCGCGGCGCACGGCATTCGCAAAAAACAAGGTCTCGGCCGGACGCGAAGGCAAGTGATCACTGTCGGCACCCAGCACGATGGCAGCATCGAATTCACGCAAGGAAGTGCCGTTCAAGGGCACCATCATGACGCGCTGATCCACACGCGGCGCAACGAAAACGGTTTGTTCCATTTGCAAATCGACCAGCGCACGCCACTCGGCAAGTGAAAAACGGTGCTCGAGTTGTTCCCCCTGCAAGCGAATCTGATCCAGCAGTGCGATGACTTGTTCACCGGCCAAATCCTCCACCATCTCGGATGCCATGCCGAGTGCATCGAATGCTCCCAGCGTGGCATCGGCCCACTCGGTCAGTGTCTTTCGGCCGCTGCAGCGTTGCACCTCACGGGCAATCGCCTCCATCAATGAAATCGCCTGCGGCAAAGGCGCAAGGGCAGTCAGCATGAACGACCAACCAGCGGTGATCCCGCCGGCCAGCAATGCCCGTTCGATATCGGAGCGCTGCTCGGCTGCCTGTGCGTCATCGTCAAACAGGAAAGGTGATTTCAGAAAATCCAGCAAGGTCGCGACCTGGCCCCCGGACGCTGCCAGTGCCAGCCAAGCGTGCAGCACAGCGGCAGCACGAGTGGTGGAAAGCTTCCAACCGGTTTCATCCGACACCACCACTTGCGCTCGCTCAAGCAGCGCGCGCACACGACGCGCGACCACGCGGTCCTGAGGAACCAGTGCGATGCGTCGCTTGCCGGTTTGCAGCCAGTCGATGATGGTTTGCGCCGCACGCTGCGCTTCATCTTCCATCCCCGTAGCTTCAATCAGGGCGATACCCGTCGGTGTCTCGATCTCACCGTAAGGCACTGAAGTCTGTGCTTCCTCGTCCATCAATTCGGGCCAAGCCGCACCGAAGGCTGCAGGCGATATCGTTTGCGACCAGTCGAGGATCATGATGTGCACTGGCTGGCGCATTGCATAAGCATTCAAAAAACTCGCTTCGAGGGCATTCGGCTGCGCGGGCGCACACCAGTACAACGGCAGCACCGCGTCGGTGGCCGCGCGCTGCATCGCGGCATGCAGTCGGATACCCGGATCACGCGCATCGCGTTCTGCCTGCCAGATATTCCATACCAGCCGCGCCTCGTCAGACAGCAAAGCTGCCGCACGCGGCGATAGCTGAGAGAGCGCCGCATGCCAGCGATCCTCGACCGCCTCGGGTTGCGCAAGTGCTGCGGGCAACAGCGCCGCAGTCAATTCATCGCAGATCCCCAGCAAGGTCTGCGCCAGTGGCATGAGATCGGTATTTCGTCGCGCAGCGAAGAGTTTTTTTAGCCATGGCTGTTCGCGCAAGGACGCATAAAGCGACATCAAGCGCTCGCCCGATGATGCGGTGCCGAGACCACCCGTCTCAGGCGGATACTGCGACAGCCACGAGGCCAGAGTGCGTATGCGCGGCGGAATAAACGAGGGCCCAAGCCGCTCCGCGAGCGCTCGGCGCAGCAAGCCTGCGTGATGCCAGGCCGGCACCAGGACCAGCGCCGCCGAGAGATCGGGATTCGGCGTTGTGGGCCCAGCATCATCCACCAGAATTTGCGCAACTTGTGGCCAGAATTCGGGGCCGGGAGGAAGGTGGCGCGTGCTCGAGGTCATGCTTTCGGTGGAATCGGGAAGATGCGGATGGGAATTGAAACGCATTGTATGCGACCGCTCAATGGGACGATGTTGGCGGCAGGCAGGCTTTCGGGCACACTTTCGGGAAAATCGGTTATGATTCGACAAATTCCCGCCCAAGCATCTTCTGCTTCAAATCCACATATTGATTGAGCTCGGCACCCTCAGGGCGCGCGCAGCAGGCCAGAATAATCGCAGGCTGGGTAACAAAGAAGCAACAGGGAAGTCATCGCAAAGCAGGCAGAGCACCCGCCTAAGCAGCGACAACTTCACAAATTAAAGCGTACAAAACCTCCCCTCTCACTGAGGACACCATGAGCGACAACATAAAACACATTTCCGACAGCTCCTTTGAAGCCGACGTGCTCAAATCCGACAAACCCGTACTTGTTGATTTCTGGGCAGAGTGGTGCGGTCCCTGCAAGATGATTGCCCCTATCCTTGAGGAAGTCGCCAAGGAATACGATGGCAAGATCCAGATCGCGAAAATGGATGTGGACTCGAATCAGGCGGTACCCGCAAAATTCGGCATCCGCGGCATTCCTACGCTAATTCTGTTCAAGAACGGCGTACCAGCGGCGCAGAAAGTCGGCGCACTGGCCAAAGGTCAGCTGACTTCCTTCATTGACAGCAACATCTAAAGACACCTTACCCGACTGCGGCGCATCCGTGCCGCAGTCTTTTCCTTCCGAATCCACCGTCGTACCCTCCCCCACCTGAAAAATTCCCGACCCGGGACCTGACCATATGCATCTATCTGAATTAAAGGCACTCCACGTTTCCGCCCTGCTGGAAATGGCTATTGGCCTCGACATCGACAACGCCGCTCGTCTGCGCAAACAGGAGCTGATGTTCGCGATCCTGAAAAAACGCGCGAAATCCGGTGAACAAATTTTCGGGGACGGCGTCCTTGAAGTGCTGCCGGATGGCTTTGGCTTCCTGCGCTCGCCGGATGCCAGCTACATGGCTTCGACGGATGACATCTACATCTCGCCATCGCAAATTCGCCGCTTCAATCTGCACACCGGCGATTCCATCGAAGGCGAAGTGCGTACCCCCAAAGACGGCGAACGCTACTTTGCACTGGTGAAAGTCGACAAGGTCAATGGCGAATCGCCTGAAGCTTCGAAACACAAGATTCTGTTTGAAAACCTGACACCGCTGCACCCGAACCAGCCATTGCTGCTCGAACGCGAGATGCGCGGCGAAGAAAACATCACCGGTCGCATCATCGACATGATCGCCCCCATTGGCAAAGGTCAGCGCGGTTTGCTGGTGGCGTCGCCGAAGTCCGGCAAATCCGTGATGTTGCAGCACATGGCACATGCGATCACGTCCAATCATCCGGACATCACGCTGATCGTGCTGCTGATTGACGAACGTCCCGAAGAAGTCACTGAAATGCAGCGCTCGGTACGCGGCGAAGTGGTGGCATCAACTTTCGATGAACCGGCAACGCGTCACGTGCAAGTCGCCGAAATGGTGCTGGAAAAAGCCAAGCGTCTGGTGGAAATGAAAAAGGATGTCGTGATCCTGCTCGATTCCATCACCCGACTGGCCCGGGCGTACAACACCGTGATTCCTGCATCCGGCAAGGTACTGACCGGCGGCGTGGATGCGAATGCACTGCAGCGCCCCAAACGCTTCTTCGGCGCAGCGCGCAATATCGAAGAAGGCGGCTCGCTGACCATCATAGCGACCGCGCTGATCGAAACCGGCAGCCGCATGGACGACGTGATTTATGAAGAATTCAAGGGCACCGGCAACATGGAAGTGCACCTCGAACGCCGTCTGGCCGAAAAGCGCGTCTACCCGGCGATCAACCTCAACAAGTCCGGTACCCGCCGCGAAGAACTGCTGATCAAACCCGACGTCCTGCAAAAGATCTGGATCTTGCGCAAGCTGCTCTACGGCATGGACGAGATCGAGGCGATGGAGTTCATTCTTGACAAGATGAAGGCCACAAAGAACAACGTGGAGTTCTTTGACATGATGCGGCGTGGCGGGTCATAAGAAAATTGCCGGAATTGAAATGAAAGTGCTGCATTCCGGCCAATTCCCGCTGGCCCAAGCCTTTGATTTCCCTATGGAAGGGCTGATTTAATAAATACAGTAACTTTTTTGGCAAGATCAATGGAGCCAAGACCTTGATTTTATGGATCCCCGCGTCGCACTGCTGCGCCGGCTCGCCATAAAACGCAGATTTATTCAGCGTCTCCCTATATAATCCCGTTTCTTTTTAACCGGGCAAGTGAGCGCCAACCGGGTCACGAAGCAGTACAGACCGACGAAGTGGCGATTGGCTACCCAACATGAGTGAGACCGTAATGAAAGAAGGCATCCACCCCGAATACCGCGACATCGTCGTTCACGACCTGTCCTGCGATTTCAAATTCATCACCCGTTCGACCGTGCAGACCCGCGAAACCATCAATTTCGAAGGCCACGACTATCCTCTGCTCAAAGTTGAAGTTTCATCGGAATCCCATCCATTCTTCACCGGCAAGCACAAGATCGTCGACACCGCAGGTCGCGTCGAGAAATTCCGCCAGAAGTTCGGTGCGGTCGGCTCCAAGACCAAAGCAACTGGCTAATCACGACTCTGACACCGCAAAAAGGCAGCGCTGGCTGCCTTTTTGTTTTCTTTGCGGCAGAATAAGCGCGCCAGCCACTACCCGATTCATGTCACCCCGCCACGCCGAATGAGACCCGTTCGACTTCCCGCCGCTGCCACCATCACCTTACCGCGCTGGGGACTGATCGGCCTGTGCCTGCTCTACATCCTGCCGGGCATCATTCGTCGCGATCCCTGGAAAAGCGATGATGCTGCGGGTTTTGGCGTCATGTGGACCATGGCCCACGGCACGATGGCTGACTGGCTGTCGCCCAATATCGTTGGCCTGCCCATGCCAAATGATGGTCCGCTGACGTTCTGGATCGGGGCGATACTGATCAAGCTCTTTGGCTGGGTCGCCGGCGATGCGCTGGCGGCGCGACTTTCCATCCTTGTATTTTTTGCGATCGGTGCGGCCTCTGTCTGGCGCGCTGCCTTTGTGCTGGGTGGTCGCGGCGAAGCACAGCCGCTGAAGCTGGCGTTTGGCGGGCAACCCGCCGCTTTGGATTACGGTCGCACACTGGCCGATGGTGCGCTCCTGATCTACATGGCTTGCCTTGGTCTTCTGCTGCGCAGCCATGAAACTGCGACCCCCGCATTGCATGTGGCTCTGGTTGCGGCATCGTTTTATGCCGCTGCCTGCGTATTTGACCGCATGCGAACCCGAGACGCGCTGCTGCTGGGAGCCACGCTCGGTTTGCTGGTGCTGACTCGCGGCTGGACAGTGCCACTCGGATTGCTGATGGCGATATTCTTGCTGGCGGCACTGCGTTATCCGCGAGTATTGCAGGCACTGATGCTCTACACCCTGCCGCTGGCGATGCTGATTCCGCTGGCATGGGTGGCTTCCCATTCGCTGCTTGTACCCGCAGATCAGGGGATGGCAGGTCAATGGATGAGCGGTAAATTTCTGATGGAGGGTGGCCCCAACCTGACGAACATCCGGTTCCTCGGCAAAACGCTCCTCTGGCACGCATGGCCCGCATGGCCTATTGCGATCTGGGCGATTTATGCATGGCGCACACAGGCGAGTCTGCATATTCTTTTGCCGGCCGCAGGCATTGCGGCATTGTTGCTCCTTAATCTTGCCGCACCAGTATCACGCGATGTGGATTTACTGCCCTTGCTGCCACCACTCGCCATTCTTGCCACCTTTGGCTTACCTACTTTAAAACGCGGCGCGATCAATGCCATTGACTGGTTCTCGGTGATGACACTTTCTGCGATCGCTGCATTCATCTGGCTCGGATGGATCGCGAAGCAGACAGGCTGGCCCGCACAACTCGCAAAAAATGCCTTCAAACTCGCGCCCGGATTCACTCCCGAATTCAATCTCGTCGCATTACTGATTGCGCTGGCCAGTTCAATCGGCTGGTTGCTGCTGCTGCAATGGCGGCTGGGTCGCCGGCCGCCTGTTCTTTGGCGCGCCGTGGTGCTCTCTACAGGTGGACTGGTGCTGTGCTGGCTCTTGCTCATGACGCTGTGGTTGCCCTGGCTCAATTATGGTCAGAGCTATGCGGGCGTCGCCCAGCAGATCAGCAAGCATCTACCGGATAACTACCGTTGCGTCAACGCACGTGGTGTGGGCCCCGCACAGCGGGCATCGTTTGCTTATCTGGGTGAAGTGCAATTTGCACGAACAGCTGACGAGCGCTGCGAGTTCCTGCTGGTCCAGGATAATGGCGTGCGCAAGCAACGCGCACAACTGAGCGTGGTCGAGAGCGACTTCACACTGCTGTGGCAAGGCCGCCGCGCCTCCGACCGGAATGAATCCTTCCGTCTCTTCAAGCGCACCACCCCATGAATGATGCGGTGCTCCCGCAAAATCGCGACTCACTGACTTCACGTGTAGCCGCACTGGCCTGGCCCATCCTGATCGGACAGCTCGCCGTCATTGCCAATGGTGTCGTGGACACCATGATGACCGCGCGCTACTCCGCAACCGATCTGGCGGCACTCGGGCTGGGCGCCTCGGTATACATCAGTATCTTTGTCGGACTCTCGGGCGTCATGCAGGCGCTCTCTCCCATCATCGGACAACTTTATGGCGCACGCCGATTGGAAGCGATCGGCTTTGAAGTCCGACAAGGCGTATGGCTGACGATGTTCCTTTCATCCCTGGGTGCCATCGCCTTATGCTTTCCTCAGCCTCTGCTGTCGATTGCACAGGCGCCCGCAGAACTCAACGACAAAGTCGAACAATATCTGCGCATACTGGCAATCGCCTTACCAGCGACGCTGGGACTGCGAGTGTATTCAGCACTGAATACTGCGATTTCACGACCGCGCCGAGTGATGGCCATTCAGCTCTCGGCGCTGCTGCTCAAGATACCGTTGAATGCCTTGTTCATTTTCGGTGGACTGGGTCTGCCAGCCTTTGGCAGTCCCGGCTGTGCCATGGCAACCGCAGTCGCTGCGTGGCTTGCCTTGCTGGCAGGATGGCTGCTGCTGCGTCATGACGATTTCTATTCGCAATTCAAAATTTTCATCGGTGGTCTGGGCAAGCCTGTCTGGACGGCGCAATTAGCCTTGCTTCGACTCGGTGTGCCTATGGGCTTGTCATACCTGATCGAAGTCACGGCATTTGCATTCATGGCCTTGTTCATTGCACGCCTCGGTAATCATGCGATGGCGGCGCATCAGATCACTGCCAATTTCGGCACCGTGCTCTACATGCTGCCGCTCTCGATCGCAAGCGCAACCGGCACCATCGTCGCACAGGAAATCGGCGCAGGTCGTCTGCAGTCCGCGCGACACGCGGGCAATGCCGGTGTGCGACTTGGCACTCTGCTCGCGGTGTTGTTGGGTATCGTTGTCTGGATTTCTCGTGCGCAGATCATCGGTGTTTATACGCCAGATACCAGCGTTGCGGCTGCTGCCATGCCGCTGTTTTTCTTCATCGCGTTTTATCAGTTCTTCGATGCACTGCAAATCGGCACTGCTTTCGTGCTGCGCGCATACAAGGTCGCGACTGTGCCTACCATCATGTATGCGGTCGCCTTGTGGGGTGTGGGACTGAGTGGTGGTTATCTGATGGGATTCAATGTCATGGGCAACACGCCAGAATTTTTGCAAGGCGCCGCCGGCTTCTGGCTTGGCAACAGCCTCAGTCTCGCGCTGGTCGGGGCTGCGCTAGTCTGGTATCTGCGGCGCGTACAAGGCATCATCGAGGCCGAGAACGATACAAAAAATACTCATGTGGCCTGATGTGTGCGTATTGGATTTGATGCAGTGCTTCACTCATGCGAAGCTGATTTCAGGATTCGGATCGGGTACGGGCTCTTCAGGTGGCACTGGTTGTGGCACATCGTCACCGAAAGGTTCATCGTCGGGCGAAGGTACAGGTGCGCGATGCATGGCAAGTCCTCACTAGGGTCGGTGACGCGGCTCGCCGCGCCGAAATGAACGACGCTCGGTCGGATGCGAAAACGCGCGGATTTCAATATTCATCACACCAATCGAACCTGCAGGCCCCTGCACAAAATCAAAACCCTGCCTGACCGGAAACAGCACATTATCAAGCAGTACAACATCAGTACGGCAGGTCGGATTGGCATTCCACAAATGCGGTCGCATTTCCTGCCAGATCTGATTGCTGATCCAACCCTCGAGGAATAACTGATTTGGATACGTCGTGTGGTCTGCATCAAGATAGGCACGCTGTCCATCATGCACCAGCAGATGCCTGGGTGCCTGATCTGCAATACTGAGATTGATCCAGCCATCACCGACCGTATGAGTTATCTCATCCGGGTAACTCGGGTAGGTCAGACCCAGCAGCCACTGACAGGACAAATCCAGACGCTTTTCAAGTGTGATCTCGGTGGCCGCGTCTTGACCAATTGTGCTTGAACTATCAAGTACCGTGAATTGCAGACTAGTGACACGTCCCTGCAAGGTGGGCTCCATGCTGCGGATGTGCTCGAGATTTTCATGGAGATTCCAGAAAAGCCATTTGCAGCGCTCTGCGTTGGACATCTCGGCAAGATCGGCCACAGGCCTCTCACCACAAGACGCCATCGCATGCATAAGATCGCGACGCTGCCGCTCATTCAGCGTCAGTTCGAGACTTTCGTGGTTTTTATGTGGCTTGGCAAGCGGCATCATCACACCCCGACGTCATCAGTAAGGCCATCGCCCTGATATAACGCGTGCGGGCGCATGGCCCGTTTGATACCGCAATCGCAGATTAAATCCCGCTCAGGCGCGAGAACGCTCAAACTCTCGCATGTAATCCACCAACTGGCGCACACCTTCGATGGGCATGGCGTTGTAAAGCGAGGCGCGCATGCCACCGACAACGCGATGTCCTTTGAGCTGACGCATGCCATGGCTTTCCGCACCTGCAAGGAAAGCGGCATCCAGTGCCGGATCTTGCAGGAAGAAAGGTATGTTCATGCGCGAGCGCGCTTCAGGCGCCACAGGACTCGTATAGAAACTGGTGCTATCAAGATAGTCGTAGAGCAGTTTGGCTTTTTCGATATTGCGTTGCTCGATGATGGTCAGGCCACCCTGCTCCAGCAGCCATTCGAAGACCAACCCGGCCATGTAGATACCAAAGGTCGGCGGCGTATTCACCATGGAGGCAGCCTCTGCCTGAGCTTTCCACTGAAACACCGTGGGCGTGATGGGCAAAGCTGCATCCAGCAAATCTTCCCGAACGATCACAAACGTCAGGCCTGCAGGCCCGATGTTTTTCTGCGCACCGCCATAAATAACACCGTATTTCGATACGTCGATTTCACGCGACAAAATATGCGATGACATATCAGCCACCAACGGCACATCACCCGTGTCGGGTACCCAGTGATACTCGACACCGCCAATGGTTTCATTGGTGCAGACATGCACATAGGCCGCGTCCGCATGAGATTTCCATGCTGATTGCGGCGGAACATAGGTGAACCGACCATCTTCCGATGAAGCCAGTACCTCGACTTCACCGTATTTGAAAGCCTCGTTGATGGATTTCGTCGACCACTCGCCGGTATTCACATAAGCTGCGCGCGGATTTTTACCCAGCAGGTTCATGGGAATGATCGCGTTCATTGCCATCGCGCCACCCTGCAGGAACAAAACCTTGTAGTGTTTGGGTATGCCCAGCAGTTGTCGGAAATCTGCTTCGGCTTTTTGTGCAATGCCGGTAAATTCCGGGCCACGATGACTCATCTCCATCACCGACATGCCACTGCCGTGCCAATTCAGCATCTCGTCGGCAGCACGGCGTAACACGGCCTCGGGCAATACAGCCGGACCGGCACTGAAATTGATGACTCGCATAGGGATTCGATCCACGGAAACGGTCGGCAAGACCGGGGTTGACAAGGATGCGGCCCAACATTGTCCCGCAGTCATGACAAGCGAGATTATATTTCATGCCCTGCCAGCATCGGGCATGCCGGACATATTCCTCGTCAGCCGTGGTACATCGTATACAATTCCTCCACAACACCGCCATCAGAGCGGTAAATAACCACAATAACAGGGGAAACACATGAGCGACGACGCGCGCGCATTCGAGGATGCAACCTACCGCAAGGTTGGCTGGCGACTGATACCACTGCTGCTAGTCTGTTACGTCATTGCGTATCTTGACCGGGTCAACGTCGGGTTCGCCAAGCTGCAGATGCTTAATGATCTCGGCTTCTCCGACATGATCTATGCAATCGGCGCCGGTATCTTCTTTATCGGCTATTTCATCTTCGAAGTGCCAAGCAACATCATTCTTCACAAAGTCGGCGCGCGGGTCTGGATCGGCCGCATCATGATTACGTGGGGCATTTTGTCGGCGGCGATGATGTTCGTCACAACGCCCACCAGTTTCTATGTGATGCGATTTCTGCTTGGCGTGGCTGAAGCCGGCTTCTTCCCTGGGATTATTCTCTACCTCACCTACTGGTATCCATCCTACCGCCGAGCACACATTACCTCGCTTTTCATGACAGGCATTCCGCTCTCGGGCGTGATCGGTGGGCCCCTCTCAGGCGCCATCATGAAAGTATTTGATGGTCAGCATGGCTTGTCGGGCTGGCAGTGGATGTTCCTTCTGGAGGGCATACCGGCTGTGCTGCTCGGTGTGGTGGTATTCGTCTTTCTGGATGACCGTATCTCGGCAGCGAAATGGCTGACCGAAGAAGAAGCCGCCCTGCTGGAAAAAAATATCGCTGCAGAACACGCTGAAAAAGAAGAAGAATCTCTGATCAAGGTCTTTTCCAGTGGTCGCGTCTGGTTGCTGGCGATAATCTATTTCAGTTTTGTGATGGGTATTTACGGCGTGAGCTTCTGGCTGCCCACCATCATCAAAGCCATGGGCATCGCAGACCCTCTGCAGGTTGGGATGATGTCGGCTATCCCCTACGGTTTTGCCGCAGTGGCGATGCTGCTGGTCGGACGCAGTGCTGATCGCCATCGAGAGCGTCGCTGGCACGTCACCATCCCGGCCCTGCTGGGTGCCTTGGGCCTGATTCTCTCGGTCACTTGGGCAAACAACACGGTGCTGGCAATGGCAGCGCTCACACTGGCAACTTCAGGCATTCTGTGTACCCTGCCTTTGTTCTGGAGTCTGCCCACCGCTTTCCTTGCCGGTACCGGCGCAGCGGCTGGCATTGCGATGATCAATTCGCTGGGCAATTTGTCCGGCTTCATCAGTCCTTATGCCGTGGGCTGGCTCAAAGAACTGACGGCTTCGACCAATGCCGGCATGTATTTGCTTTCAGCCGTCCTGATCATCGGTGCGCTGCTGACGCTGAGAGTCCCCGCGCACATCGTCAACAAATAAGAGGATAGCCAATGCAGAAATGCCTGTGCTTGTTGATCAGCGGTCTGCTTTCATTTGTATCGATGACAGCCGTGGGTGCTGACAACAAGGCCGACAGCAGCGTAGAAAGTGCAGCACTGCGCTGCTCGGCCATTTCGCTCATGCATTCGACATTAACCACACCCTCGCCGCAGTTTGGCGAGGTGATGGGCGAGATTGCAGGTTTGTATGCACAGGTTTATGCGGTTCAGCAGGAAGCGCGCTCAAAGCAAAAGCTCAACAACGCAGAGCTGCGCAAGCGCCGCGATGCCGTCCTGACCGAGATCAGCAAAGGCTGGCCTAAAAACAAAACCACCGTTGTGCGTGATGCGGCGATATGCAATGCCTGGCGCATTGATTTTTTCAGCAAGCTGCCCGAAAAACCCACCGAAAAAGAATTTCACGCAGCCCTCGCCGCATTGGGGCCGCCACCCGAGACTGTCACCAAGCCCGAGATCGATAAATGGAATGGTCTTACACTGCAAGCCGTAGGCCTTTGGACAAAAATTCAGTCACAGGCATCACAAAAAAAGTAAGCACTTTTTTGATCACGGAACTCTCAGCAGATTGAGCGTCTTGCCAACACTGGAGGCGCTTGGAGCATCAGCCTGATGACTGCAACACCTGACTCAAGCGCCGCGCTCGATTGCCTGCAGAGATCCCGCCTCTTCGCGTAATGCAAACTTCTGTATCTTGCCTGTTGATGTTTTCGGTAATTCTTTGAAGACGACTTTTTTCGGGACCTTGAATCCCGCCAGTCGGGATTTGCAGTGCGTGATAATGTCTTCAGCCGTGAGCGTCATATCCGCGCGCAATTCAACGAATGCACAAGGCACTTCCCCCCATTTGGGATCCGGTGCAGCGACTACGGCAACGGCGACCACCGCTGGATGCTGATAAATCGCATCCTCGACTTCGATACTCGAAATATTCTCTCCGCCGGAAATAATGATGTCCTTGCTGCGGTCCTTGATGCGTACATAGCCATCGGGTGACATCACTGCAAGGTCGCCCGTATGAAACCATCCGCCTTCAAAAGCCTTCTCGGTGGCCGATTCATTCTTCAGATAACCCTTCATGCAGATATTCCCGCGAAACATAATCTCGCCCAGAGTTTCGCCGTCTGGCGGCACGGCCTGCAAGGTCTCGGGATCCAGCACCGCTACTGCTGCTTGCAAGTGATAGCGCACTCCCTGACGCGCATTTTTTTGCGCCTGTCCACCAGCATCCAGCTCGGCCCAGTCTTCCTGCTTGGCGCACACGGTGGCCGGACCATAAACCTCGGTGAGTCCGTAGACGTGCGTGAGATCGAAACCCATCGCCGCCATTTGTTCAATCATGGCCGCCGACGGTGGCGCTGCAGCCACCATGGTGGAGACGCGATGCGTAATTCCGGTGCGCCATTCTTTGGGCGCTGAAGCCAGGGCGCTCTGCACAATCGGCGCGCCGCAATAATGCGTGACGCGCTCTTTAGCAATGAGCGCCAGCACCTGCTGCGCATCGAACTTGCGCAGGCAGACATTAACGCCGGCGCGCGCTGCCAGCGTCCACGGAAAACACCAGCCATTGCAATGAAACATGGGCAAGGTCCACAAGTAGACCGCATGCTTGGGCATGTCCCACTCGAGAATATTGGAAATCGCATTGATCGCTGCGCCCCGGTGGTGATAGACGACGCCTTTAGGATCACCCGTCGTTCCCGAGGTGTAGTTCAGTGCAATTGCATCCCATTCATCCGTCGGCATCTGCCAGATGAAATCCGGGTCAGCTTCAGTAAGCAAGTTTTCATAAGACAGCCAGTCTGTGGGTACGGCCGGCATTGCGGCCTGCCGATCTTGTACACCCACGATGATGAGTGCAGGCATCGCTGCTTTTAATTGATTCGCCAGATCCAGATACTCGGTATCGATGATCAGTACCTTCGCTTCGCCATGCTGCAGCATGAAGTGCAGCGTTGCGTAATCAAGGCGGGTATTGAGCGTATTGAGCACGGCGCCCGACATCGGCACACCAAAATGGACTTCCACCATTTCGGGGAGATTCGGCAGCATCACGGCGACGGTGTCGTTCTTGCTGATACCCAGACGAGCCAAGGCGCTCGCCAGCCGTCGGCAGCGCTGTTCGGTCTCGCGCCAGTTGCGACGCACTTCGCCGTAGACAACCGCAAGACGGTCGCCATACACCTGCGCCGCACGTCCTATGAAATCCAGTGGGGTTAGAGGCGCGAAATTGACATCGCGACGCTCCAAGCCTTTGTCGAAATCTGTCATGGTGGGTCACATCCCGAAATAGCAATGGACCTATTTTAATGGAGGCTCTGCAGCGGGTGATTGATGAACTTCCCTTTTTGTTTATGCTGATCGCATAAAAAGGGAGCGCAGAATGCAGGAAAAATTATTGATTCACCAACCCGATCCACACGTCTGGAGTCCTAGAGATTGAATGATTCAGGAGTTCAGATCGAGGGTTTCGTACCGAACCGTCAGGTATGAGATCCGGTACGATATACAGGCACTGACAATCAGCCCTGACCCAGTGCCTTGAGCAGATTGGCTTGCACGATCTCGATCCAGTAACCATCCGGATCTTTGATAAATGCCACGTCGCGCATCTTGCCCTGTTCAGGGCGTTTTACGTACACCACCCCGTTTTCATCAAACCAGCTCACGGCAGCAGCCAGATCTGGCACAGAGAAACAGATATGACCAAAGCCCTGGGGCTGCGCATTACCGTCGTGGTATTTGAAATCCGCGTCACTTTCAGTACCCCAGTTGTGGGTTAATTCGAGGATACCGCGCTGGCTGAAAGTCCAGGCCGTACGCTCGCCCATATCCTCTGGAATATCAGAAGCGTCATCGACGCGGGCCAGAAAGTACAAGCTGAATTTCATTTCTGGGAAATCCAATTTACGCAATACGCGCATGCCCATGACGCGCGAATAAAAATCCAGCGATACCGCAGGATCTTTGACCCGAAGCATGGTGTGGTTCAGCGTAAACCCGCGCGATGCGGTTGGCAGACTGGCAGCAACGCCAGGATAGGATTCGGTCGAAAATGCCATGGGTGAGTCCTTTCAATAAAAGCGGCGGCCGAAGTATAACCGATCAGATAATGCTGCCAAATCCGCAATGCCTTCAAAAATCATTGCCGAAATGGCTTCAAGCTCACAGGAAAAATCTGGTGTTAGTATGCACCCACATAATGACTTATATTTTACGGAGCCGGGCATGAAACGAATTTTTGTTTTGATATTTTTTCTGCTGGTATCGTTTCAGGTCGTGGCCGATGAGGTTGGCAATTCCACCTTTGTGGTGGAACCCAAAGCAGACCCGCTTTTCACCTCGGAGGGCGGATCACGCTATTGGCCTTGCGCCGGTATGGTTAACGCAAAACTGATAAAAATCATTTTTTCAGAGATGACGACGCTTTCCCGCTCTGAAAAAATCTCCTTGCCAAGTGAACCGCTGTGCCTGTACAGCATCGGAAGCTTTTCTTTTGGAGGGCAAACGGTACCGATTTTTCAGGTCAATTACTATGTCAATCAGGCCAGTATGGAACAGTGTCTCTACAAAGACAGCTGCATGGATTTTCGAACCATGATGTTCAAAATATCCGATGGCAAGCTGCATCGCCAGTACATGGTCACTAGCGCCCAGAAAAAGCTGACTCGCATGGTTTGCGTAGAAATGAGCGGAAAATTGGTCTCGGCAACGGCCGGATGCCCTTGATCGAGCAGCATCGATGCACCTCATTTTCTCCAAGCAGTAACGTGGATTTCCCTACATTTACTTGAATAGATTTTTAAAAATATGATGAAAAATTTATCTCTGATCGCCAGCTTCCTCATCGTAGCTTCGATTACTACCAATGCAATCGCCGCCGAGTTTCCACAGGAACTACAAGGAAAATGGGCCTGGGATAGCCCCGAGGCGAAATGCGCCGACGTTGAAGTCAGCGGTCTGGTGATCGATAAAAAGACGGCAAGTTACGGTACCGAATCATCATGTCAAATCCTGAAAGTCACTGGATCTAATGGCAAATATCGCATTCAGGAACGATGCTCATCTGAGGACGGCAGCAGCAAGTCGACTGAGGCTTATGCACTTCAGGGATCAACGCTGACCATAGGCGAAAAACAGATGGCCAGAAAGTTTAAAAAGTGCGAGTGATAAAAAATAGTGACGCCCAAAGAAAAAATGCCCGCTTCTAAAGTGGGCATTTTTTCATGGTTCTGGTGCTGATGAGAGGAATCGAACCTCCGACCTACTGATTACGAATCAGTTGCTCTACCAACTGAGCTACATCAGCGAATGAAAACATTTTAGCAAAAACCTCCGCGGCCCCAGGGTCTCTTCAGCACATTCACATCACTACTCGGCATGATATTCCGTCACCCGCTGTACTTCATTGCGGGAGCCGATGAACACGGCCACACGCTGATGCAAGGTATGTGGCTGAATATCAAGTATCCGGTTTTTTCCATCTGTCGCCGCACCGCCCGCTTGCTCGACAATAAACGCCATGGGATTGGCTTCATACATCAATCGCAATTTGCCGGGCTTGTCGGGCTCACGTGCATCGGCAGGGTACATGAAGATGCCGCCACGATTGAGTATGCGATGAACATCCGCAACCATCGAGGCAATCCATCGCATGTTGAAATTTTTAGCGCGAGGCCCGGTCTTGCCGGCCTCGAGTTCTTTGACATAGCGAGTTACAGGCGGGTACCAGTGACGTGCGTTAGAAGCATTAATTGAATACTCTGCTGTATCCGCAGGAATTTGCAGGGCTCGCTGCGTCATGACCCAGGAACCCATCTCGCGATCCAGCGTGAAGCAATTGACGCCATTACCCGTGGTGAGCACCAACACGGTCTGAGGACCATACACTGCATATCCTGCAGCGACTTGGCGCGTACCAGGCTGCAGAAAATCTTTCTCGGTTGGCATGGCCATACCTTCGGGTGCCTTTAATACCGAGAAGATCGTACCGATGGACACGTTCACATCGATATTGGAAGAGCCATCGAGGGGATCGAATAGCAGCATGTATTCGCCCATGGGATAGCGGTTGGGAATGGGATGGATGGTTTCCATTTCTTCCGAAGCCATCGCGGCAAGATGACCGCCCCACTCATTCGCCTGTAACAAAATCTCATTGGAGATGATGTCGAGTTTTTTTTGAATTTCGCCTTGCACGTTTTCTGTATCGGCAGCGCCCAGCACATCACCCAAGGCGCCCTTGCCTACTGCATGGCTGATGGTCTTGCACGCACGCGCGACCACTTCGATCAGCAGTCGCAGCTCGGCAGGAATGGAATTATTGAGACGTTGTTCTTCAATCAGATACTGCGTAAGACTGACACGTTTCATGGCGGTACTCGTTGGCAGGCAGGTGTTAGTCGGCGAGTGCTTTGCCGATCACTTCGGCAACGTCATTCGACAGTTTTTTGGCAGAAGATACTTTTTGCAAGGCCTCGCGCATGGA
>JACCDP011361750.1_pt1 | contig 24914 bp, 19 predicted proteins | sample 7445841 | NCBI WGS metagenome assembly JACCDP01 (sample SAMN15323441, study PRJNA562643) | freshwater metagenome | isolation source: river surface water | place: USA:Blue River Watershed | collected 2017-08-17
GGCGCCGGCACGACAGGCACGGGCGGCGAGGCGGCGGTGACCGTCGTGCCGGGAGCCTTGATGCCCCAGACCGGATCGGTGTTGAAGGTGGCGATCAACTGGCCCCAGTTGCTCGCGCCGGAGACACGGGTCAGCGCCGCCGATGCGCCGGAGACGCCATGACGCACGGCGTAGGCCAGTGCGGGCAGGATGTTGCCCCAATAGCTGGTGCCACCGGGGAAGTTGCCGCCGCGCAGGTCGCCCGTGGTTCCCGGGTTGGGCGAGCCGAGCGTGGCCTTGTAGAGCGCACCCCAATCCGCTTCCCAAGGGCCTTTGCCGCCCAGCCAGTCGGGGTTGTCGTTGGTGGCGACGACAAAGTTGTAGAGGGCCGCGTCGCGGTAGAGCCATTCACTGCCGCTCGTGCCGCCGAGGCGGCCCACGATGCTCTTGGCCTTCCAGGCGAAGAAGGCGCCCAGGCGTGCCATGGCGTCGGTCGTGATGCCCGGCTGCATGGCCAGCGTGTAGCCGAAGGCGGCGGTGTAGAAGTCCTGCTGCCAGGGTGCCTCGGTGACCTTGCCGTCGGTGGCCGTGCCGTAGGTGTCGCCATACGGGGCGACGATGCCGAACGGGTTGTTGGGCTGGCCGACGTAGGTCGAGTAGTTGAAATCGATGTTGGCGGTCAGGGAGTTCAGGAACTCCGGGCGCAGCGTGTCGTCGTCCGGCGTGGCGACCGAGGCCTGGGCGAGCGTGCGGATGGCCCAGGCCGTGCCGCGCACCGTGGCGGCGCCGGAGATCGTCAGGAAGATGCCCTTGCTGGCCTGGCGATAGTTGTCGGTCTGGTACAGGTAGTTGTAGGTCGCCGCGAACTGCAGCTGTTCGAGGAAATACCAGGACCCCGTCGTCAGATAGGCGACGTAGCCGAGCGACGGGTGGTGGGGGATGTCCCAGCCAGGCGCCGAAGTCCCCGTGCCCGTCGCCGTGTACTGCTGCTTGGTCGACGAGTTGACGCTGAGATTGGGGAAGTCGCTGAAGCGGATCGGGCGGTTGGTGTTCTCGTCGCGGTAGTGAATCGGGTAACGGCCGGCACTGAACGCATTGCGCAGCATGGCGCGGTAAGTGGTCGAGACGTCGCTGCAGGTGAGGAACAGCACATCCCATTCCGGGATCAGACCGATGGCCGGGTGGTAGGCCGTTTGGCCCATCGCGTTCGAATAGCTGCCTTGCTGCAGCGGGGTGAAACTCGTGGGCAACGAGGTGACGACCGTGGCGCTTGGCGAGACGGTGCCGTAATACGTCGGCACCAGTTCCGTCTGCTGCAGGTAGGTGGGGTCCTGGCGGGCGATGACGCCCGGGTCCTGGCCGAGCCAGTGCGAAAGCAGCTGCCCATCCACCAGCGGGAAGCGGCAGTGATGCGGCAGGTCCACGTCACGGCTGAAGCGCTGCGTACTGCCGAGCGTGAAGGCGTAGGTGGCGCGCTTGTTCGTCGGGCCTGTGACGAACAGGTAGCCGTTCTCGATCCACGGCAGCACTTCCAGTGCGCCGTTGCTGTAGAGACGCACTTCCAGCCAGGCCACGAGGTGGGCGTCGCTGCCGATGCGCTTGCGGAAGATCCAGCTGGACATGTGCGGCCCGCTGACCCAATTGGAAAACGGCGTCTCCCAATCGCTGCCGGACCAGCTGGCCTTGCCAAACCCGCCCGCGTCCACCACCGCAGTGGCACCGAGGGCCTTCAATTGACTCGTCGACAGTGCGGTGGCCGTGGTGGCCGTTGCCGCAGTGGACGACAGAGCGACCGTCAGCGGTGTGTTGGCATCCAGGGCTGCGAAGCCGGAGATGACCGCGAACTTCGCCGAACCATCGGGCCAGCGGTTCTTGATGACGACCTGCGAATTGGCGATGTTGGTCGGGGCGACGGTGTAGCCCGTGGGGACATCTGCCTTGCGGAATGCAAAGCCCAGGTTGAACGGCGCCTGCGCATTGGCCGTGGCGGCGCGCAGCGTGAACTGCACCGGCGCCTTGCCGATCGCAGCCTGCGCACTGGCGTCTGCACCAGGGGACGAAGCCGCAGCGGATGCAGCGTCCGATGCCGTCGGTGCAGAGGCGGCGGAGGATGGGCTGGTGTCGGTGTTGGTCGCGGTCGCGCCGCCGGCGCCACCGCCGCATGCGGGCAGGGCCACGACGCTGGCGGCGGCCGCCCAGCGGCGCAGGAAATCACGGCGATCTTGGTCAGACATGGCTTCGTTGGTGTCCCGATGGGATGGCAGGTCGGCGTCCAGGCATTGTGGCGAGCCGACGCCGACAGGCGCGATCCTAGGCGGCTAAGGCGTGCGTGTGATCACGGACCGCCCAACCCTTACCTCGGGTAACGGCGTGCAAGCAAATGTGTGCGTGACGTCGGCAGCGCTCGTCGGGCGCTTCAGTGCTTGTCGCCGTGGTGCGCCGGCTGCGGCAGCAGCCGGTCGGTGTACGCGATGGCCATGGCCGAGAGCAGGAACGCGATGTGGATGATGGTCTGGTACATCAGCGTCTTCTCGGCGTAGTTGTCGGCGTTGATGAAGGTCTTCAGCAGGTGGATGGAGCTGATGCCGATGATGGCCGTGGCCAGCTTGACCTTCAGCACCGACGCATTCACATGGCTGAGCCATTCGGGCTGGTCGGGATGCCCATCGAGCTCCATGCGCGACACGAAAGTCTCGTAGCCACCAACGATCACCATGATCAGCAGGTTGGAGATCATCACGACGTCAATGAGGCCCAGCACGACCAACATCAGGATGGTCTCGTTGAGCTTGGAGATGGGCTCGTAGCCGATGACATGGTCGGCCGCATCCTTGATGGCGGCACTCTTGTAGCCAATGCTCTTGACCAGGATCTCCAGCGCATGCTGGTCACCGAAAGCCGCCTCGATGAGGTGCACGAGCTCGGTCCAGAACTGGAAGACGTACACCGCCTGGGCCAGGATCAGGCCGAGGTAGAGCGGCAACTGCAGCCAGCGGCTGGCGAAGATCAGGCGGGGCAGGGGGCGGAGTTGGGGATCGGTAGACATGGACATGGGCCGAGCAGAATTGGTGGAAATTCTAGGTGCCGTGAATGACGCCACGTCGTCAGGGCTTCGTCAGACGCCGCCAGCACAGTCCGCGCCAATCAACCCGAGGAGACATTGATGAGCACGCTGAACACCTACGCGCCCAGCCCCGAGTGGGTGGCCAACGCCCATGTGAAGGGCGAGGCCGGGTATGCGGCGCTGGTGGCAGAGGCCGAGCGGGATTACGCCGGCTACTGGGCGCGTCTGGCGCGCGAACTGCTGAGCTGGCAGACGCCGTTCACCAAGACGCTCAACGACGCTGACGCGCCGTTCTTCAAGTGGTTCGAGGACGGCCGGCTGAATGTCTCTTACAACTGCCTGGACCGCCATGTCGAGGCCGGCAAGTGCGGCAAGACGGCGCTGATCTTCGAGGCCGACGACGGGACCGTCACGCGCGTGACCTACGCGGACCTGCTCGCCCGCACCTGCCAGCTCGCCAACGCGCTGAAGGCTCGCGGCATCCGCAAGGGCGACCGCGTCGTCATCTACATGCCAATGTCCGTCGAAGGTGTGGTGGCCATGCAGGCCTGCGCGCGCATCGGCGCGACGCACTCGGTGGTGTTCGGCGGCTTCTCGGCCCAAAGCCTGCGCGACCGCGTGCAGGACGCTGGCGCCGTGGCGCTGATCTGCGCCGACGAGCAGGCGCGTGGCGGCAAGGCGCTGCCGCTGAAGGCCATCGTCGACGAGGCGCTGGAAGGCGGCGTCTGCCCGACGCTGAAGGACGTCATCGTCTACAAGCGCACTGGCGGCGAGATCAGCTGGGACGCGGGCCGCGACCTGTGGCTGCATGAGCTCACGGCCAGCCAGCCCACCACCTGCGAACCGGAATGGGTGGAGGCTGAGCATCCGCTGTTCCTGCTCTACACGTCGGGCTCGACCGGCAAGCCCAAGGGTGTGCAGCACAGCAGCGGCGGCTACCTGCTGCATGCAGCACTGACGACCAAGTGGACCTTCGACCTGAAGGACGACGACATCTTCTGGTGCACGGCCGACATCGGCTGGGTGACGGGCCACACCTACATCGCCTACGGTCCGCTCGCGCTGGGCGGCACCGAGATCGTCTTCGAGGGCGTGCCCACCTACCCGGATGCCGGCCGCTTCTGGCAGATGATCCAGCGCCACAAGGCCACCATCTTCTACACGGCGCCCACCGCCATCCGCTCGCTGATCAAGGCCGCCGAAACCAACGGTGCCGTGCATCCGCGCAATTACGACCTGACCAGCTTGCGCCTGCTGGGGTCGGTGGGCGAGCCCATCAACCCGGCTGCCTGGGAGTGGTATCACGCGCACGTCGGTGGCGGCCGCTGCCCCATCGTCGACACGTTCTGGCAGACCGAGACCGGCGGCCACATGATCACGCCCCTGCCCGGCGTGACGACGCTGGTGCCGGGCTCCTGCACGCTGCCGTTCCCGGGCATCACGGCCGCCATCGTCGACGAGACCGGCAACGACGTGCCCAACGGGCAGGGCGGCATCCTGGTCGTCAAGAAGCCCTGGCCCAGCATGATCCGCACGATCTGGGGCGACCCCGAGCGCTTCAAGAAGAGCTACTACCCGAGCGAACTCAAGGGCTACTACCTCGCGGGCGACGGCGCCATCCGTGACGCCGAGATCGGCTACTTCACGATCACCGGCCGCATCGACGACGTGCTGAACGTGTCGGGCCACCGCATGGGCACGATGGAGATCGAGTCGGCGCTGGTCAGCTTCACGGAGCTGGTCGCCGAGGCCGCCGTCGTCGGCCGCCCCGACGACACGACCGGCGAAGCCATCTGCGCCTTCGTCGTGCTCAAGCGGCCCCGTCCGATGGGCGACGAAGCCAAGGCCATCGCCAAGCAGCTGCGCGACCATGTGGCCAAGGAGATCGGCCCCATCGCCAAGCCCAAGGACATTCGCTTCGGTGACAACCTGCCCAAGACGCGCTCCGGCAAGATCATGCGCCGCCTGCTGCGCTCGGTCGCGAAGGGCGAGTCGGTCACCCAGGACACCTCGACGCTGGAGAATCCCGCGATCCTTGAGCAATTGGGTCAGGCTTACTGACCCTGTTGCTCAAGCCGCACGCAGTGCGGAGGCGGCGGAGCCGAGCGCGGGATTCGGGGCTTGCTCATATCGCCTGCGATGTGAGCGAGCACCAGAACCGGTGATCCTTGAGCAATTGGGTCAGGCGTACTGAACGACGCCTGCCAAGTGAGGGCCACCCGCCGGGCGGCCCTTTTTTTTGCGCAGCAGCCGTCAGCCGCGCGCGCGGCGGCGGGCCACCGAGCCCACAAGCCCCAACCCACCCAGCATCAAGGCATAGCTGCCCGGCTCGGGCACGGCCGACACGGCCAGGGCGTGGTCGAGATGGATCATCAGGAACTCGGTGTTGTCCGAGCCCAGGTCGCGGCCGCCGGTGCCGGGGTAGTTGTTGTCATTGGCGACCAGCAGCGTGTGGGCGTCGAGGATCAGCACGCTCTCGATGGTGGTGAACGGGAAGGTGAAGGCCTGGCTGCCGTCGCGGTTGAGGTCGTTGGGGTCGGCGATGTTCATCAGATCGACCACCTCGGTCTTGACGACGTTGCCGTTGGCGTCGAGCTTGTTCAGGTCGATGCTGTAGATCTTCTTGAACGGCGTGCCGCTGGTGGCCGTGGCGCCATTGCGTTCGATGACCAGGAACTCGTGGTCGTTGATGGCGGTCATGTCGCCGATGTTGGTGCCAGCGGCATCGAGCTTGTAGTGCCACTGCTGGCCGGTGTAGGCCTCGGTGTTCACGTCGAAGGCGTTGATGCGCAGCGTCTTGGCCGGGTCGCCCGCCACCGTGCCTTCCAGCAGCGTGTAGAGGCGGTCGCCGCTGGCGTTGACCGCCATGCCTTCGAAGCCGTTGGAGCGGCCCAGCGTCGCCGTGGCGCTGCCGTTGGTGACGGCCTCGTTCTGCGGCGACAGCACGCCCGTCATGCCGATCTCGCGGCGCAGCACTTCGCCCTTGGCGTTGGTCTTGACGAGATAGGGGCCGAACTCGTCGCCGAACCACAGGTTGCCGTTCTTGTCCTTGCGAACGGACTCGATGTCGAGGTCGGCGCCAGTCAGCAGGCGGTCGTTGCGGATGCTCGCGTCCACCAGCGGACTGGCGGCGCTGTTGTAGTAGCGCTTGTAGTCGGCCTGGATCTTCAGCGAGAGGAGGTTGTTCGGGTCGGACAGCGTGATGTAGCTGCCCGCGTGAAAGCCGCTCATGGCCGCGCCGGAGCCGTAGTTGGCGGCGAAGACGTTGCCCGTGCCGCCGGCGGCGGTGCGGAAGTCCGGGGTCACGGCGTACATGCGCAGCAGCGCATCGGCGGAGTTTTCACGCGTGCCAAAGCCGTTGTCGGGCATGAAGTAGTAGCTGCCCGCGGTGGGGCCGGCCAGCACGGCGGAAAAGCCCTGCACCGATTGCCGGTCGAGCAGCGGCAGCGGGTTGCCGCCGGCGCCACTGGCGAACTGGCCGGTGGTGGGGCCGTCGGCAAAGGTGTTGGCGGGCATCAGGGCCCAGCCCTCCAGCGTGGCCGAGCCGGCCTGGGCGGCGGGCGTGAACAGGGCAGCGACAGTTGCCGCAGCAGCGGCGACGGCAAGACGGGACGGGCGCGCAATGGTCATGGGGCGGGTTTCGCAGGGCGCGCAGAACAGCCTGCGCGGCCGCGATTCTTCGAACCGCGCATGACTCGCCCGTGACGGCCGCTGGCGATGGCGAGGCCGGTCGGCCCATGCCGCTCAGAAAAGCAGACATGCCCCGCAGGGCCTGTCCGTGTCAGGCGTGGTGCCGCCCGCTCACTTGACCGTCAACACCCACTTGGCGAGCGTTTCGGCCTCGGCCGGCGTCACGGCGTTGGGCGGCATGACCATCGCGCCCCAGACGCCCGAGCCACCCTTCTGGATCTTTTCGGCGAGCTTTTTGTAAGCGTCCTTGTCCTTGGCGTACTTGGCGGCCACTTCCTTGTAGGCGGGGCCGACCAGCTTCTTGTCCAGTGCATGGCAGGCCATGCAGTTCTTTTTCTGCGCCAGCTCCTGGTTGGCAAAGGCGGCGGGGGCAATCAGGGCGAGGCTGAGAACCAGGAATTTCATCGAGAACCTTTCAAGCGTTGAACTACAGTGAACGCAAAGATACCTGAAGGAGATGCCGTATGGCATTTGTATTGATCGGCGTGCTCTTCATCGTGCTGCGGCTGGGAGGATGGGTTCAGTTCCACAAGGATGACCTCTGGGCCTGGTTCATCATCCTGTCGCCCTTTGCGCTCGCCATCCTATGGTGGGCCTGGGCGGACAAAAGCGGTTTGACTCAACGCAAGGCCATGGATGCGCTGGACCGGAAAAAGGCGGCGCGACGGGACAAGCAGCTCGAAGCGCTGGGGCGTTTCAAGCCGGGCACCAAGAAACGCCGCTGAACTGAGGCGAGGTGAGGGCCGCCTTGCCTCGCGGCCGCCTGGCCTCATGGCAGGCCTGAGCGGCTCCTGGTGCATGCCGGCGCGTGGCGGAGGGGGCTGGCTATGATGCGGCCCGCTTTCGCTTCCTCTGCCGAGCCATGCTCGTTCATCCCCAATTCGACCCCATCGCCGTCAAGATCGGCCCGCTGGCCATCCACTGGTACGGCATCACCTACCTGCTGGCGTTCGGCCTGTTTCTGTTGCTGGCCTCGCGCCGTGTACGCATGCCGCAGCATGCGGCGGTCGGCTGGACGCGCCAGGACGTCGACGACGTGCTCTTCTACGGCGTGCTCGGCGTCGTGCTCGGCGGTCGGCTCGGCTACTGCCTCTTCTACAAGCCCGACTATTACGTCGACCACCTGCTGGAGGTGTTTGCCGTCTGGAAGGGCGGCATGTCCTTCCATGGCGGCCTGCTGGGTGTCATCGCGGCCATGGCGATCTTCGGGCGCATGCGCCAGCGGGGCTTCTTTGAGGTCGCGGACCTGATCGCGCCCTGCGTGCCGACCGGGCTGGCGGCCGGGCGCCTGGGCAACTTCATCAACGGCGAGCTGTGGGGGCGACCGGCGCCGTCAGACCTGCCCTGGGCCATGGTGTTCCCGCAGGCGAACGACCCGGCGGGCGTGGCACGGCATCCGTCGCAGATCTACCAGTTCCTGGGCGAGGGCGTGTTCCTGTTCCTGCTGCTGTGGCTGTTTGCCCGCAAGCCGCGCGCCACGGGCCAGATCTCCGCGTTGTTCCTGGCCGGCTATGGCGCTCAGCGCTTCGTCACCGAGTATTTCCGCCAGCCGGATGATTTCCTCGGCTTGCGGGCGCTGAACCTGAGCCAGGGCCAGTGGCTGAGCCTGCCCATGGTGCTGGCCGGCGTGCTGATGTTCGTCTGGGCCACGCGCCGCAATCTGCGCCCGGCGGGCTGAGCCATGCGCCAGATCTTCTTCGACACGGAAACCACCGGCCTGGAGGCGGACAAGGGCGACCGCATCATCGAAATCGGCTGCGTGGAGATGATCAACCGTCAGTTGACGGGCAACAACCTGCACCTCTACATCAACCCCGAGCGCGCGAGCCACGAGGACGCGCTGAGGGTGCACGGGCTGACCGAGGAATTCCTGTCGGACAAGCCCAAGTTCGCGGAGATCGTCGACCAGCTGCTGGCTTTTCTGGCCGGCGCCGAACTCGTCATCCACAACGCGCCGTTCGACATCGGCTTTGTGAACGCGGAACTCAAGCGGCTCAAGCGTGGCGTGCTCACCGACCATGTCGAGAGCGTGCGCGACACCTTGTTGATGGCGCGCGACCTGTTTCCGGGCAAGGCCAATTCGCTGGACGCGCTGTGCCGCCGGCTGGAGGTCGACAACACCAAGCGTGTGCTGCACGGCGCGCTGCTCGACGCCGAACTGCTGGCCGACGTCTACATCCGCCTGACGCGCGGGCAGGATGCGTTGCTCATGGACGACCATGGCGACAGCAGCGGCGGCGAGGCGCAAGCCAGTTTCGAGGCGGTGGACCTGAGCCGGTTCGAGTTGCCCGTGCTGCTGGCCGATGCGGCCGAGAGGGAGGCGCATGCCAAGCTGCTCGTCGATCTCGACAAGGCCGCTGGCGGCACCTGCAAATGGCGTGTTTTGGAGCCCGCCGAAAACGTGGCATAATCGTGGGCTTCCCGGATGCGCTGTTGAGTTTTTCGCTTCAGCGGTTTTCAGGGCGGTTAGCTCAGCGGTAGAGCACTGCCTTCACACGGCAGGGGTCGCAGGTTCGAACCCTGCACCGCCCACCAAGATTCGCTTTGAAATACAAGGGCTCTTGGAGATTCTTGAAAACACTTTCGGGGTGGTTACAGGGTTCCGACACCCTCAAAAAATCGGGCGGTTAGCTCAGGGGTAGAGCACGTCCTTCACACGGACGGGGTCGGGGGTTCGAAACCCTCACCGCCCACCAACACCATGGAACCCGGCCTCGTGCCGGGTTTTTTGTTGGCTGTTTTCCTGGTGCCCTTGGCCCTGCCCACGCTGGGGGCGCGAACCTTTCGGGGTGCGCATCGACCGCAGGAGGCGTTGGCGCGAGCGATGCGCCACGAGCCATGATGGGAAGCGCCGCGCAGAGGTCGCGGCGTTCAGATGCGCGCTTGGCCGCGATGTTGGGGAGCGCGGCGTCTCGTCGCTCAGGCAGCGGCGCGGGCATTTCCGCAGGCCTGGTGTGCGACGTAAACCGGCGGCTGCGGCAGCGCGCGTGGTGCGGTGACTTGCGGGGTCAGAGCTTGAGGGGCTGGCTGGGTTTGCTGAGTGGGCTGGGTCTCGAAGGCTGCGGCCAGCCGGCGCCCGAACATGGGGCCGGCGGGAATGGCCATGACGAGGTTGCCGCTGTCATCGCAGGCGTTGATCTGCCCGATGAGCGGGTCGAAAGACCAATGGCTGATCTTGCTGGTCTGCGCAAGACGGCGATCGGCTTCGGTGGCGGGTGACGGTCCCATGAGGGCATCCTGATTGGCGTGATGGTCGGCGACGGTGCGCGAGTCGCTCGGCTCGGGCGCGAGGGTGGCTTCGCTGGCTTGCGGGGCTCGAGATGGCGGCGACGCCCCAGCGGCCGTACCGCAAAAATGACCGGTGTCTGGCGCTGTCACAGCACGGTCCTGCGAACGTCGATTTCCGTGTCTTTCCAGGCCTCCGCCTCGCTTGGGGCGGTGAGGGCGGACTCTCGGCGCGGCAGTGTGTTCCAGAGATTGAGCGGTCGGAAGGCGACGCGCAGCGTGTTCACGCCAGTCTGGCGTTCGCGGTGGTCATCGGCCGGGGGGGGCGGCTTCTGCATGCTGACTCCTTTGTCGATGACATCAGTCTCGGCGGGTGTGTCGGCTGCGGGTATCGCTCGGAGGTGGGGCTGTCGGGGGAGGGAGGGTGGATCTTGTGCCGGCCTTCCCCCGCGCCTCCCCCTTAAGAGGGATGGACGCGAAGAGGCTGGCTGCTGCGGCCGGCAGCAGACGGCGCATCGTGATCGAGCGCGGCTTCCGGTGCCGCAGCTTGGCCGCCTACAGGCGGGTGGCGACTTCCTCGGCCAGTGCGAGGGCGGCGGTCAGCCCCGGTGACTCGATGCCGAACAGCTGAATCAGGCCAGGGGCGAGGGTGTCGATGCGGAAGTCTGCCGGTGCGTCGCCGGGGCCGCTCAGTTTGGGGCGTATGCCGCTGTAGGCGGGCTGCAGCGCGCCTGTTGGCAGGCCTGGCCAATAGCGACGGATTTCGCCTTCAAAGGCCGGCGCCAGGCCGGGTGTCACGCCATAGTCCAGCGATTGCGGGGAATGGTCCGCCAGCCACTGCACGTCGGGGCCGAAGCGGGCTTGCCCGGCCAGATCCAGGGTCAGGTGAATGCCCAGGCCGCCGTCGACAGGCAGGGGGTAGATGAGCCGCGAGAACGGCGCGCGGCTCGCCAGCGAGAAATAGTGCCCGCGCGCGAACCGAAGCGGCGGCGCTGGCGTCCCCAGCGCGGCCGCGACTTCCGTTGCGAACAGCCCAGCCGCGTTGACCACCAGTTGGGCGCCCAGGTGGTAGCCGGGGCCGACGTGCAGCAGCCATCGCTCGCCGTCGCGTTGCCCGTCCACCAGCGGGCTGGCCAGTGCGAGCGTCGCGCCGGCGGCCTCGGCGTCGGCCAGCAGTGCGGTCATGAGCGCATGGCTGTCGACGATGCCGCTGGCCGGTGACAACAACGCGCCGGTCGTTGCGAGATCGGGCTCAAGCGCGTGCGTCTCGGCGCGACTCAGCAGGCGCAGCCCCTCGACGCCGTTGGCGGCGCCTTGGGCGGCGACCTGCTCCAGCCGAGGCAGATCGGCGGCGCGCGTCGCAACCACGAGCTTGCCGCAGCGCCGGTGCGCGATGCGACGCGCGGTGCAATAGTCGTACAGCAAGGCCTGGCCCCGTACGCACAGGCGCGCCTTCAGGCTGCCGGCAGGGTAGTACAGCCCGGCGTGGATGACTTCGCTGTTGCGCGAGGAGATGCCGGTGCCGATGGCCCCGGCAGCCTCGATGATGACGACTTCCCTGCCGCGCTGCGCCAGCTCCCTCGCCACCGCCAGGCCGACGACGCCGGCGCCGATGACGGCCACATCAATCTGGTCCATCGTGTCGCTTCTGTGTCGGCGGATCAGGGGGTGCGGCTGCCGGCCTTGAGCAGGCTCATCGCGGAGCCGATCAGCCCCGCGACTTCGCTGACGTTGCCCGGGACGATCATCGTGTTGTTCTTCTGTGCCAACTGGCCGAACGCCTCGACGGCCTTCTCGGCGACCTTCAGCTGGACGGCCTGGTCACCGCCGGGTTGCTGGATCGCCGACGCGATCTTGCGGATGGCGTCCGACGTGGCATCGGCAACCGCCGTGATGGCTGCTGCCTCGCCCTGCGCCTTGTTGATCTCGGCCTGCTTCTGGCCTTCCGACTTGGCGATCGCGGCCTCGCGCTCGCCGGTGGCGATGTTGATCTGCTCCTGGCGCCGGCCTTCGGAGGCGGCGATGAGCGCGCGCTTCTCGCGCTCTGCGGTGATCTGCGCCTGCATGGAGTGCAGGATGGCGGGCGGCGGGGTCAGGTCCTTGATCTCGTAGCGCAGCACCTTGACGCCCCAGTTCAGCGCGGCTTCGTCGAGTGCCTGCACGACGGAGCTGTTGATGAGGTCTCGCTCCTCGAAGGTCTTGTCAAGCTCCATGCGGCCGATGACGGAGCGTAGCGTCGTCTGCGCCAACTGCGAAATGGCGACGATGTAGTTGCTGCTGCCGTAGCTGGCGCGCATCGGGTCGGTGATCTGGAAGTAGAGGATGCCGTCGACGGTCAGCTGGGTGTTGTCCTTGGTGATGCAGATCTGGCTGGGCACGTCGAGCGGGATTTCCTTCAGCGAGTGCTGGTAGGCCACGCGTTCGATGAAGGGAATCAGCACGTGGGGGCCGGGCGCCATCGTGCGGTCGTACTTGCCCAGGCGCTCGACGACGAAGGCGTGCTGCTGGGGCACGATCTTGATCGCGCGAATGACGAAGACGATGGCGACGACGGCCAGGACGAGGGCGATTTCCATGGGTCAGGCTTTCACGAGTTCGAGCTGATTGCCGTGCAGTGCGGCGATGCGGTGAGGGCCGGGCGCCGGGGTGCCGTCGCCGATGAAGCGGGCGCGCCATTGCGAGCCGCGGTAGTTCACCTGCGTGCGGCCCTGGTCGTCCCATTGAGCGACATCGACGGATTCGCCGACATCCAGATTGACGTCCGGGTTGGCGCGGGCATCCGGCGCGTCGACGGCGCGACGGCGGTTGCGCCAATGCCAGAGCGCCGTGGCGCCGCCGCCGGCCAGCGCGGCCAGCGTGATCTGCAGGCTGATGGCCGCGCCTGCATGCGCGGCCAGCGCCCCTGCTGCGGCGCCCAGCGCCAGCATCAGCAGGTAGAAGGTGCCGGTCGCCAGTTCAATGGCGACAAGTGCGCCCGCAGCCGCCCACCAGGCGGTTGCCGAATTCCAGTCCATCTCGCCTCCCCGGGGCTGTTGGTTGTCGACACAGTTTATAGACGCACCGACATGGTTCGAACACGGTGCGGCCCTACACTTCGCCGCTTCGTTTTTTGATGCCCGCCCGCTGGAGGCCGCGATGATTCGTTTTCACTTTCCCATCGTCATCATCGACGAGGACTACCGCTCCGAGAACACTTCGGGCCTGGGCATCCGCGCGTTGGCCGAGGCCATCCAGAAGGAGGGCATGGAAGTCCTGGGCGTGACGAGCTACGGCGACCTGTCGCAGTTCGCTCAGCAGCAAAGCCGTGCGTCGGCGTTCATCCTGTCGATCGATGACGAGGAGTTCACGCCCGGCCCCGACCTCGACCCGGCCGTGCTGAACCTGCGCAAGTTCATCGGCGAGATCCGCTTCCGCAACCCGGACATCCCGATCTACGTCTACGGCGAGACGCGCACCAGCCAGCACCTGCCCAACGACGTGCTGCGCGAGCTGCATGGCTTCATTCACATGTTCGAGGACACGCCGGAGTTCGTGGCCCGCCACATCATCCGCGAGGCGCGCAGCTACCTCGACGGTCTGGCGCCGCCGTTCTTCAAGGCGCTGATGGACTACGCGGCCGACGGTTCGTACTCGTGGCACTGCCCCGGCCACTCGGGTGGCGTGGCCTTCCTGAAGAGCCCGGTGGGCCAGATGTTCCACCAGTTCTTCGGCGAGAACATGCTGCGCGCCGACGTCTGCAATGCGGTGGATGAACTGGGCCAGCTGCTGGACCACACCGGCCCGGTGGCGCACAGCGAGCGCAACGCGGCGCGCATCTTCAATGCCGACCACTGCTTCTTCGTCACCAACGGCACGTCGACGTCCAACAAGATGGTCTGGCACCACACGGTGGCGCCGGGCGATGTGGTCGTCATCGACCGCAACTGCCACAAGAGCAACCTGCACGCCATCATCATGTGCGGCGCCATCCCCGTCTTCCTGACGCCGACGCGCAACCACTACGGCATCATCGGCCCGATCCCGGAGAGCGAATTCAGCCCCGAGACCATCCGCGCCAAGATCGCCGCCAACCCCTTGCTGGCCCACATCGACGCCTCGACGGTCAAGCCCTCCATCGTCACGCTGACGCAGAGCACCTACGACGGCGTGCTCTACAACACCGAGACCATCAAGAAGAAGCTCGACGGCTACATCCCGACGCTGCACTTCGACGAGGCCTGGCTGCCGCACGCGGCCTTCCACGACTTCTACGGCCAGTTCCACGCGATGGGCAAGAACCGCCCGCGCCCCAAGGAGGCCATGGTCTACGCGACGCAGTCCACGCACAAGCTGCTGGCGGGCATCTCGCAGGCCTCACAGGTGCTGGTGCAGGACTCGCAGTCGGTGAAGCTCGACAAGCACCTCTTCAACGAGGCCTACCTGATGCACACGTCGACGTCGCCGCAGTACTCGATCATCGCGAGCTGCGACGTGGCGGCCGCCATGATGGAGCCCCCTGGCGGCACGGCGCTGGTGGAAGAGAGCATCAAGGAGTCGCTGGACTTCCGCCGCGCGATGCGCAAGGTGGAGGGCGACTACGGCACGGACTGGTGGTTCAAGGTCTGGGGGCCGGACTACCTGCGCTCGGAAGAGGGCAGCGAGCCCGTCGCCGACGACTGGATGCTGCATGCCGACGAGGAGTGGCATGGCTTCGGCGCGCTGGCCGAAGGCTTCAACATGCTGGACCCGATCAAGTCCACCATCATCACGCCCGGGTTGGACATGGAAGGCCGCTTTGCGGCGTCCGGCATCCCCGCGTCGGTGGTCACGAAGTTCCTGGTCGAGCATGGCGTCGTCGTGGAGAAGACGGGCCTGTACTCGTTCTTCATCATGTTCACCATCGGCATCACCAAGGGCCGCTGGAACACGCTGTTGACGGCGCTGCAGCAGTTCAAGGACGACTACGACAAGAACGCGCCGCTGTGGCGCATCCTGCCGGAGTTCTGCGCGCAGTTCCCCAAGTACGAGCGCATGGGCCTGCGCGACCTGTGCCAGAGCATCCACCAGGCCTACGCGGAGGGTGACATCGCCCGGCTGACGACGGACATGTATCTGTCCAACCTGCAGCCCGCGATGACGCCGACGGACGCCTATGCGCACATCGCGCAGCGCAAGACCGAGCGTGTGGGCATCGACGAACTGGAAGGGCGCATCACCACGTCGCTGCTGACGCCGTACCCGCCGGGCATTCCGCTGCTGATCCCGGGCGAGCGCTTCAACAAGAAGATCGTCGACTACCTGAAGTTCACGCGCAGCTTCAACGCCAAGTTCCCAGGCTTCGCCACGGACGTACACGGGCTGGTGCATGAGGTCGACGAGGAGACTGGGCGCGGCCACTACTACGTGGACTGCGTGAAGCAGTAAGAAGGGCGGCGCGCCGCGCCGCACATGAAAAAGGGCCCCTCGGGGCCCTTGTCGTTTCAGTGGCTGCCCGCCGCCTTACTCGGCGTTGGCGAGCGCGACATGGCTGAAGCCGCCGTCGACATACATGATCTCGGCGCTGACGCCGGCGGCCAGGTCGGACAGCAAAAAGGCGGCCGCATTGCCCACGTCGTCGATCGTCACGTTGCGACGGATCGGCGCCGAGGCGGCGAACTGGTTGAGCAACTTGCCGAAATCCTTGATGCCGGACGCGGCCAGCGTCTTGATCGGGCCGGCCGAGATGCCGTTCACGCGCACGCCCTTGGCGCCCAGGTCGTAAGCCAGGTAGCGCACGCTGGCTTCGAGCGCGGCCTTGGCCATGCCCATCGTGTTGTAGTTCGGCACGAAGCGTTCGGCGCCCAGGTAGCTCAGCGTCAGCAGCGAGGCGCCGGCGCGCAGGCGCGGGGCAGCCAGCTTGGCCATGGCCGGGAAGCTGTAAGCCGAAATGTCGTGGGCGATTCGGAAATTCTCACGGGTCATGCCGTCGAGAAAATTGCCCGCAATCGCTTCGCGCGGCGCAAAACCGATCGAGTGCACGAAGCCGTCGAACTCCGGCCAGACCTCGCCCAACTGATTGAACAGGTTTTCCATCTGCTCGTCGCTGGTGACGTCGCAGTCATAGATGAGCTTGGAATCAAATTCAGCCGCAAAATCGCTGATGCGATCCTTGAATCGTTCGCCCTGATAGCTGAAGGCCAGCTCGGCGCCTTCGCGATGGCAGGCCTGCGCAATGCCGTAGGCGATGGAGCGGTTGGACAGCACGCCCGTGATCAGCAGCCGCTTGCCGGCGAGAAAGCCCATTCTTATCTCCTGTGAGGTCTCAGACAGCCTCGGATTCTGGCATGCGCGGGCTCGGGTGACTTGCCGGCATAGGACTTGCACAGTACAATCCGAGCTTCACCAGAACCGAGGCATGCCCTCGCGAGTGCCGGATGAGATCCCCCGGTGCTGGCTTTGGTGAACGAGTTGGGCGGATTCATCCAGCCCATTTTTTTTGCTTTTTCGCTTTTCGCACCCCCACATTCACCGCATGAGTTGGCAAACCGCTGTTGAAACGACCGTGACCGGGCTCGGTTACGAATTCGTGGACTGCGATCGCAGTGCCAGTGGCGGGACTCTGCGCGTGACGATCGACAAGCTGCCGGCCGAGGCCGAGGCGGGTGAGTTGATCACGGTCAACGATTGCGAAAAGGTCACGCGCCAGCTGCAGTATGTGCTGGAGGTCGAGGGGCTCGAATATGGGCGGCTCGAGGTTTCCTCGCCCGGCCTCGATCGTCCGCTGAAGAATGCCGCGCATTACGCCCGTTTTGTCGGCCAGGAAGTCGACATCACGCTGAAGCTGCCGTTTCAGGGGCGCAAGAAGTACCGAGGCGTCCTCGGCGCTCAGCCCGAGGCGTCGAGCGACCAGGCCTGGCGCCTGGTGTTCGACGATGGCGAAGCCGAGCAGGCGCTTGACTTCACGCTGGACGAGGTGCGCGAGGCGCGCCTGGTGCCGGCATTCAGTTTCAAGGGGCGCGGCGGCGAGCCGGCGCCTGACAGAAAGCCCGGCCAGCGGGGCGTCATCAAGCCGAAGAAGGTGCCGAAGAAGGCAGCGGCCAAGAAACAAGCGGGCGAGCCCTCGGAGGCGGCGCCCGGCCAAGACAAGGTTGACGGAGGTCTCAAGCAATGAACCGCGAAATGTTGATGCTGGTGGACGCGATCTCGCGCGAAAAGAGCGTGGAGCGCGATGTCGTGTTCGGTGCGGTGGAGGCCGCGCTGGCCTCGGCCTCCAAGAAGATTTATGGCGGTGAGGCTGACATCCGTGTGGCCGTGGACCGCGAATCCGGCGAGTACGAGACCTTCCGTCGCTGGCATGTCGTGCCGAACGAGGCCGGCCTGCAGAACGCCGACGCCGAAATCCTGCTGTTCGAAGCGCAGGAGCAGATTCCCGACATCGAGGTGGATGACCACATCGAAGAGCCGGTCGAGTCCGTGCCCATCGGCCGCATTGGCGCGCAGGCGGCCAAGCAGGTCATCCTGCAGAAGATCCGCGACGCCGAGCGCGAGCAGCTGCTGAACGACTTCATGTCGCGCGGCGAGAAGATCTTCGTCGGCACCGTCAAGCGCCTGGACAAGGGCGACATCATTGTCGAGAGCGGCCGCGTGGAAGGCCGCCTGAAGCGCAGCGAGATGATCTCGAAAGAGAACCTGCGCACCGGCGACCGCGTGCGTGCGGTCATCCTGGGCGTGGACCCGACGCAGCGTGGCCCGCAGATCATGCTGTCGCGTTCGTCGCCCGAGTTCATGAAGGAACTCTTCGCGCAGGAAGTGCCGGAGATCGAGCAAGGCCTGCTGGAGATCAAGAGCTGCGCCCGCGACAGCGGCTCGCGCGCCAAGATCGCCGTCATCAGCCACGACCGCCGCGTGGACCCCATCGGCACCTGCGTCGGCGTGCGCGGTTCGCGCGTCAACGGCGTGACGACCGAGCTGGCCGGCGAGCGCGTGGACATCGTGCTGTGGAGCGAAGACCCGGCGCAGTTCGTCATCGGCGCGCTGGCTCCGGCCAATGTGCAGAGCATCGTCGTCGATGAAGAGCGCCATGCGATGGACGTCGTCGTCGACGAGGAAAACCTCGCGATCGCGATCGGCCGCGGTGGTCAGAACGTGCGCCTGGCGTCCGAGCTGACCGGCTGGCGCATCAACATCATGTCCGCCGAAGAATCTGCGGCGAAGCAGGAGACCGAGGCCGAGAGCGTGCGCGCGCTGTTCGTCGAGAAGCTCGACGTCGACGCCGAAGTCGCCGACATCCTCATCGCTGAAGGCTTCACGAGCCTGGAAGAAGTTGCTTACGTGCCGATGCAGGAAATGCTCGAAATCGAGGCCTTCGATGAAGACACCGTCAACGAGCTGCGCACGCGTGCCAAGGATGCGCTGCTGACGATGGAAATCGCCAAGGAAGAGAAGGTCGAGGAAGTTTCCCAGGACCTGCGCGACCTCGAAGGCGTTTCTCCCGAGCTGCTGGCCAAGTTGGCTGCCGGCGGCATCAACACCCGCGATGACCTGGCCGATCTGGCCGTGGACGAGCTGGTCGAACTGTCTGGCCTGGAAGAAGCGGCGGCACGCACGCTGATCATGAAGGCCCGCGAACATTGGTTCAACGATTGATTGATCTACACACGCTGCGCCGCACCGAAAGCAATTTGAAGGATTCCCACATGGCCGTGACTACCGTCGCCCAATTCGCTGCCGAGCTGAACAAGCCGGCGGGCACGCTGCTGGAGCAGCTGCAAGCCGCGGGCGTCAAAAAGTCTTCCGTCGACGACTCGCTCTCCGAGACCGACAAGGAACGCCTGCTCGACCACCTGCGCACCGCTCACGGCACTGCCGGCACGGAGCGCAAGAAGATCACCCTCGTCAAGAAGCAGACCACCGAAATCAAGCAGGCCGACGCCTCCGGCAAGGCCCGCACGATCCAGGTCCAGGTCAAGAAGACGCGCACCTTCGTCAAGCGTGACGAGTCGCCTGAAGAGGCCGCTCGCTCGGACGAAGCCGAACTGCTGCGCCGCGAGGAAGAAGCCCAGGCGCAGGCCGAGGCTCTGCGTCGCCAGGAAGAAGAGCTTGCCGCCAAGGTGAAGGCTCGCGAGGAGGCCGAGCGCGCCGCCCGCGAAGCTGCGGCCGCCGCCAAGGCTGCTGCCGAAGCCGCCGCTGCGGAGGCTGCCGCCAAGGCTGCCGCCGAAGCTGCCGCTGCTGAAGCAGCGGCCGAGGCCGCCGCGAAGGCGGCTGCCAAGGCTGCCGACAAGCCGGCTGACAAGACGGACGAGCAGGCCGCTGCGGCCCGCGCGCGCAGCGCTGCTGCGGCTGCCGCAGAAGCGGCTGCCATCAACAAGGCCGCTGCGGCCAAGCGTGCGCCCAAGCCTGCGCCGGCGCCCGCACCGGCAACGCCTGAAGTCGTGGCGCCGCCGCCGCCGGCTCCGGAAGTCGTTGCCCCGCCGCCGCCAGCGCCCGAGGCCGTCAAGCCCGCGCTGCGTGTCGTCAAGGCTGTCGATGCCGCTGCCGAGGAAAAGCAGAAGCAAGACGACCTGGCTCGCCGACGCAAGGCCGCCGAGGATGAGGCCGCCAAGATCCGGGCGATGATGAATGCGCCCAAGAAGGTGCTGGTCGCGCCCAAGAAGGAAGAGCCCAAGCCGGCCGAAGGCGCTGGCATCAAGGGCACCATCCACAAGAAGGCCGGTGCACCGGCGCCGGCTGCAGCGGCACCGGGCGCGTCTGCCGGCAAGCCGGGTGACAAGAAGTCCGTCAAGTCCGAGAAGCTGTCGTCCAGCTGGGCCGACGACGCCGCCAAGAAGCGTGGTCTCAAGACCATCGGTTCGGGCCCGGCGGGCGCTGGCCGGCCGGGTGCTGGTGGCAACTGGCGTGCGCCTGCGCGTGGCGCGGGTGGCCGTGGTGGCCGCGGTGGCCGTGACGGCGACACCGGCTCGAGCTTCACGCCGCCGGTCGAGCAGCAGATCATCGAGGTCCATGTGCCGGAGACCATTTCGGTCGCCGACCTGGCCCACAAGATGTCCGTGAAGGCGGCCGAGGTCATCAAGCAGCTGATGAAGCTGGGTCAGATGGTCACCATCAACCAGCAGCTGGACCAGGAAACGGCCATGATCCTCGTCGAGGAAATGGGCCACAAGGCCATGGCCGCCAAGCTGGACGACCCGGACGCCTTCCTCGAAGAAGAGGGCACGGCTGCCGAGCAGCAGCACGAGTCGCTGCCGCGCGCGCCGGTCGTGACCGTCATGGGTCACGTCGACCACGGCAAGACCTCGCTGCTGGACTACATCCGCCGCAGCCGTGTGGCAGCGGGCGAAGCCGGCGGCATCACGCAGCACATCGGCGCGTACCACGTGGAAACGCCGCGCGGCATGATCACCTTCCTGGACACCCCGGGTCACGCGGCCTTCACGGCCATGCGGGCTCGCGGTGCCAAGGCGACCGACATCGTCATCCTGGTCTGTGCGGCCGATGACGGCGTCATGCCGCAGACCAAGGAAGCCATCCACCACGCGAAGGCCGCTGGCGTGCCCATCGTGGTCGCGATGACCAAGATCGACAAGCCGGACGCCAACGCCGAGCGCGTGAAGAGCGAGCTGGTGGCCGAAGAGGTCGTGCCGGAAGAATTCGGTGGTGATGCGCCGTTCGTTGGCGTGTCGTCCAAGACCGGCCAAGGCATCGACGATCTGCTGGAGCAAGTGCTGCTGCAGGCCGAAGTGCTGGAACTGAAGGCGCCGGTCGAATCCATGGCCAAGGGCCTGGTCATCGAAGCCAAGCTGGACAAGGGCCGCGGCCCGGTGGCGACGGTGCTGGTGCAGAGCGGTACGCTCAAGCGCGGCGACGTCGTGCTGGCGGGCTCCACCTTCGGCCGCGTGCGCGCCATGCTGGACGAAGACGGCAAGGCCGCGACCGAGGCTGGCCCGTCCATCCCGGTGGAAATCCAGGGCCTGACCGAAGTGCCGCAAGCCGGTGACGAGTTCATGGTGCTGGGCGACGAGCGCCGTGCCCGCGAAGTGGCGACCTTCCGTTCGGGCAAGTACCGTGACGTGAAGCTGGCCAAGCAGCAGGCCGCCAAGCTGGAGAACATGTTCAGCGAGATGGGCGCCGGCGACGTGCAGACGCTGCCGCTGATCATCAAGTCCGACGTGCAGGGTTCGCAGGAAGCGCTGGCCGCCTCGCTGCTCAAGCTCAGCAACGCCGAGGTCAAGGTGCAGATCGTCCACGCGGCGGTCGGCGGCATCAGCGAGAGCGACATCAACCTCGCCATCGCGTCCAAGGCCGTCATCATCGGCTTCAACGTGCGTGCCGATGCCGGTGCGCGCAAGCTGGCCGAGGGCAATTCCGTCGACCTGCGTTACTACAGCATCATTTACGACGCTGTGGATGACGTGACGAAGGCGATGTCCGGCATGCTGGCGCCCGAGCAGCGCGAAGAAGCGCTGGGTACGGCCGAGATCCGCGTCGTGTTCGTGGCCTCCAAGATCGGCACGGTGGCCGGCTCCATGGTCACCAGCGGTCTGGTCCGCCGTGGCGCGAAGTTCCGCCTGCTGCGCGACAACACCGTCGTCTACACGGGCGAGGTGGAATCGGTGCGCCGCGAGAAGGACGATGTGCGCGAGGTCAAGGAAGGCTTCGAGTGCGGTATCAAGCTCAAGAACTACAGCGACATCAAGGAAGGTGATCAGCTCGAATTCTTCGAGATCAAGGAAGTGGCCCGCACGCTCTGACCTGACGCTCCAAGGGTGACCCCCGCAGACCCCGCCCAGAAGGGGCGGGGTTTGTTCTTTCAGGACACCAACATGAGACACAAACGCGCCATCCCCAACCGCAGCTTCCGCGTTGCCGACCAGATCCAGCGGGATCTGGCGGAGCTCATCCGTGAGCTGAAGGACCCGCGCATCGGCATGGCGACCATCAGTGCCGTCGAGGTCACGCCCGACTACGCGCACGCCAAGGTGTTCTTCTCGGTGCTGATCGGCGACCCCGCCGAGACGCAGGACGCGCTGAACGAGGCGGCCGGATTCCTGCGCAACGGCCTGTTCAAGCGGCTGCAGATCCACACCGTCCCCACACTGCACTTCCAGTTCGACCGCACGACCGAGCGGGCGGCGGAGATGAGCGCGCTCATCTCCAAGGCCAACGCCACGCGGGCGCTGGAAGAGGGCGAGGAACCCAATGACTGACGCCGGCATCGCCACCGTGGCCGACGCTGCTGTCGACGCCGCGCGGCCGCCGCGCGTGCGCGTGCAGCGGCGTGCACTGCACGGCGTGCTGCTGTTGGACAAGCCGCTGGGCCTGTCCAGCAACGATGCGCTGCAGAAGGCCAAGTGGCTGCTGCGCGCCGAGAAGGCCGGCCACACCGGCACGCTGGACCCGCTGGCCACCGGCCTGTTGCCGCTGTGCTTTGGTGCCGCCACCAAGTTCAGCCAGCTCAGCCTGGACGCCGACAAGCGCTACCTCGCGACGCTGGCGCTGGGCATCCGCACGACGACCGGCGACGCCGAGGGCGAGGTGCTGGAGCGCCGCGACGTGGAGGACATCCGCGCCGAGCAGATCGCGGCGGCCTGCGCCGCGTTCGTGGGTGAGATCGACCAGATGCCGCCCATGCACTCGGCGTTGAAGCACGAGGGCAAGGCCCTCTATGAATATGCGCGTCAGGGCATCGAGGTCGAGCGCAAGACGCGCCGCGTGACGATTCACGCCATCGACATCGTCGCCATGCACGCTGGCACCGTGACCCTCGACGTCCGTTGCACCAAAGGCACCTACATCCGCACGCTGGCCGAAGACATCGGCAAGGCGCTGGGCTGTGGCGCGTCGCTCGCGGCGCTGCGGCGTACCGGCTCCGGCGGCCTGACGCTGGATGGCTGCATCACGCTGACGGCGCTGGAGGCGCTGCCCGAGGGGCAGCGGGCCTCGCTGCTCATGTCGCCGGACCGGCTGCTGGCCGACGCGCCCGAGCTCCGTCTGCCGGCGGCCGAAGCGGCGCGTTTCCTGTCGGGCCTGCGCCGCCGCGTGGACGCGCCCGACGCGGAACGTGTGCGCGTCTACGGCCCCGAAACCCGCGCCTTCCTGGGCAGTGCCCACATCATTTCTGGCGAGCTGATCGCCGACCGTCTGTTGACCCCGCCGGAGGTCCAGGCGCTGCTCTCCGCCTGAACCGGTTTTTTTAGAAGCAAGCTGTCATGACCACCCCGATCCGCAACATCGCCATCATTGCCCACGTCGACCACGGCAAGACCACCATGGTCGACCAGCTGCTGCGCCAGAGCGGCACCTTCGCCGACCACGAAAAGGTCGTCGACACCGTCATGGACAGCAACGCCATCGAACGCGAGCGTGGCATCACCATCCTGGCCAAGAACTGCGCGGTCAGCTGGGGTGGCACGCACATCAACATCGTCGACACGCCCGGACACGCGGACTTCGGCGGTGAAGTCGAGCGCGCGCTGTCCATGGTCGACGGCGTGGTGCTGCTGATCGACGCCCAGGAAGGCCCGATGCCGCAGACGCGCTTCGTCACGAAGAAGGCGCTGGCCCTGGGCTTGAAGCCCATCGTCGTCGTCAACAAGGTCGACAAGCCCGGCGCCAAGCCCGACGCCGTCATCAACGCCGCCTTCGACCTCTTCGCCAACCTCGGCGCCAACGACGAGCAGCTGGACTTCCCGGTGGTCTACGCCTCGGGCATCAACGGCTGGACCTCGCTGACCGAAGGTGCGCCCGGCGAGAAGTGGGGCCCTGACATGTCGGCGCTGTTCGACACCATCCTGAAGCACGTGCCGCCGCAAAAGGGTGACCCGGCTGCGCCGCTGCAACTGCAGATCTCGGCGCTGGACTTCTCCACCTTCGTCGGCCGCATCGGCGTGGGCCGCATCAGCCAGGGCACCATCAAGCCCGGCATGCAGGTCAGCGTCATGGAAGGCCCCGGCGGCAAGGCCGTGAACGGCCGCATCAACCAGGTGCTGACTTTCCACGGCCTGGACCGTGTGCAGGTGACCGAGGCCGGCCCTGGCAACATCGTGCTGATCAACGGCATCGAGGAAATCGGCATCGGCGTGACCGTGACCGACCCGACCAACCCGCAGCCGCTGCCCATGCTGAAGGTGGACGAGCCGACGCTGACGATGAACTTCTGCGTCAACACCAGCCCGCTGGCCGGCCGTGAAGGCAAGTTCGTCACCAGCCGCCAGATCTGGGACCGCCTGCAGAAAGAACTGCAGCACAACGTCGCGCTGCGCGTCTCCGAGACCGACGAAGACGGCATTTTCGAAGTCTGCGGCCGCGGTGAACTGCACCTGACCATCCTGCTGGAGAACATGCGCCGTGAAGGCTACGAGCTGGCCGTCTCCAAGCCGCGCGTGATGTTCAAGGACATCGACGGCGTGAAGAGCGAGCCGATGGAAATGGTCACCGCCGACGTCGAGGAAACCCACCAGGGCGGCGTCATGCAGGCGCTGGGCCTGCGCAAGGGCGAGATGATCAACATGGAGCCGGACGGCCACGGCCGTGTCCGCCTCGAATACCGCATCCCGGCCCGCGGCCTGATCGGCTTCTCCAACGAGTTCATGAACCTGACCCGTGGCTCGGGCCTGATCTCGTCGATCTTCGACGGCTACGAAGCCCACAAGGGCGACATCGGCGGCCGCAAGAACGGCGTGCTCATCTCGATGGACGACGGCGAGATCTTCACCTATGCGCTGGGCAAGCTGGACGACCGCGGCCGCATGTTCGTCAAGCCGAACGACCCGGTGTACGAAGGCATGATCGTTGGCATCCACAGCCGCGACAACGACCTGGTGGTCAACGCCACACGCACCAAGCAGCTGACCAACTTCCGCGTCAGCGGCAAGGAAGACGCGATCAAGATCACCCCGCCGATCGAGCTGACGCTGGAGTACGGGGTCGACTTCATCGACGACGACGAGCTGGTCGAGATCACGCCCAAGAGCGTCCGTGTGCGCAAGCGGCACCTGAAGGA